>Ga0123357_10009930_pt1 | contig 12056 bp, 6 predicted proteins | sample TergutEmb28metaG_FD_89873 | JGI IMG/M metagenome (GOLD analysis project Ga0123357, IMG submission 89873) | Embiratermes neotenicus P4 segment gut microbial communities from Petit-Saut dam, French Guiana - Emb289 P4 | ecosystem: Host-associated > Arthropoda: Insects > Digestive system > Gut ...
TCCGTAACAGTCCAAACTCGGACACATGTTTATATGAACTTTTTTGATCACAAAGACCTAGGAAATCACCTCCTGAAGTTATGTCCCAAAGTCGTGAATCACCCTGTATATAGTAGGACCTTCTTGAAACAACCTGAAGATGGCCAGTAGGAGCCGAAACATGTAGTTGTCTAGTATAGTCATTAAAACAGCTTAATTGACATAGTTGTGTTTGACTACATATCCTTTCCAGTTTTCACACACACAGTGGGGATGACACACTTCCAAGCATTGGATTGAGATTTCTGCTGTACTTATTTTATCAAGTGTTCTATTTAACAATGCTGTCTGTTGCTGAGATATTGTACCTTTGGTGATAAGTGAATGAAGGGAGTGTGGAGCACCAGAATTACACTGACTGGGTGAAACTTAAGTCCTTATAGAAAAATTGTCCCAGTACCACTTAGCCCACCACAGATCCCACATGTACTCACCTGGGATCGAACCCAGGCCTCTGTATTGAGAGGCCAGCAACTACTGCCTGAGCTGTTACTTTATAATGCTGTGTGATATGTTCTTGTTGCAGACAATCTTTCTGGGCTCAGTCCTTTGTTCAGTGGTACTGAATTTGATGTAAGTAAATAATTTAACCTTAAATATATGTGCTTTAGAGCAATGTTTCTCAACCTCTGTGAGACCGCGGCCCGGTAAATTCTTTTTTCATAAGACAAGGGCCCGATCCCAACAAATTTACTCTTAAATACCTTTCCATTTTTTTTAAGTTCATACATTAAACTAACATAAGTATTAATAATTAATTATGGCATAATCATAAAGAGTATTAGTACACTTATGTATATGGTGTGGCTTGTTGACAAATATAAAATTACATTTACATTAGTTGTCAATCACTGGACTAGTGAAATCTTGTAGCATATTGTAGTTTCCTCAGGCCAACATCTGGGTCTGAGTTTTTTGACACATTCACGAATATTTTTCGCCACAGAATATTTCCACTATAAAACATTAATTCATGAAAATTGCTTAGAAAACCAAAATAACAAATTCCAGGAGAACCTCTCATGACCTGGTATAATTGATGCCAGGGCCCGACAGTTGAGAAACACTGCTTTAGAGAAAAGAAGACGTGAAGATGTTTGGTATATCAGGGTTGGGAACATTTCTTTAAGCAAACACCATGAACACGGAATATAGATGATCTGATATAATGTTGACTGAAAAGAAGTACAGGAATAAAAACTAAAACATGTGTCAGTAAGTTATGAAGTTTTTGTGATGTGCGCATGATAGTTTAGAAATAGTTAGTGAGGGCATTGTGAGGTGCTTAGCACGCATGGTATGTGTATTCAAGTTCATTCCCCACGTTTGTAAGCATGGAGGATGTAACTGCAGCTTCAGTAGCTTATGTATACTCCCAGCAAGTTCTGGCAAAATGGTGGGTAGTGGCGGAAAATTAAATGCATCCTTCACATGCTCCCAGAAAAAGAAATGAAGTGGTGTGCGGGAAGGTAATCAAGGTGCCAGGTGATTGGGCTGCTTCCTTCGAGCCCTTCCTTGGAAACTGTTTATGCAAGAAGCCCCAAATTGCAACGTGAAAATGCAGAGGTTGAAATAGCTTGGCATTAGGACAGTTCTTCCAGAATCAGCGTAAGAAATTCCTGCAACATGTCTTAGGTGTACTACACAAGTCACAGAGGGAACACATAAGAAGTATTATGCCCTGTGACAATTTCCCAGTTTTTCTTTCAAATTTTAGAACTACCCTCAGAGTATTTTGGCAAAGTGACAGTTGGCCTGGGATCATACTTAAGCTACAGGCTTTGGGAGGTTAAACCAGTGGTGCACCCACTTAGGCCTTGTTATCCCACCACAGCAAGGAGTTCGTAACTCAGGTGTTGGCCACGCCAGCCTCTCATACAGCCACCTTATATTTGGGAACCCACCTCCCTCATGTGCATCTTTGAAATATTCTGTGATGGGCCTTGTTCTTGAAGTCAAGTATCAGTCTTTATGTACCATGCACACATTTTATCGCATGTACAGTTTGGGACCAAGTTTTTTGACTCTCTGAGGAATGTGCACCAGGTTTAATGAACTCGTACTCCCATTACATTTCCCCGGCTTCTGCAGTCACAGATCAGGGTCTCAGACTATAACTGTCATTTCACTTTTAACTCCTCTACTAAGTGGGATGGATCTGTATCTGTAAAGTATGAGAATAATGTATGTGGGTGAGTCAGCAAGTGTCTGGAAGGATGGTTTTTAAATATTGTTGTGTTGGCTCTATTGCTCATTGTTCATGCTGGTACAAGTATGAACCCTTAGTATTCCTGGGCGGCAGTTTTGACTGTATGTAGGAAGATTATTTTACTGTTCATACTGAGATAATGTTATATTCTTGTAAATAAAGCCAACATGGTGCACAATTTTTCTTAGTATGTTTATTTCTTTTCTTTACATGTTTCAGGCGACTGTGTGCCCATCATCAGGATAAACAACTGTATTTTTGCGACACTTGGTACTTGTTATTATGAAATTCCACCCTCCATACCAGACAGTCATCCACACAGAATAACAGGTACCAAGTGTCACATAAATACAGTTGTTTCTCCTGATGATGGGCACACAGTTGCCCAAAACAAGTAGAGACAAGAAATAAACATGCTAAGAAAAATTGTGCACCAAGTTGGCTTTATTTACAAGATTATACAAGGATGCACGGTCAACAAAACATAAAAAAATAAATAAATATTATATTGTTCTACAACAATATATTCCGCATACTTTTCTGACTCATTTTTGTGACTACTACCATCACAGCTACTTTAGTTAAGTTTTTTACTTTCCAGGATTACAGTACCACAGACTTCATTACAAAACACGGTGCAAGTGCATCACATATACATAATAAGGATGTAAAGGGAAGCTTCATGCAGGAAACATTTCAGTGCCAGACTTGTTCCTTTAAAACTGTTCAGAAATGTGTTATGATCAGCCATCTTCGACAGCATGTAAAAAGCATGTATCAGTGTGACTTCCATAATGACTGCCTTTCAGAAAAAACATTATACCTTCCAAGTACAAATGAAGATTATGAAGTGGAACATTCCCCTGTAAATGGATATAAAAATATGGATACTAATATATGTGATATCGAAGCCCACAAACTCCATGATGGTGCACTGTGTAGTGTAGGAAGTTTGCTGCAAGATTTTGATGCAGGTAAAGTTTCAATTCATAACAGCAAGGAGCTTGAAATGGAAATGAAGACCCACGTGTTAGACTGCATGAGTGTGGAAAACATGTTGGAGGAACTACATGAAACAGGTCAGGTATCGGCATTTACTGATAATGATATTGATAGTGGTCACTGTGGAGTGAAGGGCAGTTATGAAAATAAGGTGGATACAAGCATTACAACACATGATACTTCTTCAGGTAGATGTTCGTTAATAAAACTTGAGTTAAGTAGTGTAGATGAGAGTGCCATAGAAGTTACTATGCAGGATCAGCATCATCTGCTTCTTGATTTTGGCCCTGTGAAAACTGAGGCTCTTTGTAATTCGTTTCATGATCCAGTAGGTAAGGGAATGTAGTCAAAGGCAGCCAAGGAACTTCTCTCATAGAATGAAGTAATCTGAATGTGCTAGGAGCTAATATAACTTCAGCAAGTTCTCTGTATTACTGAAAGTGGGTGTGACACAGTGACTTTTTTTTTTCTTTTTGACAAAACAATTGCTAGCTGCTATTGGTTGGCAGGCTTGTTATGGACAGCATGCTTGACGATTCTATGTAGGACAGCTCCTCTTCTGCTGTTTAATGTGTCTTTTTACTTTTGTACAACTTGTTAACCAGAGAAATGTGTTTTGACACCTTGGTAATTAATTAATTAACCCTTAACCCACTAACGTGGAAAATATGGAGCTCCTAATGATGCCAGCAGATGGCAGATAGGATTTAACTCGGCATTTAAATGGCTAAAGAAGAATAATCATTAAACAAAATGCTGTTAAAGCAAGCCAAAATATTCAGTGCCTGGTATTACCTCTTATCCTTCTAACGTGGAGAATAAGGCGAGCTCCTAATAATGCCAGCAGATGGCAGATGGGATTTAACTCAACATTTAAAGGGTTAATTAACTTAACCTATTCATGATTTATGTAATTGTGCTTTGTATATTACATTGTATAGTATCAGTATATTTAATTAAACCTTGGTAATAAACAAAAATACTGAGCAGTCCAAAACTAAGAAGGGTTGTAGTGCTGAAGAAGGAAAATATACAATAGTGCAACTGACATATTACATTGTCTGCATCATGTAGCGGTTCGAAAGGTAAGGCAATCCCTTTACAGGTCTGGACAGGTCCGTAGGGCTTCAGGAGGTTGAGGCTGCCAGAATTTCTACACAGTTGGCACATGAAGGTGGTAAGGTTGTAAGCCCTACATCAGCCACCTTTACCCCCCAAAAGATACCTCTGGTACTTATTTCTCTTAGAGGCTGGATAGACCCCAGGGCCATGGTGCGGCCAGAAGGATTAGGCCAGGGAACTGAACCTGCAACCTCTGGCTTGTAGCATGCTGCCTTGACCAACTGTACCACCGTGTACCCCCATATAACAGTTCTGGTGGATGTTGATACCTGCCAACAGATGCAGTTATTGAGGGTTGGCAGTGATGTTCTGGTTGAGTTTGTTCACTATTAAATTCATGGATAAGTGCATGATCCCTGAAAACCGTGGACAGATTATTTTTCCTGAACAGGGCAATTAAAAAAAAAAAGTAAACACTTTCAGGTGTTGAAGACAGTCTTCTGGGATAAGATGTCTTGTTGATTTGTAATTTTTTTTTACCAGTGTTTTGGAAGAGCTTCACACCTCCAACATCTGTAGTCAAGCATGTCTTTGATCACCCTGAAAATATAGACAGCAAGCTCCTCCTATGTGATGAGAGTCTCAATCAACAATGCTATGAAAATCTAAAATTGTACATTCATATGCTCCTGAAACTCCAAAGATTCTTGTGACAATACGTTCTTATGTACCAGTGGTTCAGTAAAATGGAACTTTTTTTTTAAATCCCTGCTTGACATGAATTCCCGTTCTGTTCTTCAGAATCACACATGTAAAATGGCTTTTTCACAGCAGAAGGCATTTTGTATTACCCAATTTGCAATAGAAAGGTCAGTGCAGTGGCAGACAGTGTAGGTTTTGTAGATGTGCAAGAAAGGACCCTCCACAACATGTTTGTAATTGGTATTGTATGATATTAATAGTTAGAACTCGTTTATTTCATGGGGGTCTTTTAAGCAGTGCATGAAGTTTGTGCAGTCACTCTATTGCCTTATGTAACATGTACTTAAGATACCAGTGTGTATTATAAGTTATCTCTGTACAGTTTGGTGAATCACGGGACAGTAAACAATTTCACAGCTTTATGAGATAAGTGCGATGTCTAATAATCTGTACACCACATTTGATGAAAACAAATTCCTGGCACTTTATATCTGACAGGGATGTGTCTTGAACAGTCAGTAGGTTATTGTCTGTTCAAGAAATTTCCTCTGATATGGAATTTGAAGATCACTTAACATAAAACATGCTGTTAATGCCTACAACCTGTTTCCCAATGACCCACCTCATTTTGAGCATATTAAGTCATTTACCATAATCTTTTCCTTTCTGGCAGATATTTTTAACACATTGGGGTTAGATCATTTTTGTAACGTTTGTGGTGCTCTGTAATAGTAACCATTGTTTATATTATATATATTTGCCCATTAATGTTGTACTGTACACAGTCCTGCCATAAGTTCTGTCCCAAGTATATTGTGACCTAGAAGGAAAATGAAACAGAACATCCACTTTTCAAGCCAATTAATTTATTAGCAATTGTTTTTAAGTTTTTATTTATAATACTGCCACTCCAAATGGCCGCCCTCTGCCTCGACGCAAGCCTTGAGATGCTCTGGCCACTGCTATCGCAGCACGCACCTTCTCCAGGGGGATCTCTTCAGACTGTCCAGGTTGTGACATATTTGGCAAGCCATATCCTCCAAAACAGTCCACAATTTATAGTCCCAGGGGTTGAGGTCTGGACTCCCTGAGGGCCAATCCCCCTTTCTTGCAAAAATGAAGATGTATCACCCCCCTGATAGAACATCTCCCACCAAACCATGACGTAGGAAGGTTGATGGCATTCCTGCACACTCAGAATGCACCTCAAGGGATGTTTGAGCATAAATCTTCTTATTCTGGTTGTTATACTGCTACCTCGGTGGTGAAAAATTTCTCGTCTGTGAAGATGTTTTTGTGCCTGTTCTCAGCGTGCCACTGGAGGAGACGCTCTGCTCTTGTCTGTCAGATCTCCTTCAAAGCAGGAGTAAGGTGGTGTCCCTTTGAACGGAGGTGTGCTGTTGTGTGTAGATTGTCCCTGATGAGGCACGACTTGACTGGGTCGATATGTTCAGCTCTTGGGATATGATCCTCTTTTTCCAGAGCGGATTTCGGCAAATCCGCTCTTGTACTGTTTTGATAGCAGTTTCAGCCCCCACACTTTTCAGGCATCCTGACCGAACCCTGTCTTCAACGCCCCAGAGTACCTTATAACGTTTAATTGCCTGACAGACAAAATTTCGTGAAATTTTCAATGGTTTCAGGAGTTTGAAAATTGGAGAATCTGATTTTCCACATTTGTGAAGGACAGTCACAGCCACATAGTTTTCCTTGAAACCCCACTCCATGTTAACACTGTGAGAGATGTGAGCAAACTGCCTTGACACAAGTACCGGAAGGGTCAATAGTCCAAAAATAACCAACCTTTGAACCCTTCCACCTCATTGTCTCCAGCTGCGGAATACATGAAATTTGAGACGGAGCTTATGACGGGACTATGTATTTACCCAGATATAAGGCAAGAATAACTGAAGAAGGAAAAGAGGGGGCCATGTATAATATAACTTGGAGTACAAGATGGAAATGACTTCTTGTGCTTGATGCCTGGCGAACAGGTGATTAAATACTGTTTGAACCTCTTTTCTGCAAATTGGCAATGGGTGCATTGTATCACATTACTTACACAGTTCCTATTCGACTTACTGGCTGAACAGGATGCCCATTGTCATGTTCAAGGTAACTCTTCATGGATGACAGGGAAAACACTGTCCTGCTTAGGTGAAGGCATTGGCATTTAAATGAATGTAACTGCAATCATGAGCAGCTGCATTGGTATTAGGCCAGACAATAAAGGTAAATCTGCTGTCCATAACAGATGTGTGAAGCACAGTGTAATGTACATTTCCTTGGTGTATGAGAGAGCAGTACAATGAGAAGTAAAACAGATTTTTATTGTGGAAACCTAAGTAAGGAAGAAATTGTATGGATAGTGTAGTAGGCAGTTTAAGGTAAAGTTACCTGTGTTTGAGTCCCTTCAAAATCAAGCTTGTTGGGAAAATCAAGCTTGTTGGGGAGTTGAAGTATGTGATTTTTAACACCACATGTCTTAAGTTGTGTTACAATTTACATATATTATATGGGGAAATAAGGCTTCTAAGTATGCAGTTCACTGGGTTCAGTTTTCAATTGAACTCTGTACTTAGGTAAATGTTGTATATACTTTTATTATACCAGTTTTGTATTTTTTTTATATCTTCATCAACAAAGGGACACAACCATGAAGTTAAGAGTAGAAGAGTATGTTGCAGGCAAGGACTTATATGTTTTCTATGCAAAAACAAGAAGGGAGACATTACACAAATAAAGGTACTGCACTGCCAGTCAAAATATCCTCAGTCCCCATCTTGTATACATTCCCTCCTACCCCGACATCCATTTATATAACTGCCATATTGCTGCTGGTTCAAGAGTTAAGTAAAATGAATCTTAATCCCTGCTTCGTCTTATTTAAGTCTGAATATTTTCCAGTTTATCGCTGCTTTTCCTGTGTTTTCCTCAGTGTTGGGAAACATTCTGTACACAGACACAACAATGAATATAATTATAGTTTCTGAAGAATAAAAGTTATGTGACGCCATGTTATAAAATTTTCTGCACTCACCTGTTACCTGGACCTCGTAGGTCTGAATGTTTCCCTTTGCTGTTGCATATTTTTAGTTAAAAATAAACCAATAATCAACTGTCAGGCATGAGTATATATATTTTATACTATTCAGATATGCATCTACATGTTTCGGCCTACAATGAAGCTATCCTTAGGTTGCATGCATAAAATAAAAAGATAACTGTAATATTAAAATGTATAAAAATATACTCATGTCGAGATCTCGAATGTGCTACGTCAGTTTATGTTGTGTAACCACATAATTGTGACTGGAACAATATTAAGTAGGCCTAAAGTTGTCTGATATGAAGTAGCTGCTGAGAATCATAATCATATTGCGGGTATCCGAACCTTAAAAGTTCATGGACAGCCCCATTGTGGCATGGACGCAGATAAAGTTTTCCGACAGCCTCCGGCGTGCTGAAGTAGGACACCTGTTCCTATGATATTAGTAATTGACCAACTTAATGCACAAATTCTTATTTTATAAATAGTTTATTATATTCCTCTATGTTTTGAGCACTATGTGCTCATCATAAGGAGATCAAAATTGTATTATACAGCATTTGGTATCAGCACACTCAGTAGGTGGCTGTCCGGTGCACAGGTTGAGTCAGGACTCACTCAACCTGTGAACCGGACGGCCACCTACTGAATGTGATGATACCAGATGTTGTATAATACAATTTTGACCTCCTGATGATGACTACATAGTGCTGGAAACATGTAGAGGAATATAATAAACTTATTATAAATCAAGAATTTGTGCAATGTTAATAAAAATCCAACCAGATGCAACAGTATGCAGATATTAATTTACTTCAAAGTCACTCTACACGTTTCGGGTGTCACAGCATCCATCGTCAGGAGTGCTAAAAACTGTAACCGCAGGCTCCGGTACAGATCATAATACTGGTACAGCTACTTTCCTCCAATGTGGCCTAATCAGGCCACATTGGAGGGAAGTAGCTGTACCAGTATTATGATCTGTACCGGAGCCTGCGGTTACAGTTTTTAGCACTCCTGACGATGGGTGCTGTGACACCCGAAACGTGTAGAGTGACTTTGAAGTAAATAAATATCTGCATACTGTTGCATCTGCTTGGATTTTTATTAACATTGAATTATGATGCAGATGCACGGAACCATGAGCTTAAAAAAATTGTGCATTAAGTTGGTCAATTAATAAGATACTGAGATGCGCGGTCAGGAAAACATCAAAACCTGTTCCTGTAATTCCAGTTTTCTTAGAAAAACATTTCATGGCGATTGTTGAAGGGCGCACCCCTCACATCTTCAAGTGTATCTGCAGTCAACACAGGAGGGCAAATTTTTTTGTCCTCTGTCTGCACTTCTGGTCTCTCGACAACGGGTAACAGCTGTTGAAATTGCCTTCTTACCTGGACGAAGACCAAGATATCTTCCCTGAAACAGTACTTGCTACTTTGCATACGACCGAAACGTAAAATTGCGTTTCAATAAAATAAGCGGTCCGGGGATCGAAGAACGATGGGGGTGAGATTTTCCGTATCTGCCCAGACCGGGCGTGGCGTTGACCACCCACCCCATCTAGCACCGAGGTTAAAGAAAGAGTACAGCAACAACTCTAATCCTACTCTGGACCTTCATGGCCTATTCTGGGATCAACTTTACCTTTTACCTCATTAAGTAAGTGCGTTGCGTTTGGGGAAAATCCACGGTGTTCCCCGATTACACGGACTGATATTGCCTGTTGATGAGGGATCACTTTGCGTGATCACGAAATGCACTCAGGGTACTACCAATAGCGAACAAAACAGTTTACGTTCATTAACTTACATTCATGTCTACTTTAATTTGGAGTAACGCCACTTTTGACTTATCCTGTACATTGGAGGCGATTTTGAAAGTTGCACGGTTGGTAACATAGATCAGCGTAGTTCGTAACACAGATCATCTAGTATAGTTGGTAAGGTGTTAAGTGATCCCAGAAAATGAAAGCATCGTTATGTAAGACACTCAAAACAGCACGTCAGTGTTGGTGCTTCCCAAGGCCACACACTCACAGCGTGTATGCGCTTAATTTAACATGATTGTTTCTTTACAAGTGCACCTAAGATACCAAGCGGTGATGTCTTGTTCGCGGCAAGTGGGAGGGCTTAGATAATTTGAAGGTTGGTTGTTGCCAGAGGTCCGTAACAAACTGCTTAGTAATGCAAGGTAGTATGCTTTATATAGAAGTGCGGTAAACTTGTCGTCTTTCTTGTGCTTCAAGCGGTGTTTTGAACGTCACAATGCCTAAACAACTGAGCAGTGTTACATTTCACAGTGGACAGAAGATGCCCATTGTTGGGCTCGGTACGTGGCTGGTGAGTTACTGTAATATATGTTGTCTTTACATCTTATCATTTGCCCCATATAAATATATAAAATAGAGATACTGTGGTGTTCTGGGGTATGAAGGTTAGAAAAGTGAATGACAATGTTTGGAGGAATCAGCTGCTTCCGTCTCATCCCAGAAGATGGAGGTAAAAGGTAAAGTTGTCCAGCCACACATCATGAAGGCATATATAGGAGTGGAAGTACATCTCTCATTCTTAACAAAAGTACTAGATGGGTATGAGCTACCTGAAAATTGGTACAGTTTGTTTTGGAATAATGGTAATCTGACTATACAGAGTGCAATACATAGTAACCCATAGTACTAAGTTTTCACTTATTTAAGAGCCTAAAATATATTGGAAATAAGAAGTTTCCTTTCACCAAAATTGTTTTCCTTTATTTGCGTCTAACTTGTGTGAAGCAATGATTATGAAGAGTCATATACATTGCCTGGGGAAGGGAGGCAAATGGCCATCCTAGAATTTTTTAATATCCGCTGTTCTGAAGAGTGGTATTCTTTTAAGTTATTAAATGTTTCACATTATTTGTCCACTTAGTTTGTCGGATTTGTGAGATTCACTGTAGAAATAAGTGGTATATGTTTTGTTTTGATCGATTTGAAGATCTATGTAAATGACTTAATTCCCATTCCTAAGGTTGCTCCTTTAGGTTATACATACTCAACAGTATAAATTGTATACTGTTGTGATCTAAAATATCTGTAAAACTGTACATAATTTTATATTCGTTGGCAATGTGATGATGACCTTTGAGGCCAAAATATGTTGTTGAATTAATACTGGATTAAAAACGGTTGGTGTGTTTGGATTAACTGTAGCTCTTGAAAACTGGGAAAAGAATTAAACTGTTTTCTCTTACTTTCCCTATTGTATAATTTCTTGTTTTGACGCTAAAGAAGAAATAAAATGGAAGAGGTGATAAAATTACTGTCCCTATCAAGAATTGAATTCTGATTTTCCTGTTGCCCAGCCCTTTGTCTTTCCAGAGTGCCAAGTTATCCCATCTCAGAAATAAAAGTGAAACATACCAGTACAACTATTCCATATGCAGGCACTTGTCTAGTCATGACTGATGTACAAAGTTCAAGGAATGCATATAAACCTGCCTGTGAGTCCATTTGCCTTCTTTGTATGTGATTATATAGCTTGTAAAGCCATTGTCTGTGTCCTAAATCCATAACCAAGTATTATATGATAAAATATAACATACTGTTCTATAAGTATGGGCCCACTATGCTGTAGGTGTACTGTTCGTTATTATTATAATGGTTATTTTTCACATCATCATCATCATCATCGTTTACAGGATATTTCATACGAAATGGTGTAAATTTGTACTAACGAACAGCCTTCTGGAACCTAACTTGTGTCAATAAGATGAGCTCTGTACCTTCCCTACCATCCAGAAAGTGTTATCTTGACATCTCAAGATATTTCTAAAAATCATGTGTTGTAAGAATGCCTAGAATGTGGGTGGAAAATTGAAAGCTTGACCTTTCAGTTTGAAGAAGCAAATGGGACGATACAATACCACTTCTGTACAGAATTTTAGCATGGATTTCCTGAATGTAATGCCTCAATTAAAAAAGCTATTTAAAATTTATAACAGTAAGAAAAA
>Ga0123357_10009933_pt1 | contig 12055 bp, 7 predicted proteins | sample TergutEmb28metaG_FD_89873 | JGI IMG/M metagenome (GOLD analysis project Ga0123357, IMG submission 89873) | Embiratermes neotenicus P4 segment gut microbial communities from Petit-Saut dam, French Guiana - Emb289 P4 | ecosystem: Host-associated > Arthropoda: Insects > Digestive system > Gut ...
ATTCAGGTCGTTTTCGCCGAATATCCTCCCTCAGATGGCGAAGAACACTGCAGTAGAACCCGGCGTTCACGGTCTGGCCTTGGGGGGCAAATTCATGGTGCACAATCCCTCGAATGTCGAAAAACACGATGAGCATGCTCTTGGTTGTGCTGTGGCTCTGCCTCGCCTTCTTTGGTCTTGGGGATCCTGGACTCTTCCATTGCGAAGACTGTTGTTTAGTCTCAGGATCATACCCGTAGACCCAACTCCCATCCCCAGTGATGACCCTCAACATGAAGGATGGGTCATCCAGGGCATGCTGACGAAGCTCTTGACAAATTGCAACACAGTGCTCTTTTTGTTTGGGGGTCAGAAGCCTGGGCACGAACTTTGCAGCAACGCGGTGCAGGTTCAAATCACATGTAGGAATTGTCTGCACTGTTCCGTATGACACATTAACGATTGCAGCAATGTCCTTAATGGTTCTCTGACGATCCTCATGCACAAGCCGCCAAATTGTTTCCACATTTTTAGGCGTTGAGCTCGTGGAAGTTCACCCTGACCTCTCGTCATCTTCGAGTGATGTTCTGCCTCTCTTGAAGCGTGCGTGCCACTCGAAACACCTCGCGCGACTCATGGCCTCATTTCCATACGCACGTCGTATCATTTCAAAAGTCTCCGCTCCAGATTTGCTAAGTTTCACACAGAATTTGACGTTTGCTCTCTGCTCCAATTTCACGTCCATGCTGAAATCGCAAATGTGAAGGCACACGTGGTGACAAACACTCGTGTTGTGCAACTCCCGATGCTCACACAGCGACACCACTCGGCATACTGAGTGACGATGTTCCCTGCTCCCAAGCACAGCGCACGCATTCACCTACTGCCATCGGTTGGCGGTCTATGGAACAAGTCTCGAAACTTTTTTATACACCTATGTATGTGTTTTGTATGTGTCTCAGAACAAATGGCAACTATTTCCCCATTTAGCATCAATTTGTTGGTTTTTCTAACGTAGATGGAATGTTTACTGCAGGGTATGAAGTGAATCTTTAAATATGACTCAGGTGAATTTTAGTCTTTAAAGTGTTAAAGTATACATGTTGGATAAAGTGTAATCAGTGACATCCTGAAATGTAAATGTGCTATTTATTTTCCCAACTGCCACAAATTTCCCAAGTCTGATGTTTTGATGCTGGGAGATATTTCTTCTTTTGGAAAAAAGTGTGTCCTGGCAGATATCACACACTTCACCGTTCACTTTTCGGTTTCATGTTTACATTGTTTTTCTGTTTCAGAAACCAATATTTTATTTCCTACCTGCAGTATAGTTCAGTTTTCTTTATTTTGAATTCTGTTCTGTTTATACTCTCTCAAATATAAATGCATGCAGCACATGGACTGCAGCTGCAAGTGGGGAGTGTGAAAAAGAGATGATGAACATTAAGTAGCTGCTTTGAAATGATTATTCTTGCCAGTCTGTCCACAAGGAAACTGTGCCTTGTTGGCAACCTTGTTATGAATAAGTCATGTACCACGGTTTTTCCCCCCACATTTGAAGTAAGTGTTTGGGGTGCTGAAGCAAATGTAGTATTACACAGATTAAAAATTAAATCTTCAGCCTCCACTGTTTTGTGCAAATATTACCTGTATGCTGTTTGCCCATGTTAGAAATTAAATCTGCACTCTCTGTGATCTGTGCAGATATATTTTTTTCTTATGAAAAATTCCCTACTTCAATAAGATGCATCTGTATAGTAAATATGGTTTGTTGTATTCTCTGTTGCTGAATCATAGCACATTTACTTCAATCAGTGGTACATACTGTATCTGTAAAGAACACTTCTTGAAACAGTTTGAACAGTGCATCTTAATAGTTTCAATAAGGTTGCATAAATGTAAGTTTTATTTTGGCTTTATAATAATAATAATTGTTAGTTGGGAGAGGATAGAACCCTCAATGCTACCTGCTTACTAGGATACTGTTGTATCACTGACCCACCACTAGGTTCTGATCAAAAATAAATTTTGCTATGTGACTCCATGTGTTAGAGTTTGTATTGAAATGTTAATAGTTGCTCAGCTTTGCAAAAAATTTCTATGTATTTTATGGACCTTCCAAGGTTCAACAACCTGCCATTCCTCAACTGTATAATTTCAGATCTCCATGTCAATGAAGAATTCTACATTGGACATTTTGACCCTCAACGATGAGACCCCACACTGTCTTGAGATGTCAGACATGGCAACTGAACCACTGTGGAAGTCTCAAAATTAGCAGATGAATCCATTCTACATTCTCACAGTCTGTTTCTTTTGAGATTCATATGTTGACGAGTTTGTACATAACTGATGGATGACAGGAAACTGGATGACACTGACATACTCTGATGCACCCTATGCGCAACCTAAGTAGTAGTGTCTAAGTATGTGCTAGCTCAACTTTTCACCTTAAGAGAGAACCAGATCCATTTTCCAACATGCATTCTGTTCAGAATAATAGACAGTGGACAAAGTCAAATGCAGAAATGTAATAGTTTGTAGTGAATTTTTTTATTTCTTTAATACTCGTATATTTAGAGCTGCTCGGTTTAGTTTACTTTAAACCCGTTTTCCTAATTCAGGGTGTAATATGTTTTATTAATTGTTTACTTTTCTTGATATGTGTTGCATGTTGTGACTGATTGTGGATCATGTATGCTATATGAAGATGAATTTCCTGGCCAAAAGAATTTATCTAATGATGAGTCTTATCAATTTACCAGTCACATATTTGAATGTTATGCTGGATAACAGTTTCACTCAAAATAAAGCTGACCTTAATGATGATTCAGTACTGAATCTTCAAGTTGATTCTTTCAGGTGCTGGTATGTTGGTAGTTAAGAAAGTGAACAAATGATGCAAGACAAAATACAGAATTCTTGGGTACTTGTTTCTGGTATTGGGTGCCTCTTCTCTGTAACGAAATTCATTGAGCACACTCACTCTTGGGAAGCTAATGGTTCTTCTGCTTGTAAAGAAATTCCCAGCATTTTATGTACCTTGAATGTTGATTGTCATATGCACATGACCGCGCCACTTGTCCCTAGTTCTGACCCAGATGAATGTAGTCTGTACCCTCCAATTCTGTTTATTCAAGAGTCATTTTATTTTCTGCCATATACTCCTGATCTCGAAGCTTTCTTTTTGCTTCAAGTTCCCCCAACAAAATCCTGTAGGCATTTATTTTCTCCTCCATGCATGATATGTGCTATGCTTATCTCATCTCCTTGCCTGAAAAAATTGAATTTGTAGTTTTATAATTACAGAGGGTTCTGAAATTAATGTTTTTTGATTTGAGGCTTTCCCTTGTTTGGCCTTACTGCATGGTATAGGTATTACTGAGTCAAGTGCACAGACTGAGGGCGCTGGAGCTGCTGGGCAAGTTCCTGGATCTGGGTCCCTGGGCAGTGAACCTGGCACTGTCTGTTGGCATATTTCCCTATGTGCTGAAGTTACTACAGAGCTCTGCAAGGGAGCTTAGGCCACTCCTTGTTTTCATCTGGGCCAAAATTTTGGCTGTAGACAGTGTAAGTTCTTACTTTTGTAAGCTCCTACCTATACAGCAATGACTTCCTATCCCTTTAAAGTATTCTAATTCATAATAAAAATATAACAAAATGGGAATGGTGTAACAGAAGAGATTGTTATGTGGCCTTAAGGTTATAAAATTTGCAACTGTATCTAGTCAAAAGTTAATGTATGAAGTGTACTTGTGTATGTATAAGTCAATCATTGATTGCCGTGGGTTGATGCTCGGATTAGTAATTTTTCAATATTATGTTCAAAAAGCTTGCAATGCATTTTGTTTATTTATAGACCTGTCAAGGTGATCTAGTCAGAGATAATGGACACAAATACTTTCTTTCCATACTTCAAGATACTTCAATGCCTGTAAGTATGCCAGACAGACAGAATTTAATGGCACTTTATATAGTTATCATGTCTGTATTCAGAGGGAAGATGCATAATGGAGCATAACACTATTTAAGCTCTGTTTGTGACTTCAGTAGCTATGTTTTCTATAGCCTCTCTTCATGACCACAGTCTTTACAGTTAAGTCCTTCTGTTTGTTCTGTATGGTTGTGTGTGTGTGTGATTTTAAATTGTTGTTAAATTTGTTTAAACTCTTGAATGTCAAGGACATTCATTGTTAGTACTTATATAACATACACAATATTAATGCCTAACATTCATGATACAAGCTCATTGCTTGTGCACAGACTGCCATCTGGCAACCTTGACATACCTCAGAAATCTGTACAATGCTGATTTAAGAACACATTTGTGCTTTATGCCTAATTCTCTGTGGTTAAAGAACAGGAAAGATGTTGGATATGCAGATTCATGTTTGATGTCTGTTGTATCATTACTGAATGTACTTCAATAACAATACAGTGGCTCCAGAAATGTAGGTTTTTACAAATTATGCAAGTGTGGTGCCAGTGGAAGTGAAATTGGTGTGTCTTAATGTCAATATGATATCCCATTAAGCACACAATTTTGAGATATGCTACAGTTGTGTGTAAGCCCAGGTTTGATTTCAGGGCAGTCCATATGGGATTTTTGGTGCACAGAGTGATTCTGGGACAAGTTTCTCTACAGGTGCTTCACTTTTCTGTTGTCAGCTGTCATTCTACTGGTTTTCCATATTTGTTTTAATTTATCTACCATCAGTGCTGTATAGTATAAATTATGACAGTTTCTCTGAATAAACTACATGCTACCACAGATACCAGATGTTTATTTACCCAGAAATCATTGTAATATATTTCCTTTTTAATAAATGTAATATGGCTGTTTCTGATTGAAAGCTACAGTCATAAGAACCTCATCTTACAAGTAGAAAATTATGGCACTGAAAATCTGTGGCATGAGTTGTGTTGTGAACTTGCTCAGTGGCAATCAATTTGCTCCTGTGCGTAGTGACAACAACAGTGGTACTTGTGCAGAAGTGCTTACATATTAGTGTGACAGTATGAGATAGGCCAGAAATATGCTGGACAAGTTTGTATATAAAGTTAGAGAAATTCCTGCTGTAGTGCATGGAATTTCACTGTATGAACTTTTTAATCTTTCCTGTTTTCATTTAGTAATAGGGGTATTGTATTTGCATTGGAATATCTGCCATTCTACTCTTGTAAACAGCAATAGCTGCTTAATAATGTGTCATTCAGATCTGTCACTTTTCAGGGCGAGGACAGGACATTGGCTGCATTTGTGCTAGCAAGCATTGTTCACAACTACTCACAAGGACAGGAGGTAGCAATGCAAGGAAGCCTTGTGTCCATCTGTTTAGAGCAGCTGGGAGATCCAAATCCACTTTTACGTCAGTGGCTAGCTATTTGTCTCGGTAGACTTTGGACAAATTATGATAAAGCCCGGTGGTGCGGTGTACGAGATATTGCGCATGAAAAACTGTATACTCTTCTGTCAGATCCAGTACCAGAGGTAAGCTATGCCTTATGAAATATTTATTACCATCATCTACAGTAAAGCTTAACTTTAGTTGAAATATTGTTACTGGCTGATCTGGAGTTTGTTAAAGCGTGAAGTTCATTGTGAAGTTTGTTGTGACTTGGCAGAAACATTGCTGATTTCTTATGCAAAAAGGAGAATTTAAATTATAGTTTTTAAAAACGAAGTCAGCAGGAAAATATTCTAACTGAAGAAGGGTTAAGTAATGAGGGTTTTTTGGGTGTTACTTTGTGCTGTATGAGATCTGTTCAGAAACTTTGGACTGATTAAATTAAATAAAAATTTATTTCCAATCAATTTAATTAAATATTGTCCTGTTTAAAATAGTCCACACCAGTATTAAAACAATGATTCCAGTGATTTTTTATTTTTCTGAATATTCCGTATATGGTTTGGAAAAAATCTGGGTCATCAGCTGTAGCTTTGTTTTCTTACTTCCTCTTTTGATTGAAATCTACATAATTTTACACTGACTTTCAATTTCGGGAACAGGAAAAATTTTGCTGGAGAGTGATCAGGGCTGTAGGGTGGCTGTGGAGCCACTGCAGTTTTATTTTTCTTCTGGATGGAGAACACCATGTGCTTGCGAGCTTTATTGTGGTGAAGAAACCAGCTGTGTTCCTGCCAAAGTTGTGGTTGTTTCTTTTGCACTGCTTCTTGTACACTCTATAAAAGAGTCAGGTAGAACTCTTAATTCGTTGTTTGTCCTCTAGGAACACACCCATAATACATAAAACCTTGACAGTCAAAGAGAATGAACATGGTCTTCATATTCAATCTACTCTGCTGTCCTTTTTTTTATCATGGAGAGGATTTTGACTTCTGTTATGAAAATCACTACTTTGTTTACTTAGCAGTTTTCCCCATTTTGTAATAAAATTTCACACACATATATGCTCTTCTTTTAACAGCATTTTTAATAAATTGCTGATGTACATTACCTTGAAAATAGAACTTGTCTTTACTTTACAACAAAACATGTTAGGACTGAATGGAAGACAGCATAAGGATCCAGACAGTCTAGTATACCATGACCAGTCATCTTGCAGCTGCCACATGGTTTTGAAGTGAGGTACATACACAGTCCAAGAATTTTTGCGTAGACGTCGTATGTGACTCAAGTGTTGTTATAGTGTGGAATGTGGAATAAGAAACCAACTAGATGTCACTTACTATTATATTTATTTCTCCTTTATAAGTTGCTCAACATGTTTCAGGCTACCTTGTGTCCATCCTCAGGAGCTGATGACTTAGTGATATTTTTCAAATTTATAAAGGAGAAATAAATATAATACTAAGTGACATCTAGTTGGTTTCTTATTCCACATTGAACTACGATGCACGGTCAACCACACATAAAATTTGTTGTTATAGTAATGATATCTGTGAGCTTACTATGGGCTGAACATGCATAGAAGATAAGTGAAATGAGATATTCATGGAATTTTGATGGGGAAACCCATTAGCAAGAGTCCTGTTGGAAGACCTGGAAGGAGACTAGTGGATAAACACTAAGATGAATCTTTGTAGATAAAAGGGATGTTTGATAAGTAAGATTCCCTAGGTTATAAAAACTGAAAGAGAAGTCATTTGCAGTGTTAAGTGTAACTCATTTATGCCATTGAAATATCACAATTTTTCAAAATAATCCCTGAGCACACTGATACACTTGTCGCATCTTGGCATGAGTTTAAAATTTTTTTCACAATAAAATAGGGCTGCTACATTCACAAACATTTACAAACAGCCTCTCTCCATTTCCTCAGTATCATGCATTCAGCAGCCTACCAAATGTTGCTTGAGTGGTCCAAGTAAATGATATTCCGATGCGTCACAGTCATAGCTACAGAGTGGATGGTCCAGATGTGTCCAGCACAAGTGCAACAAATCTTGTGTGTAACATTTGCAGTCAAGAGGAGTGAAGTCTTACACCATGTGACAAATATTTAGGTTTCTACCTACAAATGGGTGTGAATTTAGGTGGGGGAATCATGATTCACCCATTAAAACCAACTTGCACAGTGAACTCCTTTGCGGGACCAAGTCCCCAGTGTTGTCGCCCTTGCACATCACCGTATCCCATGAATAGCATCAGAGTGACAGAATCTTTTGCCACCTGTTGCATAATATCTTCACTGCAAGTGTTACATTGTACTGGAACATAAAATGCTTCATTATCACACAAGTTACAGGGTAGGGAACGTTACTTATTGAACATTTTTTACAGGTTATGAGGAGGGGAGATATAAGGAACTGACATCTGACTGTGTCCAGTAAGGGGATTCGATATTAGTGGTGTTGAAAGTTAGATTCTGCTTCCAGAAAATTGTTTGGTTAGTTTAAGATTGTGGTCTCCATTGGGTGTGCAGGAAAAGGGTTAGGTTCATTGGCTTACAATAAATAATGAAGACAGGTATTAACTATTTAATTTTTACCCATTAGGAAGGGAAATGAATACATTTAAAAACAGCAATATTTTAACAAATTAAATATATCTGAAGGATTTCACCAAAATCTAATTTGCCATAATAAAATTTAAAATCAGAATTTCAGAGAAAAATACTGCTTACCTGTCTTTTTTCATGTCAGCGGAATTTTGGTAGTGGTGAAACAGGACAGATGAATGCAGCATGACCTGTGAGCTGAAACTAGCTTAATGAGAGCATGTGGTTTTGTGATCACAGGTTAGAGCAGCTGCGGTCTATGCTCTTGGGACATTTATCAGCTCAGTGACAGAACGCAGTGAACATGCGAACAACATTGATCACAGCATTGCCATGACCCTTATTAACACAGTATCACATGACATGAGTCCACTTGTGAGGAAGGTAAAATCATCTTTAATCCATCTCTTTTAATTTATAAATTACATACAAATGTTTAAGTACATAGTTTTACATGTATAATGTAACACAGTATAATTAAAAAAAAAGTAACTTAGTTGAAAGGGAGAAGGTCGGTATAGTATAAATTCTATTCATGGACCGTGACATTTAAGCTTTTGTCTTTTGAGCAATCTGAGGGATTTAATTTGTTGGTGACATCTGTGCTTCATCATTATCCTTTGAATGAGAGAACCTTTTAACAGTGAAAGATGGTTGCTTTATGTTTTTCACAAGTTCATATCAAATTTTTGGATTTTCAGTCTTTAAAATTATAAATTAGGAGTGTAAAGTTGTGGAGCATGGTAATGGCAGGTTTCTTCTGAACTCGAGTTGCATTTTTTCTCCAGGAACTTGTCGTTGCTCTGCAGTGGATGGTGCTTCTTTTTGAGAACTCCTTCCTCTCTGTGGCACTCCAGGAGGAAGGCAGGACTCCACAAATAGCTGCTTTGGCAGGTTTGATGTTTACAGTCTTGGCTCTGAAAATATAATGAGCATTTTATCAAGATTACAGTCTTCTAGGATGTAAGTCCATGTAGTTGGCAGGCAGGTATTTTATTTTGGAGGAACCTCGGTACCTGGATACCAAATTATGCAGTGCAACTTCTTAGAAGACTGTAATTGATACTCACTATTGTATTATTCTCATATCTCACAGAAGGCTTCATTATTGTATGTAGGTTATCCAGAAAGTAAGTTCCAATGGGCTATTAAGAAAAGACAAGAATATATTACAAACCGTGTGTATTGCCATTTGATGTACATACCGTACACTTCTTTTTGACATAGTTTCCACCATTGTTGAGGCACTTGCCATAGCGTTGCACCAGTTTTTGTATCCCTTCATCGTAGAATGATGCCGCCTGTGATGCAAAGCACATGGTAATGGCTTCTTTGACCTCGCTGTTGTCGTGGAACCACCGGCAAGTAAGGAAGGATTTAAGATGCAGGAACAAATGAAAATCACTTGGCACTAAGTCTGGGCTGTAGGGGGGATGATCGAATTGTTCCCAGCCAAATGTCATGATGAGATTTTGCGTTGTGGCGGCAGTGTGTGTGGGCGGTCATTGTCATGAATCATCACAACACCCTGGCTAAGCATGCCACGTCGCTTATTCTGGATCACACGATGCAATTTTTTAAGTGTGTTGCAATAAACACCTGTGTTGATTGTGGAGCCTTGAGGCAAGAAGTCCACAAGCAGAACACCTTTCCTGTCCCACTATACTGTGCACATGATCTTCCAAGTTGAAGTGGTCTGCTTGAATTCATCTTTGTTGGCGATGAAGTGTGCCTCCACTCCATGGACTGTTGCTTCGATTCAGGGGTTGTGTGCGACACCCATGTCTCATCCTCTGTGACTACATAGCTGAAGAAGTTATCACCTTCCTCACTATCATGTCAGAAAGTCCAATGCACTGGCCTGCCATTTCAGTTTGTGTTCTTCTGTAAGCATCTTCGGCACCCAGTATGCGCACAATTTCTGGAACGTAAGTTTATCAGACAATTTCGTGAAAAAGTGACTGTGAAATTTGAGGAAAATGCAGGGAAATTGACATAATGGTGAATTGTCTGTTCTCTCTAATCTTCTCTTCAACTGCACACACCAAATCTTCATTCACCACAGACGGTCGGCCACTCCACGGATCATCACGCACATTTTCGTGTCCTTCATTAAACAGTCATACCCATCTTCATACTATTGAACTACTCATGGCATGTTCTCCATACACGTCACAAAATTGATGATGAATTTCAGCCAGTGTCATGTTCTTCTACTTCAAGAAACGGATTACAGACCTCATTTCACATGCGGTGGGATTCTCTCTTTTCTTAAACATTATAAACACACAGCTCGATGCGTAAATACTGTTCGAATGTCTGCAAATTGCATTCGTGTCTTGCCACAGAATCAACAAACTGGGCACACATGCGCACCATCGTGACCGCAGCGCTGCAGTGGCAATATTTGCAAACTTGTTTTCTGGATAACCCTCATAAAATGTGATGAAATTGATTTTGTTGAGCATATTTATACAAAGAAACGTATTTTATGAGACTGGGTGCTGCCCAGGACAAGGGAGAGGAAAGAAAAATACCTTCTCCTGAAAACAGATTCACTTGTGTTAAATGGTGACAGGTCCCACAGTTGCCAGAATGTATGTCACAAAATTATTTTAAAAGGATTATCAACTGGCTGGAAATTTTGACATTTCCCCACTTGAATTCTGAATGGCAGTCCTTCAAGTCACAGAGGGGGGAACATGGGCACACTTCCCTGAACAAATCATTCTTCTCAAGGACTCTTGTCATAGAATTTGAACAGTAGTAGAAGCTTGGCACCCCTGCTTTACCACTAACTTCATAGTATCCAGGTGTTTTACATAATAGTGTTTTAGTTTATTGCAACTTTTCGTCCTCAAGGAAATACAGCAGGCTTATAAGGCTTTGTGCATGTGTGATTGCACATGAGTGCACATGTCCATCCTCATTATCATCCTTGGAAACAGTGTGCTGACTTTTTAAAGTTGGTTTGAACAACATGCCATTGGACACAGCCCCAATGCCATACATTTTAATTTCCAGCTGTCAGTAGTAACAACATGGGGCTACCTAGTGGCACAGTTGGTTGAGGCACTGCACTACAAGCCGGAAGGTCACGGGTTCAATTCCTGATGGTGTAATTGGAATTTTTCATTGACAAAATCCTTCCGGCTGCACTTTGGCCCTGGGGTTGCCTCAGCCGCTAACAGAAATGAGTACCAGGAATATTTCCTGGGGGGTAAAGGCGGCCGGTGTGTAGGGCTGACAACCTTACCACCTTCATGTGCCAATTGTCTTGAAATCTGGGAGCTTCAACATCCTGTAACTCTCAGGGCCTGTCCAGACCTGTAATGGGAATGCTTTACTTTCTGGTAGTAACAACATGGTGGATGCATGAACTTTTGAGGTGGGAGCAATATTGGTGACAATTCAGCATTCTGAAATAGTGTATGATAGCATAACACATCTGAGAAAAAAAAACTACAGACATTTTATTATTAAATGCAAATGAACAATATGGCAGTTGTTTTAAAATGTGCTTTTCCTTTGTTTGATAGAGGTAACTAATGAACTGTCGCAGATAGGCACGGGATGTTTAATACAGATGTGGACCATAAGTGTACCTGTTTATCATGTATGTAACATTGTTAGGTCAACAAACATGGCAGTGGTGTAATATTTTGAGGTTCCATGTGACAGATTAACCTAGACATACTTGCTACTTCAGTGATCATTTCTTCACAGGCATGAAATAAAATGACCATAATTATGATATTAGATGTTTAGTACCAGAAATCTGTGCAATAAAGTGTATGATTTCTGAGTTGTGTTTTGAAGTCCGTTCTCTGTGAAACAGTAGCCTATGTGGCATGAGGTGCTTGCTACTGCTGATGAATTAAAATTTATGTTTCAATATGTATCATATTTACCATGAAAATTCTGGTAGTGTATTTCACCACCAAAGCCACATGGAATATTTTTAAACCTCGACTAAGGAAAGAGAGTTTGTAAATACGTGGTAGGGTCCATAAGTTTCCGGCCTGACCAACTTTGAAAGGTGACAGAAATGAAACAACTTTGCTGTTTTTCAATATAATCTCCCTTTACTTCAACACACTTTTCACATCTGTGA
>Ga0123357_10009934_pt1 | contig 12054 bp, 6 predicted proteins | sample TergutEmb28metaG_FD_89873 | JGI IMG/M metagenome (GOLD analysis project Ga0123357, IMG submission 89873) | Embiratermes neotenicus P4 segment gut microbial communities from Petit-Saut dam, French Guiana - Emb289 P4 | ecosystem: Host-associated > Arthropoda: Insects > Digestive system > Gut ...
AAAAGAGACAAACTTGATGCCACTTGTTTTATTATTACTTTATTCAGTGCTCAACATGTTTCGGATGTTAATACATCCATCCTCAGGAGCGTGCGACTAATTCGTTGAGTTACTTCATGGGTTCTATTGCTCTGGTTCGATGTGTGTTGGTGTTACGTTGCAGTGTGGCTATGGTGGTGTGGTATCCGTATGCAGGCTGAAGCCTGCATACGGATACCACACGCTCCTGAGGATGGATGTATTAACATCCGAAACATGTTGAGCACTGAATAAAGTAATAATAAAACAAGTGGCATCAAGTTTGTCTCATTTTACTCAACTATCAAGATGATGCACGGTCCAATAAACATAAGATTGTGTAATATCATTTAAGTGTGCTGAGTGTGTATGGCAGTTGTGCCAGATAAAAGAAAAGTATGTACTTTAACTACCATTGCTACTGTAATAATTATCAGACAACAGAATGCCTGCGACAGAACATTATGTGAATAAAAGGCATAGGCATCTGTTTGTTACATTTTAATGACATGTATTGCATTTTCAAAGGAACATTTCTTTCCTTACCCACTGGTCCCCCCAACCTGATGTCTCAGTTAGCTTCTCAGCCTAGAGACCATTTGTTCTGACTGAAGCTTTTGTTGTATTCTTCAGTGTCTCCATGCAGATGCTGGAATGGTAGGCCTGCTGTCAACTAAGCAATGATCAGTTCCACTTGCTTCTCAGTTTATTATTTACTGGTATTGCTGTAAGGATAACTTTTTCAGCACCAACCCTGAATATGCTTGTTTTATTTTTGTCTTTACACTGACACTGAATACACTCGTACATGTTTCTTTGAATGTTGGAATTTGACACTTGTTCACAGAATTTAATTTGAAGAGGCACTGAATCTTTCCTTCCTGGTAGAGTCATTAGAATATAGCAGCTCATTGGGAAAATTTGTTTTGGAGGGCATGTCACTGCTTAAAAAAGTAGAGGTAAAGGAGTTAATTAAGCCTAGAATGATCAAGACAGACTTCTTCTCACCTCCTTCCTCTTCCCAACAAATATTTCAGAGGTCCAGTTATAAAGTTCTTCACTTTGTTATCTTTGGCAGTTCCTATGGTAGCAACAGCATCAGTCGCGTCACCAAGGTCAAGTACTGCCAATAAGAATAGGACGGATATAAGGCCCCCTGGAACAGTTGTTGAATCCAGTGCTGTAGCAGCTGCAAAATCAAGTGGAATAAAAAGGACAAGAAAGAATGCAGCAAGTGATTCTGAAGATGAGTAAGTTCAAGAGTTTCAAATACAGGCAGGCCTCCTTTTATGCCAGAGTTATGTTAGTGAATAATGTCACACATATTGAACACACAATTCTCATTTAAAACAGTGTACTGTATTTACCCAAATGCAAGACAAATCTAATCTAAGACAACCCCTCAAATAAAACACACCTGCCAAGGGACAATGTGCTATTGAAATCTAAGGTAATCCCCCAAGAAAAAAAATTTAGTATTAAGGGCATACATTTAATACAGAAAGAATGTCAAATTCTGTCTTCCTTTATGAATTAGTGTCACTGTCTCCATCCGAACAGTCAGTGCCTCCATCTTCCTCACACTCACTCCTAACATTCCCATCCTCTTCAGTTCCATTCCAGTACATATTATCATCAGTCCCCATTCACTGCATTGGATATACAGCACATCTTAAAATCCTTCACTATCATGTCTTGTGGAATGCACTGCCACGCTGTTATGATCCACATTGACTAAATAATATATTTATATTTCTTGGTTTATAAACTGACTTGAACCCATGAAGAAGATTGATAATTTTCTCCACAGATGGTGCTTATGGCATTAAGAATTTTAAGTACATGTGTTGTGGACTTTTGTGTTGTGTCTGTGGTCTGATCAGTCTAAGCACATGGCTGTTTTTATAGTTTTTAATTTGCGGATTTTTGTTTTTAGGTCTTGTAGTTAAATTTGATTTTTCAGTAGCCATTTTCCTATTACTACCCTTGAGCTAGATCTTCTCAGGTCCATATCTTAACAAGTTCAGAGTTTGTTTGGTGCCCATCGACTGAGAATGGCTTGATCTAATGGGTCCACCAGGTCAAGTGCTTCCTTGCCTGAAAACAGAGGTGGCTCCCGAAACATCTGCATTTTTAAAGAATTTGACGGATAAGGCCCAAAGAAAGGTTGAGGCAATAACTTTAGTCATTGTATATTCTCTTGTGTCTACACTTGGCGATGCAGGCCTTGCTGTGGTTCTGCTTAGTCCAGTTCATTGTGGTCCATTTCGGTGCTTCACCTGCGAATTTAGGATGACCTCACAAATTTAAGCACCAAATTTAAGGAAAATACCTCATTTTGGATTTGAGAAAATATGGTATTTGCTGGTGATTTACAGACCTATAATTTATGTATACAGTTGTATACAGTATACATATATTTCTGTACAGTATATTTCTTTATTTCTATGGGAATAGAAATGTAAGAGACTCACATTCATAGTTTTTTGGTACAGTTCATTCCGATAGGACTGTGGTAGTCTTGCTTTACAAACAAATACTCCCTGTTTGAGATTGTTGGCATTGAATGTTGTCCAAACACTTAGCACTTTGAAGAATAAGAGATCAACTTGATGTCACAATTTATTAAGTTTATTTCACTTCTTCTGTGCTCAACATGTTTTGGACATTAATACATCCATCATCAGGAGCCTGCGACTTTTTTATCGTATCACCACATTAGTTGTGTGTTCTTGTGTCAATGTGTGTTGGAGTTTCGGTGTGGCTGGGTTGGGGTGGTATCCATGTGGCAGGCTTAAGCCTGCCACACGGATACCACCCCAACCCAGCCACACCGAAACTCCAACACACAACTAATGTGGTGATATGATAAAAAAGTCGCAGGCTCCTGATGATGGATGTATTAATGTCCGAAACATGTTGAGCATAGAAGAAGTGAAATAAAACTTAATGAATTGTGACATCAGGTTGGTCTCTTATTCTTCAACTATTGCAATGATGCACGGTCCAATATACATAAGATTTACTTAACACTTTCTTTAGGTCTATCAGCATTATTAAGAATTGTATGTATGTTGCTATGAGCAAGTCTGACATTACAGCATATGTCAAAATTTGTTCACCCTTATGAAGTCGGCTCATTACATCTAATTTCTCTTCAGTACCAGTTGTCTTTTGCGATTTTTTCACATGGAGTGTAGTAGGTTATTTAGATTTACATTCCTCATTCAGTGCTAGTTCTGGAGTAAGTGGTGGCATGACAGTGACATCACTTCCTGCTATCCTCCTGTAGAAGATAAGTGTAGCCATGGATCGTCCATGCTTAATCGTGTTAAACTGAAAATTATCACATAAATTTGAAAAGTTGTGTGAATTTTTAAATCATGTTAAAGTGAAATCACACAACAAAAATCGCATAAAATGTGATGTGCCCATGCTCACATCCAGTAGCATTTTCTTGTGTGATAACCTTGCAATATTCCACTGTCACTGATTTCTGCATTCTTTCCAACTCGTCCCAGTTTTCATTCAACAGTATTTAATTAATGCAATTGATTATGGATAACTACTGCTAGTTTTCCATGCACAGAATTGATTTTAGAATTAATTTTGTATCTTCAGTCAGCAGCATCCACTAGCACCCTGTGTATCACATCAACCTGTGTATGAAGTCTGTTGTAACATATGCTAGAGTTCTAGGGCTATGAGAAGACCCTCTTAAGTGAAGTAGAAGCAGTGAAATTTTTTGTTTCATTTACAAGTAACCTGTACTCTGAATGAATGCTTGTAAAATAGTAAAGTAAAAGACAGATTTATAATGACAAAAAATAACACTACATTTTTTGCAGGAGAATTGAAATGATAACATCATATGGACCAGCTTCTGAGGAAGAATCAGAAGATGAGGAAGTGGTACTGCCATCGAAGAAGAAGAAAGGCGTATTTAGTAAAACAAAAACACAGAGTGTATCAAAAGCAACTAGCTACTCAGTGGGTCCATATGGATGTCCTTCAATGGGTCCTGAACTGCCAACAGAATCTCAGTTACTGTTAGGTCCACAGGTACAACCTACAGAATGTGATGTGAATTCACAAGCTGAGGAGCAGGCTGATTCAGAAATTGTGGCTTCATCAGGCTCACATAATGTATTTAATAATGCTGAAGAGTCTGTGTTAAATCCAGATGGTGTAACATGTGGTACATCAACATTACTATCTAATAGTGTGCCAGACATGGGTCCCCCAGGGGAAGAGCTGGAGGTTCATGATGGTCGTGAAGAACCATGGGTTCAGAAGGCTGATAGCTTGAAGAATGACCAAGAAGAAAGTGGATATTCAGCCCCTGATTCAAGTGAGGACAAAACAGTAACAGATAAAGCAGAAGGTTTGACAAAACTGGATAACAGTGTTGCAGAATGTGAATCAAGTGTTGCCATCTCAGCAGAGTGGAAAGTTTGTCATTCAAAAATGGAGCCAACAGACTCTGTGGATGAGTCAGGAACTCGGGGTTCTAGTAACACAAGTCCAGTACCACAGACTACTGAAGAAGAGAGTGATGGAAGTGGGGAAACCGATGAGGGACTTATTTTGTCTCGGTTACGTAGCCAAGCCCGTGTCTTAAAGGAGTTGGGCGGAGAGATTCCCGATGAAATTCGTCACCTGATTGACCAGCCTACTTCTGAAGCTGCATCACCAATTGTAGCCGATGATGTTATAGCTCAAATTGAACGGGAACTACCACCTGACTACAATAAGGGTGATAATAAAGGACAGGAAAAATATGTCACCAGTAAAAGGAAAACACAAGGTTCTAGTTCTAGTGGAGAACACAGTCCAAAACCCACTTCATTTGCCTTAATTGCTGGTTATGGAGATGGCTCAGACCAAGAAGAAGAGTCATTAAATAGCTGGCAGCCAAAAAAGAACAAAACTTCAAAACCAAAAAAATCACCATCAACACACTTGGGAAGCAGTTCAGCAAACCTTTTCCCGATAGTGAACTATGAGGTCCAAGCAGGTACTTCAAAACAAAAGAATGTTAGAAGTGTCACTTCAGTTAGTGGTGCAGCAGCCACTGTTGATGTTGAAGCAGAGGAGACCAGTGGTCCTAATGAGAGCATTCCATCATCGTCTAAAAATTCTGAGTTTGGAGGACCTTTGTTTCCTACAGTTAATGGAGACATTGTTGCTACAACATTGACGGAATCGACAAAGCCACAAGTTTCAAGTGAATATGTATCAAGTGTTGTGACTGGGGCAGGTGTAGAGTCAAATCTTCCAGACTCTACCACAAGCAGTAAGGCTTGTAAACGTAAGATACGTCTAGAAATTGGGGCCATATTTCCATCCACTAGTGTGCCTAAACCACCCACAGCCACAGAACATAGTACTCCTTCCATAACCACATGTTCTGATGTTGAAACTTGTCTACCTTCAACTACTGCAACAACGACAGCAGCATCTTCAACTGTGAATTACGCCACGTGGACATTCTATAATTCAGATCCAAGTTCAGGTGAAAGGAGGGGCTTTGGTTTCCAATCAGTTACAAGTGAAGACACTACAGAATCATTTCCAGCAGATCACAGCAGCCGTGCTAGTGCTGGGAAACCGTTGTCACAGCAGAAAAAGGGGATTATCAATTTTATTAAGGCAGAAACAATCAATTTACCTAAGACAGAGGAGCAGACATCCAGGAGCACCCCAGTTGCAGAGGAGGACATTCATGTTCATGGGGAGGTCAGAGGTTTGTAAAGTCCATAATATAGTTCCTCTTTGAATGTTTTGGTATGTAATATTTCAAAACACATTTTGCTGTGATTGTGCTTGTTTATATCATTGCAAAATTTGAACTTGTAACATCAGGATATATATAATATTGGGAATGAGAATAATTCATTTTTTGGTATTCTTCAAGAAGGAAGTAACAGTTATTGGGGGACAGGACAGGAATGCAAGTTCCAATAGAAGGGTAAGAGAGAAAATGAAAGGTATATATAATATTGTGTTTCATGAAATATGTTGAAACCAGACATTGATGCACGCTTAGTGTATATCTAAGCTCTTGTTTGAAAAATTCAGTAGTTTTGAAGAACTCATCTTCTAGGCTATGACTCCTTCTGTTGTAGAAGTTAAAGTTGACCACGTCTGTAATTATGTTTCATGCCACAAAAATGTATTGTAGAGTTAAGGTGTGACCATGTATTGTTTAGCTTGGTGTTAGATACAGGTGAGTGGTCATTTTTTTGGCCCCTGGTATGCATAGGAGGATTGGTTGGCCCCACAGCCAGTCTGTACCATGTGGCAAAAGAAGAATTGAAACTATAATTACCTGGTCTGCCAGCCCCTCGGCTCTCCTAGAGTAGTAGTGTTGCCTGTTGGCGGCTGTCCTAACCTCATTATTAGTTGTAGTTCCTATTAGAATATGCTGAGGTTATTGGTTTGAAAATAACTGTGATTTTTTTCAGCATATAACAAAGAAGAGCTTGCAGCCTACCAGTATGTTGAACAACTTGCGTATCTTATAACAGAAAAGGTGAAGTTTCTAGGGGAAGGGAAAGACCCCGTGTCTCCTGTGCAAGTTATGGCCATTCAAATTGAGGTAATATCAAATCTGGATATGACTGATGAGTGGAACTGCAAGAGTCATTGATTATGATGGTATTTGCCATCATGCAGTGGTGTGCCTTGTGTCATCACCACCCTTGATCAGGGTACAGTAACCGCGCCTCCATTGTTATGGTTAGGAGGAGTGACTGTGGTATGTTGGGCAAAACTGCATTAAAACCTTATTACAGGACAAACAGGGTAACAAAAGTGGATGCTGATGGATCTTCTGTCATGTATCAAATAAACACTGTCATATGCACTCATATATTATTAAATCCCATCACTTAAAATACATTTTTGGACATAAATGTTTACACTGGTTCGGTAGCCATTTCTGCCATCTGTTATGGCAGTTGAGTGAGTAACCACCTGCATTTATCCATGTATATGTAAATTCTTCCTCATTACAAAAAAGTTTCCATTTATTTAATTATTTCAACCACATATATTCAAAACTGTGGTGTGTGAGAAGTCACTGTGTGTATATTACAATAGAACCGCCACATCACGTTCATTTCCAGTACTCCCAGGTCGGTATTCTGTGTTTAAAGTTCCTGGTGTTAAGGTTTCCAACAGAGTTCTGTTCAGATGTACTGCGCCTTAAAGAAACCTTACATGGAGGTTATGTAGATGTGTTAATTGTATAGCAGGGAACAGTGGTAAACTGGTTGCAGTGAAACTCAGTGAGACAGCCCTTGCCAGAAAGTTTTGTTATGTGTGCATATCATTACTATTTTAATGTCCTGCCCATGTGTTCATAAGAAGTGTTCTTGGTAAACATAACCACTGTCATAAGGACTTACTGTACATAATGCAAATCCTTTTGCCAAACATTATGTTTTACAGGCTAAAAGTATTACATGTAAAGAACAATATTATTTTACATGACAAGCATAATAGCTGAAAAGCATCTCACATAACCTTGAAGGCTGTCAGAAATTCCAAATCGGCTTCAGAAATTTTGTTCATTAAAAGTTATTTTCCCTTGCCTTCCTCTCTTCCTTTCCATCTAGTTTTCTGCTTACGTTCATATTGTACTTAGTTACTGAACTGTTCTGTTCCCCGTTGCTTGTAAATTATTGGAGTGTGAAAGAAACATTTTAGAGAAGTGTTAGTTACAAGGAGATAAAAGTAAAGTTGTCGCTGTGCATGCCTTGAAGACCTTTTTATGGATTTGTGGAATATTTAAATAAAATACAATACATATGCGGAGTGAAGGTGTTGCTCCAGTCATTCTTAACTTCAGCACTGGGTGGAGGTGAGTGGTCAGCTTGACACCCCAGACACTTACCCTAGGAAGAAAGGGCCCTTGTTATCCATTAAGTAGGCAGCTGGGTAGTAGGGTCCAGAGTCCATCTAGTCACTGGAGAAGGGAAACCTCTTTCTCTGTTGCCAGGAATTGAACCGTGACTCAGAAGACATCAAGCCCATATTCTTGTCACTGTACCAACCGAACAATCCCACATGGTGGTAGAAATTGTAATTTATTGTCATTATAGTGACTTAGAGAATTTTAAAATTTAGCAACAATTTTTTGGCATGTCTTATGCAAAATGTAGAATAATATTGTTTACATTGTTATAATAGAAATTTCATTCATATCAGTAGTTAAAGTGTGTGTAGTAAATTGTTGCCTGAGGAAGTGAAGTCTGTTAGTACTGACCAAATGCTTGTTGCAAAGCTTTAGAATCTACACTCCCATGAAGAAAGATGTGATGAGTTTATTGAGAGCAAAAATTGTTTGAGAAGGGAAGGTTTAGATGATCCATAAGCATGCATACAGTTTTTAACAAATCTCAAGCAGTGTGTGTCCATGGTGCCTAGTATTTTTGTTGCAATACGTACAGCTTTTTAAGGAATTAAGTTATTCTGAGAAATTTCAAAATTCATGTCTTGAACACTGAAGGTTTAGCAGATGGGAGAAAGTTTGGAACCTTGTTGTTGGCATCAGTAATAAGTTTAAGTTGATTTTAATTATCCAGTATGTGCATTATAGATTTGATTTCTTGATGTGTTAACGGTGAATAATAAGTGATATGCTAACAAGAAGTCTGAACCTGTTAAATTTTATGTTCTACACACTTATGTATGGCACTTAGTTTGTTATAGAACTTCTTCTTCTGAAATTGATTCTAATATTTCTGTTTTCATCTCAGTCTGATTTGAGTCACAAAAATTGATTCTTGAATATACACCATATGCCTTTACTGGCTGGAAGAGTGCACACACCACTTTGATAAAATGCTTGTCTCATAATTTTTAGTATTTGTTACCATGAGCAACATGCTAAATGTTAGCATCTGATCTTATAAATTTGTTTTTTGACAGTGGTGTGAAAAGGCATTGGGGACCATTTATTTGGACTCCATTTGTCATCCTAGTTTGTTTATGGAAGCACAACTTTCTGAAAGTAGTTCCCTTTCCATCTACAAGTGAGAAAGATAATACTTCACACTGTGTTAGGTTGCTAGGTAAAGCTACACTTATAAAGCTTTGACCTCTAGAAAAAAACTCTGCTACACTGGACCCAAGGAACACAGCGGCACAGCAGAGTGGGAACTTCATATACTTACCACCTGACAATGGAAACAGAACCCAGTTCCACTATGTTTGTACGTAAAGAACTAGGACAGTTCAGATAGATGGTCTCAGATTAAAGATTTATACAGTTTCTTAATCTACAGTCCTATTTTTCGTGTAAGGTTGAATGTTATATGAAACTTTTCAGTTGTGTATTCTCACAAGATTTTCTGTTTGAAATGTATTAGTGCCATCTGAAGATTTTATTTTATATAAGTAATGTAAACAGTTTGAAAACCCATCTATTCATAATTATCTTGTAAAGTCAGTATGCATATTGCAAAAAGGTTTAATACAGCATGCATTATCAGTAAGGTGCTTGAAGGATGTATTGAAACTGTGCATGTTTAATTGCCAACAATTGCACTCTAATGGTGCTCTGCATAACCTACAACAAATAACTGTGACATTTTTAGAAGTGTTGTGCAGGTCAATAGAAGGTCGTTACGTATCCTTATTTATGTTGCAGACACTCGTGTCAGCTTGGCATGCAGGTGCCTTGTCACAACCTTACCTATCCAACTGGCTGAGTGACACAGGGGCGGAGCTTGCACGGCTCGAACAGGCGGCTGCACCTGATGGCTGGGCGTGTGAATGGGATAGGTACGGTATCCAATTTAATAGCACATATTCAATAACAACTGCTGTGCGTGTCTGTCTCCCCATGCAGTATAATCCCTGCAACTTCATGGACACATCATCACTGCTATTGCCAAATGGATAATGATATAATGATATAGAATCTGGACTAGTAAGGAATTTTTCAATTACTTTGTAATTGTGGTCTTGTGTATTGTGGAGAGGACATGACATGAGTAACTGGGGACTGAACAAACCCATAAAAAGGTAACTGCATTAAAAGATGTATGCTGATGCTGGATTACAAGAGGCAAGTTTCCATCAAGCAATCTCTACATTGGCATCCTGGAGAAGGCATCCTGCAGAGCACCATCGTCCTTCACTGTCAACAAAACATCTGGAAACAGGGGTACAGTAATGAAAGAGGTGAGGACATAGAGTTCATTTCATCATCTGTAATACTTACTACATGAAAAAATTTTCATAGCATTCAGAATTATTTTTCTTTTACTGTTGGATTGATGTTAATATATACCAAACCAAATGAATGTCATGTAAATGTAAGAAATATATAAAATGTGCTGCCTTTAATATTTGTCAAGCTTCAGACAGAAATGCTGTGGAAGTAGTCTTAGATTACATTCTTTCTTCAAGATTTATGCTCTGGTCTTCTTCAACAGGAATTCATCATGGAAGCGAAAGATCTACACACTTTGATGGCCATCCAGTAATGTGCTATCTTGTTCTTTCCATTGTTTTGACAGAATATGCCTTTTATATGAAATTAAAATGCTCGGTGTTGCTATACAACATCAAGCATGAGAGTATCACTTATTACAAATGGTAAGAACAAGGTATCATTGGCAGAACAGCTTAAAGATGTCGAATCATCATGGAAGTTCTCCTGCGTTGTCAATTTGATGTAACGTCTCATTACACCGGACAGAAGATTTCTCCCTCCTGAAATAGGCTATCTTTTTCCGAACTGTGTGTGTATAACAGATAAGCTGGTTACTGAATGAAATGCTTTTGGATTAACAATGATTATAGTTATTGCAGTACACTGTTTCAGATTTAAGGTTCTCAGAGCAGTGACTATGAAGGTAGGTGTCTCCTGGGACATGACACCACATAATATAGTGAATAGGTACGAACATCTTGGATGAACCTGCTACCTCCACTTCTCCATTCGGAAGGGTAGACGTAGGACACAGAGTGAAACTAGGTTGGTTCTATCCTCATCAGCTGTACAGGATGATTCACAACTTAACCTTTAGCATACGTCTTAAATCCCACATTTCTGCTGGGACTGGAGCACTGTTCAGGCTCAGTGCCCACTGCATGATAGTGTTTTTCCTTTTGGACAGAAGAACATACATGTAATGAGACAGTGTTGTCGTGTTCGTCCATAAAAGTTTAGTGTTTTCACTGTAGGATCCTTTGATGTAGGGCATTCCCAGTCAAAAGTGTCATCACTGTTGTAGGTTTGATTGTGAAGGGCTATACATTTATTGCTTAATTTTCAATAAACGTAGATGGCTACCTTTAGCTTCCTGGCATATGTGTGAATGAAGAAGGTCATGTGCCACAGTCCATAAGGATAGGTGCTGTGTGTTTGTGAGTGGGTATGGTAGACTGTTATGTGCTGAAATGCAAGGTTCTCTGTAAGATCATAATTGTCTCCCTTTATTCATGTGCATATCAAAGGCTGCATGAAATGCTGCTGCAGTGGAGGTAGGAAAGCTTAATTCAGCAGCTATTGTGTCTGTATATTTTATGCATATTAACATACACAATGAGCACAGTGAAATCATTTTATGCAGTTTTACACCTCTATTGTTACAGCCAAAAGCATTTCAAAGTGCTGTATTCTGCACATACTAGAAGTTTTATTGACTTACAGGCAGCTTGCTATAATTTGCAAGCATTTTTTTTTCATTCTGTAAGTCAATATAGCAAGACTGTCTAGTATACACAATGGGAATTTGTACCGTAACCATGCTTGTTATCCTTTAGTATTTTGAGATGTGCAAGATTGGTCTTCTGGATGGATTGTTTCATATTTGATTTCGTTAAAACCTATACCATATGGGTCACATAGAAGATTCAGTTTGTAAATTATTCCTTTTTGGGTAATTCCCCGGTGTCTGAGTTCTAATTGCCGACGTTTCGGAACTCACTATCGGTTCCATCTTCATAGGCAGGTGAATGAAGTATCATACTTCATTCACCTGCCTATGAAGATGGAACCGATAGTGAGTTCCGAAA
>Ga0123357_10009935_pt1 | contig 12054 bp, 4 predicted proteins | sample TergutEmb28metaG_FD_89873 | JGI IMG/M metagenome (GOLD analysis project Ga0123357, IMG submission 89873) | Embiratermes neotenicus P4 segment gut microbial communities from Petit-Saut dam, French Guiana - Emb289 P4 | ecosystem: Host-associated > Arthropoda: Insects > Digestive system > Gut ...
AGGGGTACACTGGTATGAACAGTGAGGGGTACACTGGTATGAACAGTGAGGGGGACACTGGTATGAACAGAGAAAGACCAATATCCCATAGAATTAAAAATATTGCACCGTTTCATGAAGGCATATTGGGAAGTGGGAATAAAGTTACATGCATTCTTAATATCCTACACAGTAAATGAGATGAGTAACTTCAAGTCCCCGCATCTTTACCACCACGACAGCTACCTTCAGAACCACTGATTAAAAGGATGATTGTGCCCCAAGCCTGATCGTATCCCTTCTGTGAAGAGAAAATTATATTTTCGTCCCAGATACCTTCTGTAGGACAATATGCAGTCTAGTCATTGTACGGACTGAGGTGGCGAGACTCCGTCCACACTTAATTACTAAGATTTAATAGGACTGGATGAAGACTTGGTGCACTTGAGATCACAGTTAATTGCCTTCTAGAGGCAACTGTTTTATACAGTGTCTATTGGTTGGGCATACATGGATTATGAAGCAAGAAGTCTGAAATAAATCATTATACTGCTTACTGTACTAACAAACCTAACAATCTCAATGAAGCAGAATCTTCCTTGAAAGGCTAACAGTTCCTCAGGCAGTCAGAGAAATCACATTAGAGTTTCTGTTTTGGGGAGTGAAAGGAGAAATTGAGTGACATTGGTTCTGTGAGTTTTATTTGAAATAAACTTCGTTTTCTGAAGTCAGAATACTGTAAATACTTGTAAAACGAATTTGAAAGGCCCAATTAACTGTGCTTAGACTCTAACTGGGCCGAATTCAGGTGAGGGCGAGATTTTCCGCAACCGTCGAGACCGTTCCTGGAGCCCACCCAGCCTCCTATACAATGGGTACACGTGGAGAATGCGGCCAGGCGTAGCGTAGACCACCCACCCAATCGAGTGACGAGGTTAAAGGAAGAGTAGGGCTATACATCTCCTCCATCTCTGGATACTCGTGGCCTGTTCTAGGATTAAATATAGTTTACTTTACTGAAACGTATGATGCAGTAACACCTCTTTCATGTAAGTAATAATGTTCTTAGCAGGAACACAAAAACAACCTTACGATAAATGAATTTTTATCTGGGATTTTAAAAGGCAAAAATTGTCACTTGATACAAAGTGGCAATCCTGTAATCCTCGAAACATGAAACTAATCTAAATAAGTCTTTCAACAACGTATTTGCTTATAGTGTCGGCCTCACAGTGCAAGCAACCCGTCCCAATTCGAGCTAAAATAAAAGGAATTTGGCCTTTGGTCCCATAGGTGTAAAGGAGTGAAATTAAACTTTTTGGTTGGGGCGAATTTTTAACGAGTCGCGCTGAGTGAGGTTCTAAAATATCGACCAGTACTGACGGCTAGATGTCAAAACGCGTTGGCAAGTAACAAAGAAACTTCTGTATATCAGAGTTTACCTGATAACTTTGTTGACCGTTAAGTTTCTAGTAAATAATGCGTGGCCGTTACTACACTTTTCGTCGACACACGTCGTTAGCAATTGCATAAATATAAACACCCATCAATTTACCGAATTTTGCAACAGTAACTCTATTTCTGAGGCGACATTTCGGCTGTTAATTAGGTGCTACCTGTAGAGTGTGACGGCCGGCTGTTGAATTTACATCGCTACAGATAAGGACTGATATGTGGGCAGTTTATCTTGCATGCCGACATAGAGAGATTAGAAAAACGAAAGCAGCAAACACGATGGCCAGTAAAGATCCTACCACATAATTATGTCACAATCTATATATGTATATACTGACAACAAAGCAATAGCGGTTCGACATCCTGCAGGCACTCTGTCACTGTGAAACTTTCAGAGCTGCTCTGTGGCCCAACTACTGTGGGGTGACTGGGGGGTCTTCTACCTGGGTGCGGCGGAGAGGGGGTACAACGGTTTTGGCGTGACGCTGATCATTCATATTCATACGTCAAGTTTAAGAATAACAGGAACTGTGCTTTCAAGAGCAATTGAAAGGCAATCAATCTCCATAACAAATCCGAAACAACGTACTGAGTAAATTATTGACTAGAATCTCAAAGGCAATATGGTACATTACTTTTAAACTTTGCTCAACCTCTGTATATAACCCGTGGTATACCTACTGGTGAAGCGGCGGTTGTAACCAACTTTACACAAATTAAATAAAAAACTGTACTTCCGCTCCGTCATATGCCAGAGTTGGGGTAACTTAACTTGTAAAATGTATAGGTGATTAGTGGATATCAAAAAGTAAAGCGATTATTGTACAGGCCTGGAGGCACTGGGGGTTCCAGGACAATCGGTACATGAAAGTGGCAAGTTTGTTTTCCCCACGCACAGACTTCTTTTATGCCCTGGGAGATATCCCTGGTACTCATTTCTGGGCCATAATATGGCTAGAAGGATTTTAGTAATAAAAAATTATAATTGCATGATCGGGAATCGAACCTGCGAATTTCAAGCTTCTGATGCAATGCTCCAAACCAACTGTGGCACCGCGTGTCTGGATAAATGAATAAAGAGTTAAAATTTCTCCCTGAGATTAATAAATATAGCGCGCGCGCTCGCTCGTGTGTGTGTGTGTGTGTGTGTTCGTGTTTGCGCGTGCGGGCGAGAGAGAGGTATTTTTTAATGACCTTGTGAACTGCAAAATTATATTTTATGGTGGCGGAAGTGGAAGAATGAAATACGCGCACGGACACTTGATGGAATGACACTAACGGAAAATTTTAAGTCCTCAGCACACTTCTCTGGTTATTATTGTGCTAACCACAAACCCCACGTGGTCTGGCCCGACATCCGGCCTGTAGAAGAGGGATGGTTGGAATAGTTGGAAGTCTATTCACCCCAGCAGCTGGAGTAGGATGTGGATTGGCCGAACGACGGATCTTGTTTCAATTCACATGTACTGCAGAGCGCCCCTCACTGTTCTTTGGGCCAACTAACATCGTCTTCAATAAATGTGAGGGGTTGCTTCCCTGGGTATTGGGGGCGAGGTGTGAAGTGACTAAGTACTTCAGTCAAGTGGCGAGGTTAAGTAAGCGTGGAGCTATATCTCCACTCCCCACCTGCATCAGACTCTAGGGATCACAATGTTGCTACAGGCAGATGCACATCTTCCTTTTATAATAATTTTCTAATATTACAGAATGGAATCTTTTGTGGGACTGTTGCTGGGAGTTCTTTAATAAAATGCATAGAACTAAATTAAACTGAGACGTACCTTTCCATTATTGGTGAAACTTTGAAGTAGCTCTAAGCAATCTTCATGTTTGTACCGTGCATCAATAATAATTAAACACTTTATTATCCAATTAATGCAAAATATATAATATGTGGATACAATTAAATTTACAAAATATATAAACGTGCTCCAATACGTTTCGGATCACAGAAGTTCCAACATCAGGGAGCCTTGTACAGTGCTTGGCTAAAAATTACAAGAATGATTCTATCTTGTTCGTTGACATGGACAAGGTCGGTGTTATGGCAGCATATTCTGGCAAGTGCGTGTGTGTAGTTCACTGTGTATGAAGGCATTCCAACTTTTGATATAATTTAATTTCAATGGAGTTCTGTATATGCTGCCACACACCGTTACATTGCTATTATAAGCGTATCCGATAAAGTTGTGATTTAAGTCTTGTTTGTACCTCGCAGTTTCTCCGAACATTTATCCTGCGTCAAGTTTTGTTGTGCTGCTGTTACTCCCCGTTTATTCAAAAGTTTTTATACGTTACTGTTTTATGTTTTAGGCAATTATCATTAGAAAAGCATAAGCATTCACGACCTAAGGAAGTACTGGAGAAACTGGAGTGTCCAGTCTGCATGCAGTACATGCTACCACCCATTGCGTTATGTGGCAACGGACACAACATCTGCAGCAGCTGCAAGCAGAAAATTCAGAAATTTCCAAACTGCAGAGAACCATATTTAGATACACGGAATAAGGCACTGCAAAACCTGGCTGTGCGAGTTGAGTGCCCTTGCCCTAATGAACCACACGGATGCACTCTCACTTTTCCTATCGTCCTCATACGTGAACACCAGGACGTGTGCGAATACAATCCTTTAGTATGTCCTCTACAAACGCTCGTTCACTGCAGCTGGAAGGGGCCTTTCGAGGAAGTTAAACACCACGTGACTCAAAAACACAGAAATTGTGTGACAAATATGTCAGGAATGACAGACGTTCTTATTAACAACTTGAAACAAAAATTAATTAAATGTCATAATTATTCTTTTAAATGATTTGTTTTTCAGCAACAATTTGAAATCCTAGACAGTGATGTTCACTATAAACTAAAGTCTACTGGAACAGAGTAAATGTCTTCATAGTTCAAATATAAGTTTAAACTGGGAATAAGATCCGATAAAACTGGCGTTTGCAATGTTGTGAGTAGCTACAATGTAGATGTACAGGCAGTATACAATACAGGGAAATGTGTCACGTTGTACTGTGGCACATTCGAAAGGTACCTGGACGAAAAGGATAATTTGAAAATTTCTTTTGAATTTTCCAATGTCTGAATATTCATAACTGTCAGTACAAAAAACAGAGACTAAATTCAAAAATCTGTCACATCACAATTAAAATCAAGTATAGAAATCCTTTATTTGTAGTTCTAGAAATGTGAAGGAGGAATTCAGGAAATGAACAGGAACGTTTTAGTTTAACTTCGTATACCTGATCAGAAGTGTGGTTGTTACTTAACGTGTAAAGAAGTATACTTTATAAGCGAATAAATTTGGGATTATTTTTGCGTCTTTAAATTTAAAATAACAAACCAATTTACACTAGTTTTAATTTATGAATTTTTTTTTATCCGCGTTATTATGAAGGTAAAATTCCGTTTATTGCACCACAAGTGACAGCCAAAACATAATCAAAAACGACTTTTCAGTTCCTCTTGCACACACATTTCACTTTCTAATTTCATAAAATAACACCTTCTCATGAAATAAATCCTACAGAAATCACCGCCACTCCTTTCATTTGACCAGACACAGCCTAATCTGCCTTTATCTTACCCGCTGTTTTTCTCAGGTTCCACAAATTAGACCGAAATCATTTTCATTTAGGACACCTCAACGTACTTCCTGCTACTTTTAAAGTTGGACGCCACGTTGCAGTGAAGATATATAGAATTAAGTACAATAACCACCAATCAAAACAACTCTTCATTTGTTACAACTTTTTACTGCAACATGTTTCGGCTCATATACAAACGGTTACCATCAATCGGATATGTTACTACAGAAAATTTGTTGTGAACACAAACTTATGTTATTCTAAATTGTCCTTGTATAAGGCTGACATCTAAACTTATTTTACTTGTTATATTTTTTCTTGCCTTACTACCAGTTCTCACTTGGAAGGACGTTTCTGATATGCTGAGGACATCAGTAAGATTATTTAACATGTAAAGGATATACAAGGGAAACATAAAAACATAGACAATGTCAGTATAAACGTAACGTTGAAGTGCGTTCGTGCAACCATTATTACAGTGGAAAATATTAAATATTACAAATTCTGAGTGTTTGTTTTTGCCCTTAGAAGTCCTGCAAGCGCCATATTGTCATCTGTAGTGTGCCCGGTTCTACACTATTTTTCGACATTATCTCATAAATGGCGCGATTTTCGGAAAATAAAACCACTGAACATGAAAGGTATATTTTGATTATCTCTAAAATTTTTCTGGACCAATCACAATAAAGTGTGTGAGTTCTACAACAGGGATTGTACCTCATATTTATAACACTGTGTTGGTTCTCCCGTTGACGGTCTACATTTTATAGTCAACTTTGCAGGACAGTGTCAGCTACTTCACTGTGACAATGGGTGTTATGACCTTGAGTTGAATGGTTTCTGATTTCTACCCTTATTTTCTGCAACTGTCGTTAGTAATATTTCAATTATTATAAACACACTTATTATTATTATTATTATTGTACATATATCAACAAAATTCTAATTCGGAAAATCAAATATTTCTTCAGTAGAACTCACAAAACCGTGATCTACATTTTCTCTTAGAGTATGATTTAATTTAATTGTTTTCATATTTATTCATATTTACAATCAAAACCATTCCTTAAAAGCCTTAGGCATAGAGCGCATGATATTATTAAAAGTTACCTCAAACAATAGGATATGAAGGCGCTGAACGGATTCATCCGTCAAAGGATAGACACAAGTGCCAGGCTTTTGGAAGCACGGAAAATAACCTTCGGGTACCCCAAAAATTGTCAAAATTATTGGCATGCTGAGAAGCTGGTCCATTCTGCAGAAAGGATTCTGACGTCTAGCGGCACGTATTGACACACTGATTTATTTATAATTAAAGATATACTGGACCATTCAGTGACTGTACATTTCATTATTTATTGAGTTACATTTGCTAATTTGTTTAATTCTTTATTTTATTATATGATTATTTATTATTTTGTGATAAACTTCTATTTAATTCTCTACATGTCAGTTTGTTTTAGAACTCCTAAGATGGAACGGATCGAGATGAATAACTCTTTGATTATCGCATGTCTACAGGACCAAGAATGAGCCCCATCTAAGTGCCAGCCTATCAATGTGTCAATAGCCACCACGCCTGCAATATTTGCAAACACACACTAATGCGCGCACAAACCGTGGGAAAACGACTTCAGCCATCCCCGAACACTGGTGTCTCCTCAACCACGACGGTTGTAAAGACAGATACGCAGTACTTGCACACTTGCACCAAAGAAACGCATTCCAGTTTGCTCACACAGACCAGAATATCTTTAAAACAAATGTCACTGCAGAATGGCTAGCAGTCCTGGTTCATTCTCGAAAGGTTCTGGTTTTAAGTTAGGACATGGAGGTGGAATATTGTGACTGTAAGCGTTCGTACTTTTCCTCAGTCCCTCAAGACAAACACAGACACATTACCTTCAATCAGAACACAACAGCGTCATTCCACATTCTTTCGCATTTCTTCCTCATTATTGATCTTATTTAAGTAATCTGAGATGTTGACAGCATCGTTGAATAAACGCGTGCTGCACTAACGAAGTGTCATGTTAATGTAATGAAGTTCTTTCACAAACACACCAGTGCGAAATGAAATAAATCTCGAGCGTTTCGGCAACAATTGCTGCCTCCATCATCAGGTATCGGCAACGGATACAGTGACAGTTTTGAAAGCGTTAGAAAGCAATTCCATCTTGACATCTTGCAGAACGGATTTCCATTTCTCGATGTAAAACAAAACCAAACCTCACGCTGCAGTAAATCACACATTAACATTTCACACTTCCCTCCATTTAATGTACCAACTAAACGCACAAACAGTACAGGATGTTACAACAGTCACTTTACATCATATTACAAGAGTCACTTTACACCGACATCAAAATTCTATCTTCAAGCATTACGCGCCAAGCTTAAAACCAATTAAGGTAAACTGGATTACATTTAAAAATTTCATAGCCTTCAGTACATTCTGTTGCTGAGAAGAAGGATATTTAATATATTTTCGAACCCATGATATTATTATTTATTAAGTTATGGAGCTGATAAACAAACATCTCTTTCGCGCATTTCAATGACAATAAAAAAAACCAAAAACGTATTCTTTCTCTGATGTAATATTTCAGAACTTTCGTCATCTTATAGTGAAATTTTGTGATTTGACTCTTTTGAATTTTCGCACCGTACGCACAAAAGGGCGCGGCGTATTGGACTAAAAAAAGTCTTCATTCTTTAGAGTCAGAAAGCTGGTTACAAAGAAATTGTTTAGCCATTTCCATAGACGCTTCCGTCCTGTGTCTGATATTTATGACAAAATATTTTACGACACAGTACACTTGCCTCTTCGTGATGTGTACTGCAGGATCGGTAATTTTGGTCTAAAAATATTTATACCGTTAAGCTATGTAAAGTGCTGTGTGTAGCAACGATCATGGATAAGGCAGTACATGACAGTTTACGTTTTCAATAATGACTCACGTCTGTGTAGTTTCTGTGTAATTAGCCCTGCCTTTAGGTAATGAACCACTTAGTACTACTGTTTGAACTAGCTCCTGCATTCCTCACCTGTCGCATTTTCTCACTCTATCGGAGATACGCCCAACAAATATTTTTCTTCTTTGTCGCAATCCTTTAAGAGGAAAAGAGATATCCAGTTACAGGACTTGACAAGACACAATGGCTGCAGAATTTTGAGTCTCCCAGAACGTCTAGACAGTCTGCACATGAAGTTAGTTAAGGTTGTTAGCCTTATGCACCGGCCCCCTTTACACTCCAGGAGACACCCCTCGTACTCATTTCTGTTAGAAGGTGAGTTGAACCCACGGCCATAGTGCGGTCGGAATGATTTTAGTCTATAAATAATCCCAACACCTCATCGGGAATCGAACCTACGGCCTTCCGGTTTGTACGGAAGAGTCGCAACCAGCTGCGCCAGCGAATACGTGTCTTTTGATACAGTAATCTCAGACATTTTAACAAGACCTCGAATTACTAAGCAACGGCCCTGGCTTGTACACCACTTAAGAGTTCTTTGACATCAAAGAAACTCGAAAAGAGACAGGAGCGGGAAGGGAAAGACGTTGTGTAAACATTGGATTGCGTAGCTTTTGTGTTAAGTGGGTTAAACGTAACAGACATCAGTTGTGGAATGACAGTGAGTGGGGCAAACGGAATTAATGGGGTGGGGGGATGTCCAAGTGTCACTCATTCAACTAAAAATCGAACTTGGACTGATACAGTTGTGACCCTGGTTACTCGAGGTGAAAAGCCGGCGACAGACTAGTACCCTATTTGTAAAACTGCACAGACCCACCCGGGTAAGTAGAAGGTTATGTGAAAGATGGTAAAAGATATGTTTCATGACGACATGCAGGATGGAGCTGGAAGAGCTGAGTACGCACTGATCAAACTGCGAGCAGAGGTCAGTGGAACTGTGGGGGACTAAAGGCACCGAAAAGAAATATTTCCTTATTCTCAGCACCCATCGGATATGGGGCCCACCCAGTCTCTTGTTCTAAAACAGTTCTTACCCACAGGGTAAAGCGACTGAAACGTGAAGCTTTCTAATCACCGGCTTTTATTTCCAATTCTAAGATGGCCTGATGCTTCAAATCCAATCCTACACTTGTCTTTATGGAGTGGTTCCTAATCAAAGCTGGGGCTACTGCACAGTTTGATACATGAAAGTTTTGGACAGCAAAAAAAAATATGATTATGTAGAAACTGCGAAGGGCTTGTAGATTTAACTGCTTCCATAAAACAAAAATACGCACTCAAGAAGAATTTTAATAGATGCTTTGAAGGGATGAAGAGACAACGAGAAAAAGAGGATAAACGTTCTACTATTTTATTGTATTTTACATCTTTCCTGTAAGTATTGCACACAGACAAGCCCCGTGAAATCGTTAATAAACATATCAGTTGTGATAAGGTAAGGCCCTTATCCCATTCTGACTGGTGAGGTTCCCCAGTTGCCCTTTGAATCATAGTAGTTGTTAACAACTTCAGCAAACAGAAGAGGCTTTTGTTTGTCGGTGAGTAATCGTTATTTTTTATTAATTTTATACGGCAGAACACGATCAATCCTATTTCCCGATTAATGGAATGCACTTTTTTTTGCCAAAAAGTCCCAAAAAAACACACTGCTACTTAATATCTTGTTATGAAGTGTTACGTAAGTAGACTAATAAATCCGGAAAAATGTTTTGCTGTACAAGAGTGTGTGTTATTTCTAAAAGAGTCTAAATAGGTGCGAAATACAATGTGTTAGCGATAGGCGTTTGATCTGTGTGCATCGCAAGACAAACCACATGGAGCTTGTTGCCTACATTTGGCACTGTGACAGTTTTCACTCAAAGTACTTCGGATTTTTTGGTCAATTATCATTCCACTGACATTCATCGATCTAACTACGGCTCCATAAACGTAACAATCTACAGCATCGCTAGAAGAAAAATCCAAATTTTGCATTAAGGATCTGCGTATGCATGAACACAATTTTACCTCCAACAAACAACATGCTGTGGATTATTGATTTTGTTAGAAATATTTAGCATTAAAATCTTTTATGAATAATACTTCTTTCTGATTTGCAATGTTCAGTTGTCGAAGTCCTGTCTGTAGGTGGGCCCGCTGTCAGCGTTAAAATCTATTATGGCTAGATTGTTCTGATGGAATTTATTGTGCATTCCACATCACACCAGGCTAATCAAAACTCATCTCTCAGCCTCATTCGGAACGGAGGAAAGTTGGTTCATGAGATGAATTTCGAACTGGAAGAACCTGAAAAATTTTCATCACGTACGAACTTTATGCATTTGGAGGACTTTTATTTTTTTCTTAAATTTTGATCTTCTAGATCATAAATTAGTTGCACAATTGATGTGTAACTCTAGGACCTACATGCAAGACATAAAATTGTAATGGGGAAGTACATAATTTATGATAAGTTATCTCCTTCCTACACTTCACATCCCATCTGCAGTTTTCTTAACTTCAGGTCATCACACGTAGCAATACAACTAATTTGTCCGCCATGTTACCATAAGGATGGCACACATTGCAGTACAGGAAGTTTGGACGTAAAAGTATACACTGGCGAATTTCAGTATTAGAGGAAGCGAAGCTTTAAGGTTATATATATCAAAATTTTTATGTACTTGCAGGATTTAGGCTAAAGTAATAGTCATGAACCTTTAAAAAAAATGAAACAAAATAACAATAAGATTAATAATAAAAACAAACTTCGAGAACAAAACTTCTATGCAATGGTACAGTAAACATTGAGTGGGATGCGTACATGTCGGGGACGGGCTGCAGCCTCAAAATACCCCGAAACCCACAAATCCAAAATTTAAAAACCAACACCTTTGTAGACACGACAATACCAAATGTTTTATGTGCTTTGTCCTTCAGGCGAAATGAGTCTGAGAACTCCGCTGATGACCGGTAGATTCGAACTTTGAAAAGCGAACTAATGAAAGAAAATAACAGGAAGGCAGGACACTGTGATTGAGTGGTGGAACATGTTGTTAGGTTACATAAATGCAACTACAAACAGTCCTACGTTACAGTCATACTAACGAAATAATTTTATAACATAGCTTTTAAATTCAACACAAATGAAATATAGTTTTAAGGTCAGCCCCTCCCCCTGTCCAAATTAATAGTTTTTGGATTGAACCTGCATTGAGTTGAATATTGAATTCACAAATTGAACAATCACTGCTGAGGAAATAGCAATTGCGCCACCACAGATTTGCGGTAATTACAGTAACCACGGTAACCACGAGAAGCCAAGTAATGACAATTAACCAACCGCAGCGATGAAATGTATGAGCTATGAGAAATGTACTTATGCATTCCGTAAGTGTCTCGAAGAGGGACGTCAAACATAAAGGCTATAATCCGTAAACCCGCCAGCATTCGACGTTACGTCATCAAATTACAGCCTGTTGAATTTTACTACGTGCAGAATAAGTTTATCGACGTTTCGACAGAATGTGTTGTCTTCATCTTCAGGGTGCAAACCGAATTAATTGGGGAACGAAAAAGTCAACTATGTAGGATAATTGCAAACGAGTGTACTCAGTAAGTGCAGTAACAAGTTTCAACACAGAACAGGCCATGAAGGCCCTAAGTGGAAATAGATGCATAGCTCTACTCTTTTTTTAACCTTGGGTTAAAGGGGTAGGTGGTCAACGACACGCCCCGACCACAATAACCCTGGGAAAGCACAGGTGCCCAATGTGTACGAAGCTCGATAGGCCACAGGGCCGGTATGGGCGGATGCGGAATATCTCGCCGCCGCAGGGAATAGATCCTCGAAACGACAGCCCGTAGCGAGTCACTACACCGACTGAGCTATCCCGGCTCGATTGTACCCGGTACTGCTACATAATGGACACATTCCCTTCTTCCAGTCATTACTTACTCCATGGAGCAGAGTCCTTCTTGAGAAGCTAACTGGTCTGCAGCTAGTCAGGAAATTCCCCGCATTTCACGGAACCCGAAGGTTCATTACCGCACTCACAAGCGTCCGCCACCT
>Ga0123357_10009936_pt1 | contig 12054 bp, 6 predicted proteins | sample TergutEmb28metaG_FD_89873 | JGI IMG/M metagenome (GOLD analysis project Ga0123357, IMG submission 89873) | Embiratermes neotenicus P4 segment gut microbial communities from Petit-Saut dam, French Guiana - Emb289 P4 | ecosystem: Host-associated > Arthropoda: Insects > Digestive system > Gut ...
GATTGGGCTGGCCCAGGATAGAGACAGCTGGTGGACGCTTGTGAGTGCGGTAATGAACCTTCGGGTTCCGTGAAATGCGGGGAATTTCTTGACTAGCTGCAAAGCAATTAGCTTCTCCAGAAGGACTCTGCACCATGGAGTAAGTAAATAAGTAAGTAAGTTAGTAAACTGAGGTAAATCTGAGTAGAGATTCTCAGCTGTTTTGAAGCTTCTTTTTAAAGGTTTCTTACTTCGAAAAAAAGTTTAAAAAGCCCAGTTTAGGACGGCATCTTCGCAAAAAACTAAAAATTAATCTCTGTGTACCTCACTGGAACTTACAAATAAAAGAAAACGCTATGATGAAAATAAAGCGCCATACCTTTAACAGACCTGGACAGGCTCTGAGGGTTCCAGGAGGCTCCCAGATTTCGGGTCAATCGGTACATGAGGCTGCTAAAGTTGTCAGCCATACTCATCAGCCGCCTTTACCCTCAGAAAATATTCCTGGTACTCATTTCTGTTAGAGGATGAGTCGATCCCAGGGCCATATTGCTGCCAGAAGGAACAGTGACATCGGGAATCGAACTCGCGACCTTCCGACTCGTAGAGCAGTGCCTCAAACAACTGAGCCACCGCGTGCCTCCCCCCCCCCATTAGGAAAATAGATTTCAAAAATTTAAAAGCCTTGTTTTGAGGACGCTCTATATCATCGCTTACTTTTCAGCGCTACGTGAGCTTTAACTACCACAAGTTGCACATGTTGAACAGAATCATCCAAACGAAACACGACAGAAAATTTGCCAAGCAGTACTGCTATATTGAAAATCCACTCACACAACCAAAACACAAGAACTTCAACGTCAAATGTAACTAGCTAGAGCAGACTGAAGGGAGGTTTATGCTTTGTAGTTGTTTGCTTTTGAAATAAAATTCACCTTTCACTTTTACAGCGAACCTGGGAGCTCAAACGACAGGCGACACTAGAAGGAGAGAAGAAACTAATGTAGTTCCGCTCCATTGGACATGAAAAACACGTCGTAAGCTTACAGAGGAAAATCCACCAGGTGCTCACACAGTGGTATTGCTTCATACCTTTCTTCCCCTTTCAAAATAGTTTGCACAGGAAGTTATTAGAGATTAATGTGTAAACAAGTGTTATTTAAACAACGGCCTGCAGGTAGAGAGCGGCTCACAAAAATTGGTTATACTTTTTGTTACTCTGATATCAATATAAATTTTTCTCTAATCTGGTTTCGTACAGGCAGTATAAAATAATATCAAAAATAGAATATATATATATACATGTATATATATATATATGTATATGTATATATTAGTAGTGGGTCCCTGTCACCACGGCATGGCGAGTCCTCAGTTTGCGGATAGAGGAACGGCCTCCGATAAGGTGGGTAGCCGCGAATAAATTGAATAAGCAGTCGCGGGCAGCCGACTAGGGGTGGTCCTCCGGTTTGGGGCTTGGGCGAGGTTCTAAGAACCCCTTCCTGTACAAAACTTTCTTAAGAAACATCCACAAGCGGGTTAAGGCGAATATTTGGACCTAGGAAGGACGAGGTAACGGGGGAATGGAGGAGATTGCATAACGAGGAGCTAAATGATTTGTACTCCTCACCCAATATTGTGCGGGAGTAAAATCGAGAAGAATGAGACGGGCTGGGCATGTGGCGCGTATGGGTGAGGAGAGGGTGTGTATAGGGTCTTGGTGGGAATACCGGAGGGAAGGAGACCACTGGGGAGACCTAGGTGTAGATGGGTGGATAATATTGGGATGGATCTTCAGGAGGTGGGATGTGGGTATATGGACTGGATTGGGCTGGCCCAGGATAGAGACAGTTGGCGGACGCTTGTGAGTGCGGTAATGAACCTTTGTGTTCCGTGAAATGCGGGGAATTTCTTGAGCTTCTCAAGAAAGACTCTGCACCATGGAGTAAGTAAGTAAATACTTTTTTTAATATTAGTTTGAATAATTTTGTTAATATTACATATATATTAATTCTTTAAAAAAAATATTTGTACTTCTGCCATTTTCCGACGCAGTATAATCTGCTTGATTTTGTAATATTGTAGCTCCTTAATGATGGCTAAAACAGGTAACTGAAACATGTAGAAGAGTAAAATCTAGCTGTGTGTAGTAGTTGGAAATAAAATGTTTGTGTCGAAGACAACTTCACGGAATAATATGAGGTAAATTTCTTACTTCTTCCGGGATTCGAGCCCCTTCTCTTCAAGACCGCGATTCCATGGATGTCAAGTACGTAGCCTAGTCATCAAACCGACTTTGCAATACCTCCACCAAAACGATTATTTATCATAAATAAGACACCTTATTTTGATGCCTGCACTACTCTCTGTAAGGAGAGACTTGTAACAACACAAGAAACAACATTAAACAATCCAGATTCCGACCCGTCCCCATTCCATCTTTACTATCTAAAGGTCCAAGATCATCTTTTATAGTCCCGTCTGATTCTCGGGCTTGAATGGACATTTCCCAAGATGATTTTCAGTAACCTTCTCTACAAAACCCGTATCTCCAATATCCTAGACCGAGTCACGCCCATGATAAAGTCCCCATTACTCCCTCCTAAAATCGTAGGTCACTGAAATTTATAAATCAGGGCGTTGTCCGCTGTGTCGGCCTCAAAACATAAAATGCTTGCCTACTGCATCCTCTTAAAGCATACACATCACATTGCTGTCAGACACCTGTACATTGCGAACTTCTGCCGCAACTAGCGTTTACGTTGTCCCCACTCTGTCTACGTCTTCGTAATAACAAAGCAATACATGACTGCACGCTTCGCCGCTCCTTGGAACTCTATTTGAATAATGTGAAAGGTCACGACATTTCACTTCTACGTTTTATGTGTTTTTACAAAACAAAACACTTTTGGCTTTAATGCTGATCCCACCCTTTAGGGCTTTAATTCCTTTACCGCAATATGACAATGTGAATTAAAGAGAAATATCCAGTATAAACAAGAGACAGTGACATTTCAATTTTCGACAGTGTCCCATGGCGATCCTTACTGTTTGTAGTGCTTTGAACTCTGTGGGGCAAAGACGTTAATTAATTGTAAACTGCCGAAGACTACCGAGAAATATGCACACTGCCTAAGCGAAACTGGCTGATGTGCGGGATGTCAAGCCTGGTCCTTTATTGAGATCGCGTGTTTTGATTCTTTGTTTTGCGGCCCGAGCCTTGTGACTTGCCACAAAAGTAATTCATAGACTGACATTCAGTGAACGGTTTTAATAAGTATTTAACGACGCTGTCGAAATTGCTAAGATTACACAGCGAAAATTATGGAGGAATGTCTATGAAATACCAGTGGAGTGATACGAAGAGAGGAAACGGAACTACTCAGCGACAAACCTGTCCAACTGCCATTTGGCACACCAAAACACTCATGTGCATTGTAGTGGGATTGAGCTCAGTCCTCAGTAGGGACATGTTTTTAACTAACCGCCTGAATTATGGAACGGTCATCATATGCTCACTATAACAGCCCTGTTTCTGTAGACACTTTAACATTCTGCCTGAAATTATTTTGGTTTTATCTACACCCAATTTCATATCTTTAATCCTCTAGTTTTATATGATTCCGTGCGTACACATTAGTTGATAGAATAAACGAGAGATTTGAGGTTCGCAGAGCCTACTGGTTACGTGATGCACCAAGACTTTAACATTCAACAACTGTACTCTCCGTCCACACTGTATTTATGTGTTTTGTATTTATCTCTAAACAAACAGCGACTTGTGCCACTTACTGCATAAACTGATTGATTTTTATAACCGCGATGAATTGTTTACAGCGCGGTACGGACTGCGTCTTTAAATAAAGCGGTCTGCGCTTCGTCTTTAAAGGGTTAATAAATCACTAACTTCAGGGTAAAATAAATTTCCTACAGGCAGTAGTGTCGTCAGAAAGTTCGGTAAATTTCTCGACAACAATACGGCATTATTTCCAAGAAGACGGTTGATTGAAGTTGTTGAATTACAAAGAAGTATGTTACTTGAATAAAGAGAGACCATCTTCATGTCACTTGCTTTATTATTTCTTATTTAATGCTCAACATGTTTCGGAAGTTAATACATCCATCCTCAGGAGCTTGCGACTTATTCGTTGAGTTACTTCATGGGTTGTATTGTTCTGGTTCGATGTGTGTTGGTGTTACGTTGTGGTTTGGCTGTGGTGCTGTGGTATCCGTATGCAGGCTGAGGCATCAGTGCTTCAGCCTGCATACGGATACCACACCACCCCAGCCAAACTACAACGTAACACCAACACACATCGAACCAGATGAAATATCCATGAAATAACTCAACAAATAAGTCGCAAACTCCTGAGAATGGATTTATTAACATCCGAAACATGTTGAGCATTAAATAATGAAATAATAAAGCAAGTGACATCAAGTTGGTCTCTCTATTCAACTATCACAATGATGCACGGTCCAATAAACATTAAATATGTTACTGATCGGTAAGGAAATGGTATTTACTCAGAAGACTGGGGGAAAAATCGGCAAAGGCTCCAAATTACAAGGCATCAGACAGGGCGCTTATGATAAACAATACTGTACAGTTCTCAGTAACATCTCATAATGTTAATCAATTATATGTATAGGCAGTAAATCCTCTCTGTTGGGAACATAAGCAAAATTTAGGCTTGTAAAGTGACTCTGGTTTAATACCTGCCGAAGTTCAGTTTTAAGGGTTGATCAGTTTGTTTGTAGCCCAGTTTAGTACGGACCATCACGAAAGCATTTCGACAAGCCTTATAAAAAGTAACAAGCAAGGACCAGTCCCACTGCAGACACAGTAGCTACAGTCAAATAACTAAAGAGGGCCAATCAATTCCAACCAAAACAATATTTCTTCAGAAGCTTCAGTTGGGGTTTAACTCAACGTAGATTAGCAGTTTGTTACAGAAGTTTCGGGGACAATACGTCGATCATATTTCCAAGAGTCAAACTTAAATGTGGGCAGGCAGCAGCCACGTTTCTTGCATAAATTTCCCGAATATAAATTAAATCAAGATCTAAGGTGGAAGTTTGGTGAATATTTTTTCTTTGTAAGCAACCAACAAGCCGCAACAAATTCCGTTTATTGATCTTTTTAAATCAGCTCTATAAGTTTCGGGCGACAAACTCGTCCATCTTCTGGATTACTTTTTGACTGTATATACATTCAAAAAGCGATCCTGAAGATGGGCGAGTTTGTCGCCCGAAACATGTAGAGCTGATTTAAAAAGATCAATAAACGGAATTTGTTGCATCTTGTTGGTTGCTTACATCGTTGTTCTAATGATGCACGGTCTCACAAACATAAATTCTTCTTCTTTCTTGTTCCATAGATTCAAAATTCATATCCTTGCCTACAGATTGGCTTTCTTGCCTGAATATGTCTGTGTTTTTTTCTCACTCCTCCCGGGCAAACATTGAGTAGCTGTCCCAGTTTCAAACATGACCTCTGTCCTTCCCATTCATTCTCTAATAGTCCTATGACAGTGTAGTCAAATAAATCATAAACCAACAACAAAACAAAATAAATTCTTATCAGAACGGTTTCTCTTTCTAAGTGGTATATTCTGTGAGTAGAAAACAAACGGTTAAAATCTGTAGACATATAAGGCCATAGATATGCGATAGTGTGTTCCAAGTACAAGGAGTTCGTTGCAATAACTTCTGTTCTGCACGTCCTAAGAAGTTTCGTGAAACACGACCTCGTGCGCATGATCAGATGAGCTTAGTTCCGGTCGTTTATTACTTCCGTCTGTACATTATTTCCGGATGAATAAATTTACCACTTACTCATTGCAGAATAGAGCAGCAGGGCATTGGAATTTCTCGTAGCATTGAATATATTGCTTGCATGAGATGCAGATTTTCTATTCAACGCTCTGCCAACACCAAGCGTGTATCCAGGCATGAATAAATCCCCTTACGTTCCGTTGCATACTTCACACACCATAAGAGCTTTCATGTAACACTTATAGAATTCAGTGAAATATATATATTCTCTGTCAAGTTTGCCTATTTTTCGGAAAACTGAAAACGATTAAGATCACAAATTTTAATCGAAACTAAATTCATGGCCACATTTTCGAATATGATGGAAATGAATTCGGTAGGATTCGGCAAATCAATAGCCATATACTGTTAAGAACACTGTATTAAACATAAACAGAAAATAAAAACTCCAGCATATATTCCATCTCCTTGAAACCAATTCTTTCCTTTCAGCAGGACAATTATTTCTTATTTCACCTCACGCAAATGAAAACGTAAACAGAGTGGTTCAAATCTTTTAGTACTTTTGATTGAATTCTTACGTCAAACACATCATTTATACATGATGTGTTTGAAGTATACTGTTTTTATCTTTAATATTTAAACTCTTAACACATCGGGATGACTTAAATAAAATTTATAGCTAGTCAAGCTAATTGCATCAGTCAATATACGAACCTTAGAATCAAAGTTTTAAAATGCTGCGCTAACATATATTTTAACCGCCAATGCCTACAACAGGCCATAGTTCCAAAGTACGCGAATATTAAAATCCCACAAACATTACCTGTTTCTGCCTCCATATAGTAAATGATGTGATTGACGTATATTGATTTATCTTTTAGTATTCAAATCTTTTAGGGTATCTGCTTTGAATGTGCTTATTTCACGCATTTCAACGGTTATCTTTATTTTAATCCCAGTTTTCAAACCTTACCGCCATTAATAGCAGCATCATAAATAATTGATAGAAAAATTTATATGCAGTTAATCATAACGCCTAAATTAACATTTCAAAAAATCACAGTCCGACTGTAGGCTTATTTAATCTTTCAAAACGTCAAAGAATATAAGTTATATTTAAAGATCCAATTCCTACAGCACAGAAAGACTCTGCCTTTCCAGTTTGAAGAAAAGTTAATAAATACGTAATTGATATTTATTATGACAATAATAACGAAATCATGTCCAGGAAAAATAGGCCAAAGTTAAAATTAAATAATATTGCTAAATTCAGTAAAACGCAACTCTGAAACGTTAGAATAAGTAACTTCATATTTTTTCCTGTTATTTTATATGTGTATTAAACTTGCTCTCTCACATTTATAGTAGAATACGAACTCACGGTTTTTGAAAATGTGACGAAAAAAGAGGTATTTGAGACTAAGAAGAAGTAAACAGGCACTGAAGAAAATTATACAAAGAGTAAATTGATTTTCACTAAACCCTAAATATTAATCGGAGTATGAAATTAAGGTGGAAGAGATTGACTGGGCATGTGGGCACATATAGGATCGAAGAGAACATTACGCACTGCTTTAGTAGGTAAACCTGAAAGAAGGGACAACTTGGAAGACGATGGTATTGATTAGAATATAATATTAAAATGAATATGATGGAGGCACTGGCTTAAATTAATTTCTCTCGCGAAAGAGACGAGGGATTGAATGTAGCGAGCATGGTAGTGTAAGGTCCTGTTCGATAAAATCCTGGGAATTTCTTGGCTAGCTGAGGGAATATTGATTTCTCAAGAAGGACTTTGCTCCGTGGTTTTAGTTAACTCTTTTGTTCTCATTTAGAAATTGTTAACTACGTTATGCATTTTCGACACCAACATAAACGTAAAAGAAATGAAATCAGTAATTAGTCAATCAGTTTTCAAACTAGAATATGTTTTGTAAGGCTCTGCACAGTCCCCTGGAGTCAGATATTCTCTACCCCTCTACAGGGGTGTTGATAAATCATTAGCCCGACCAGGAAGGAAACATGCTAATGTTTCTGTCAGAATGACGTGAATTTCCGTCGGCGCCTTGCCTTGCAGGAAAAAAAAACTTGATGACAGCTCGCGTCTCGATTCAGTTGAAATCGCGCGCGTCCCTGACATATTTCTGAGCTTGTTTCCTTCGTGGTCGGACTGAAGACTTATCAGCACCCTGGAATATTTTTAAATATTCATGACATCGGAGAATATTCAAAGTCAAAGCAGTAAAACTTATCTCTTTTTTATACATAGATTTCCCACCATGAGCCCCTTCGAAGAAGAAGCTTTGCGTTTATTAGTATAAACGTGTTATGAAACAGAATTTATGATTGAAGGCTAGTAGCCATACGGGATGTCGTCAGTGTGATCTGAAGAGATTGCAGTGTTGTTGATAAAAGTGAGAGTCTCTTAAGAAATGAAGCCGTGTTTATTAATAATTGCAAAAACGACACGCCTCCAGAAAGTTGGTAAAATCTGCGAATCAACACAGTGTCTAACCGTACAAAGCTGTCGGCTTGAAATTTCAGGTGCATCATGTAAACAAAATTTACCCGAAATGTTCTCAGTATTTTCGGATAATAGAGAGTTGGATAGACTATATAGTAACGAACACGTGATCAGACCTCCATTTTGTGCCTGTACATTTTAATGATGGGCAAGCAGTGGCGCAGTTGGTTGGAGCACTGCACTAGAGGCCGGAAGGTCACGGGTTCGATTCCCGAAATCTGGCCTTACGGTCGACTCAGCCTCTAACAGGGGATGATTATTAGGATTATTTCCTGGGGATTAAAGGTGGGCAGCGCACAGGGCTGACAACCTTACCAACTTCATGTGCCAACTGTATTGAAATCAGGGGAGCCTCAGATTCCTGGAAACCTTAGGCCCTGCCCGGCCGTTTACAAGGACTGCTTTACCGTTACATTCCAATGAATGTGAACAACGGTACAGGAAAATCCCTCTCCTTGAAAAGGTCTCTAATGGGTGGCCGGACTCAATCCTATCCTAAGGTAGCGAGGCCAGCAGATTTAGCAATTTTTACACACCGACCGCCCTACTAAAATATTCATCAACTTTAGTAATACAAATTTCAAAACGATCATTTACTTAATATTGTTATGGACTTAATATAAAGAAGCAAAAAATACAATGGTTTACATTACAACGTTACCGGAACACACACACACACACACATATATATCACGGAGAGGCTTTCTGTTTGCAGTGGATTGATTTGGATATTTCCCATGCTACGAAGAAAGTACAAGTCCGTCGTGTTTGCCCTTACAATCCATTCTGCCAAATTTTTAGTTAAAGGACCTCCAACATCGCCTTAGTATATACTTACAAATTCGGAGCTAAGTATATCGTAAAGAAAAATATAATATTTTAATTTGTGTACTTTAATATAAAAATGAAAATAAAGTACTAACAATAATTATAAATTCAAAAAGAACCCTCAGATTTGACTTCCACAATCTCTTCTTGAGACATACACACATATACACACAAACACATGTTTCTCATTTTGACTAGAATCATAAGAGCGGTGGGCCTAATGTTTGGATTTGATGTTGAGCGAAGGAACTGAAAATAGAACAGCTGTTACATCCTGTATTCCCCAAAATAATGCCGCTGTTTAGTGACTACTGAAGGTACCGCACCCCGAAGTGCCTATTCCTTCTCCTCAAACTGCGCCTTCCGCAAAGAATCCTTTTAAAAGCGTGGCGAAACTCAGGGCTAAATATCGTGTAAATAATCGGATTAAGCGTCGAATTAAAATAACCCAACCATAAGAAAAAAGCAATTACATACTCGTTGAATTCGTACGTACTGCATGCAGACAAAAGAATTGCCATTATAAAGAAAGGTAACCAGCATATCACGAAAGCTCCAGTAATAATCGCTAAGGTTTTGGCTGCTTTTCTTTCTCTTTTTGAATCAGCAGAGTCTTTTGGTTTTCTCTTAGTAGGATAGTGATGTTGCTGATAACTAGGGCTAATATTGCAGTCTGTCACGGTGGGAGCTTCTGGTTCAAGCCCGTTGGCGAAAGATCCCTTCTCAGGACTCGTGTTAGTGGAGGAAACGGTGGTGAACGCGGTGGTAGTTTCAGAAATTGTCGGTAGAGGGCGACCAATCACCGTGACCACCGCCGCTGCTATCCCTCCTGTTGTACCTGGAACAGGAAACAATTTATAGCCATTTCTTGCCGCATTATGTTCTTTCTCGTCCATTAAAGCCACATTTTTTCTAACAAATTTCAGGTCATTTATAAGACGTTGCATTTATCATGCCGGCATCATTAGATTCACTATTTACTACATTCTCGCAAAAAAAAATGCGCACTATTTTTCAGACAAAAAAGCGCACATGTTTTTAACCCTTTAAACGCCGAGTTAAATCCTTTCTGCCTTTTGGCAGCATTATTCGGAACTCACCATATTCTCCACGTTAGCAGGATAAGGGTTAACTGCAAAGTTAAAATAGTTCTATTTCTCTGTTACTTCATCCTAAAATGTTAACATATATATGATATGATCAAAGTTGGAGTTAAATATTATTGTCTTAGAGTGTTGTGTGTATGTCAAAGTTATATATATATATTTATTTAATAAATTTTAGGCCTACATATTAGAAGAAAAGACGAGTGCAGTTTGCCTTTTTTGTGTGTTCATAAAAAATTATCAAAAAATAGAGGCAATATATACGAGTATATACATATAACACTGAGGTGTATTGGCGTAACCACTGTAGCTGTGGAAAACATAAATATTTCATTTCCTGAGTGTGTGTCTGTAGCTGTAGATATCCAGTATGCAATGCGCATGTGCCGTATCGCCATCTGTGACCTGTCGGGCTCTAATACATTTTTCCACATTTCCTAATAAAGGGCGCAATTTCCAGAAAAAGAGCTACCGAACATAAAATGTATTTTTGTCTTTTTCTACAACTTATGTCTGAAATATTTCCGATTCTAAGAAGAATTAAGCTAGATATTATCATAAATGGACTGAGTCTTTCATGTAAAACACCCACAGTATTTGTCAGATTTTAATTAAGTTGGAATTTTCTCGACATATTTCGAAAAATTCTTCGATATCAAATTTCATGAAAATGCGTCCAGTGGGAGTGGAGTTGTTCAATGCAGACGGACAGAAAGACCTGACGAAGCTAAGAGTCGCTCTTCGCAGTTTTGTGAACGTATTTCAGAAACTGACTCTTTCCCTACACAGACTTAACCGACTGTTCTTTCTACTGGAAGCAACCCGAATTCTCTGCGAAGTACGAACTTAAATCTTAGGGTTTACATTCATTTCACTCTTCAGAAGTTAAAAATTTGGGAGGTTGTTTGGTCTCATTATTTATTTATCATTTCAAGGGGTTATTCATATAAGGACGAGACGTAATAAACAGTATTTTGTGACTTCTTTTTACGACGCCATCAGTATCAGACTATGTAGTGTGTACTGTAAAATAATTGTTCCATTCTCCTAGAGAGACTGAGGAAACCCAATGACAGCCTCAGTCAGAAGTGACGGTCTTCGTCCTACATTCGACCCTGTAGTTTCTCCCACGTCCACTAGACACATGTTAAATAATAATAACAATATCGGCGTTTCAGTCAATAACCTGCTGTGTCTGTATCCATGTCGTTTATTTATCGATATGTGGCTTAATTTGTATCAGGAACGGAAGTGGAAGTGAAGGAAAGAAGATGCAGAAATTGAAATGAACTTCTAAGAAACCCAAAGTTGTCAGAAGGCACGGATTTAGAGACGTAGAAAGCAATCAGACTGAGTCAGCAGGCGCTGCCTCGTAGAAATTAACGCAAGAGTTAAAAAAATTAAATTTATGATGCCTTTTATTCCTACAGGGAAATTTAATATTGACAGTATTTTAGACTGATATCCGCCTTCAGAAAAATATGTTTAGAGGGCTCTGTATGTGCAGAGTCTTGTCATCTTGGATGCAACGTTTACAATAAGCGTTTCGGAAGTTAAGTTCCGCTTCCTTTTTCGGTGCTGAATAAAGGAATCTTGAACCCTGAATATGGAAGTAGGTTGATATTTCAAATTAAAGCCCCTATCTCCATGGTTAAATCTTTAATCCTGAATATGGATACATTAATTTCTTCCCAAATTTTAGTACCTACCTACCACCCACTACCTACCTACCTACCTACCTACCTACCTACCTACCTACCTACCTACCTACCTACCTACCTACCTACCTACCTACCTACCTACCTACCTACCTACCTACCTACCCACCCACCCACC
>Ga0123357_10009937_pt1 | contig 12054 bp, 12 predicted proteins | sample TergutEmb28metaG_FD_89873 | JGI IMG/M metagenome (GOLD analysis project Ga0123357, IMG submission 89873) | Embiratermes neotenicus P4 segment gut microbial communities from Petit-Saut dam, French Guiana - Emb289 P4 | ecosystem: Host-associated > Arthropoda: Insects > Digestive system > Gut ...
AGAGCCGATATGCGATGAACTCAAGATAAAGCAGATCTGCGTTGACCCGGTGGCAAAGAAAGCGAACGCCGTGCTGATGGAATTCACTCATGAGACACGCGTACCGGTCGTTGATAAGATCATTGATGAGATCATATCAGCTTACAAGTCCAGGCGTAAGACCGTGCCGATGAAACTGCTCCCCGAGCATGGCAACGGCGCTTCCCTGACTGGTGTCAGCGAGGTCTCGCTGAAAGCGTTCCTGGGCGATTCGTGGAAGCCGCTGATCGACCTGATAGCCGCAGGCACGATAAAGGGACTTGCCGGGGTCGTCGGCTGCTCCAACCTCACAGGTGACGGGCATGATGTGCTGACTGTGGAATTAACAAAACAACTGATAGCAAAGGACATACTCGTTCTGACCGCGGGCTGTTCATCCGGCGGTATTGAGAACTGCGGCCTGATGATGCCCGAGGCGGCGGAGCTGGCCGGACCAGGACTCAAAGCCGTATGTAAGAAACTGGGCATTCCGCCCGTTCTGAACTTCGGTCCGTGTCTTGCGATCGGGCGTCTGGAGATAGTTGCCACAGAGGTCGCCGAGGCGCTCGGCGTAGACCTGCCGCAGCTTCCGCTCGTGCTGTCCGCGGCACAGTGGCTCGAGGAACAGGCACTGGCGGACGGCGCGTTCGGGCTTGCGCTCGGGCTTCCTTTGCATCTGGGGGTCCCGCCGTTCATCGTCGGCAGCGATCTGATCGTGAAGGTACTCTGCGAGGACATGAAGGCTCTGACCGGAGGACACGTGATCGTCAACGGCGATGCCGTCGAATCGGCCAAGATACTCGAGGATATCATCCTTCAGAAACGCAAGGAACTGAATCTGCCGTAAGATAGCAGATCCGGACGGAAAGAAGAAGTTCCCCGGTCGATCCGGAAAACCTCTTCAGGGTCAAGATAGGGACGAACCCAAAGGTTCGTCCCTGTCGGCCCGAAACAAATTCGGGCGGCTCATATATCCTACTGCTTGGCGTGATGTCTGCACGTCTGTTAAAGCGTACGTTTTAATATTGAGAAATCATCCTTCAACCATGACCGTCGTGAATGTGACTCAGGCGAGGAACGACCTGTACAACATAGTTGAAAGAGTATTGGACAGTGAAGCCGTCACGATCACGTCGAAAGACGGCAATGTGGTCATGCTCTCCGAGAGAGATTGGGATGGAATCAAAGAAACTCTCTATCTTATGAGTGATCCAGAGTTCATGAAAGATGTCCGCGAGGCACGCAACACTCCCCTTTCAGAGCGCGAGGTATGGAATTGCCGTACCTAGTGACGCTGTCGAAGAAAGCCTCTGGTGATTTGATCGAGCTGCGCCGATCAGGAAAAGGTGAAAAAGCAGAGACGCTGCTTGACGCGCTGACAGAAGACCCGTTCAGCCTGAAATGTGAGAAACTCAAGGGTGAGGAGGAAGGACTCTTTTCAGTCAGGATCAACGCCGTTGACAGGCTTGTTTTTGCAATTGAGGAGTCGCAAGATGAACGATACAAAGGCATCGTGAACGTTATCAGGATGAGTACCCATTACAAAGGTATTCTGCCGATATTTCTTTTATGAAAAACTGCAAAAACTGTTTCGAAGAATCTGTGACATCGGAGCACATTGATCCTTGCAGCTTCGGGAGCTATCGACCCCGTTCAAATACTGGCGGACCACACGAATCTATTCTGCAGGTTTCTCGACAGACTTTATGCTCCTGTCCTCGATGATCCTGCGGTAGAACTTCTCCACAGCCTCAGAGGGCGACAGATTCAACTGCCGCAGGATATCCTCTGCCTGGACCTTGACAATGGAATCAACGCGTGCGTTTATTACGGAGCCTCTTTGCTTTGTCCGGTTTTCCGTGAGAACTTCATCACACAGAGATGCGATGTACTCATTGTAGAACATCCCTTTCTCCCTGGCCAGCGTGCGGATTATATCGGTGGTCCCGGAACCGTATTGGGACGACTTCTTTTTCCTTTCTGCGATGCAGGATTGTCCCAGATTCACTGCAATGTCCCTGAGAATCGATTTCCGGGAGTCCATATCTTTCGGTCTCAACTCATCCTTATCAAGTTTTCCGATCTCGGATATCACATTCTCCGCCATATACGGATACAATAGAGTCTTCCCAAAATGTTTTGCAATCGCCAGTTCGCATGGGATCGAGACCTTAAGGAGTCGCTCTACGGCGGCGTCCTTCTGCATTTCGTAATCATTGTCTGTCTGATCGACGAATTTGGCGCAGCCCATGAAATACTCATCCGCACCCTGCCCTGTGATCACAACGTCTTCCTTAGCTTCTCTGCAGACACAGAAAAGCTGTAACTCGTAGGATATGGTGAAGGGATCCGTGGTGCCGGTGGCAGATATCATTTCCCTGATAAGGAGCTCAACGTTCCTCTTCGATATCTGAGCCTGTGTCCAGGGAAGTTCCAGTCTGTCTGAAAGGTCCTTTGCCATGATGACATCATGCGCCTTGTCCGTTCCGCACGTGTACAGATGGACCGAGTTCGCATATCTCTTGGCGATAGCCGATATCAGTCCGGAATCCAGCCCACCGGAGAACGCTACGGCAACATCTCTTCCTTCAACGGAATTTTTGACAGCATCTGTGATCGCCTGTTCCATTTCAGCATACTTGAAGGGCATACGGTGCGATATTACTTCTGAATTATAATCATGCGGGTAGATCCCGTCATTCTATGTAATCGATCATCTGTCGGTTCAGTGAGGCCTTGATCTCTCTCCATGCCGGCATATATCTATCCATGAATGCTTTGAATCGTTCGTTGTGATTCCTTTCCACAAGATGAGCCAGCTCATGCAAAATAACATATTCGAGACATTCCGGGGATCTCTTGGCAAGCTCTGTGTTCAGCCATATCTTGCCCGTTTTGGTGTTGCATGACCCCCAGCGGGTGGTCATGTATCTGGTCTGCCAGCCCGAAGCTTTCAGGCCCGTCATCATCTCCCATTTGGGCAGCAGTTGCGTTATCTCTGTCTTCAGGATCCCTCTGTACCATTCACGGAGGAAGGTCTTTCTTTCTTCGGCGGTGCTTTCATCGCGGACGATCAAGATCGCCATATCGTCCGACAGGACGAGCGAGTTCTTATTGCCGTATTCAACCTGCAGATTGTATTCCTTCCCCCAAACGTACAGCGTTTCGCCGGTCACATATTTGCGTTCCGACCGATATTGATCTTCAAACCTCGAGACATGTTTCTTTATCCAGTTGATGTTTTTACGAACAAACTGTTCTATCTTTTCATTACTGGCGGACATGGGAGCGGAAACGGTCACGTTGCCGTTGGGCGGTTTGACATAGATATGCAGTTGTTTTATCTTCTTTTTAAACACACTGATGGGTATGTCTGAAACGATAAGAGACACAAAATCTCCCTCCTTCCTCTTTGTCTTCCCCATGTTAACACTGTGTCCTCTTCGTATATTCTGGCACAAGTCATTTTCGAATAAAAAACGTTCTGACTTACGAGACGTTTCTTTTCAAGAGTGATGCGGAGAAAACGTGTCTCTTCTTTTGACGCTTAGGACAAGCACAATTCCAGTTCAGTTATGCAAGGCCCCTTTAGCATCCATGTATAGTCTTTCAGTAGGATACAGGTCCACGCATGCGTGATCCTCGTTCGTGAATTCAAGTCCGGTTATATCCGAGAAACATTCGCACCTTCTGTCCAGTTCCTTTCCCTTTATCCCAAGGCCGGTGTCGATCTTCACAGCTTTCTTGTATCCGAATACCTCGAAGACCTCTTTGACAGTAGTTATTCCCAAGACCTCGAATCCTTTTGTGAAATTCAGTTCCTTCGCATAGTCGCCCCAGTTCTCCGCTATGGCCGGGGTCACGAAGAACATCCCCGCGTGCTTCTTCACGAATTCGTAATATTTGGAGTGTCCGCCGACGGCAACGCCGATGCAGTCGTCGCAGACCTCTTCGTTCTTATCGCGGAACACGAAGACCGGGACGCTGAGAGAATCCGAGGCCCATTTGGAGACATCCCATCCAGCGTTCCCGCACATTCCGTAATACAATGCGATGGTATCGAACTGGCCCTGGTATTGTTTCATCTGGTTCTCCAAGGCGCTGCGCAGGTCCTTCGGTTCTTTGTGAAGCGCGAGGTTGTTCATCACTATGACGATGTTGAACTGATTTTTCCGGTCGATCTCAGCATAACCGTTGTCCAGGTCCCATTCGCTGACAGTAGTGAAAGGAATTCCCTTCGATTCCATTTTCTTCTTCAGAGTGTACGAAGGTTCCGTGTCTACGAGATACACTTTCTTATCGTCCTTCTCCCTGATAATGGAATATATGATCTCATCCTCAAGGATGGGACAGCCGATGATACCTAGTGTTCCTTTGACCATCAGTACACTAATCATCTTTATTGCATTTATAGTATAATCTCAGAAGGGCCATGGAAAGCGTCCGCCGGCAACAACACTTACTTTTGATGCATGTCTGTTATCGACGCGAGCCACGTTCCACATCATCTGCAAGCCAGAGGATGTCACGCGCGGCGCATAACATTTACAGGAAGCAGTCCAAAGACAGGATAGGATGCGGGACGCCGATGGTGATCAGCGTGCCTCAGCTAATTTCTTTGTCTTCCTTATCGTGTCCTCTATCGCGCCGAGGCCGCATTTCCTGCAATCAAGCCTAAGTTTCAGACTGTCTGCGAATTCCTGGGACTTCTGCATATATTCTTCATTGTTCCCCACACCGGTGTCAATGTGCAGGCATCTCTCGTAGGAATCGAAGAGCAGGTCCAGAAAGAACGACGGATCGACGCCTTCGACGGAATCGAGATGGAACTCTTTTACGAGTCCGTTTATCCCTTCCTTCGCCCATCCGGGCGACGAGAACCATGTTCCGGCGCATATCTTCTTCTCCCTGTTGTATTCGTCCGTTCCCAGAAGGACGTCTATGCAGTCGGCCCCCTGAAGCATGATGGTCGGGACCTTGAGTTCAGCAGTGACATTCTGCAGTGACTGGCACACCGCATATCCGAGGAAGACGACATCCACTTTTCCATCCAGCGAATTCACTTTTTCGATGATGGTCTTCTTCATGTTCTCCGGATTCTCATGCAACGCAAATTCCAAATATTCACGGTAAACGAAGTCCTTGTCATTCTTGGTAAGAAGTTCGATCTCCTCTTTCAGTATGTCACAAGCCACTATGCCGATTTTCATGATAGCACCAATCAGTTACACCTATGTTGTTCCACCATATTCTGCTGCTTGTTGATATTTCTTTTGAATTTTTCAAAAAGTGTCACGTTCGCAGCACGGTTATATGGCCAATGTCAGACCTTGGGGGCGCTGGATTCCAGCGTATCTTATCTATGCTTGCGACGAGTGGCGGTGATCAGAGTCGTCAGGTCATGATGATCACTACCTTGGAGGTGTCGTGGCCGAACGCACGACGGTATGGTGGCCACGGCGGCCCATATCTCTGCATTGGGATGATCGTCCCCGATGAGGCTGGGCATCTCCCTATGCAAGGACGCGATTGATAGTTTTTATCCTCAGAATCCTAATCTTAGAAGGATCACCGGGATTATCAGGCACCCCGACAGATGCACGCGGCTGACGTTCGCGGAAGTAGGAACAAGACCCAGCAGGGTCGATGTGGCAAGCACGAAAAGCCCTATCCACCCTGTCATCAAGGTGACGAGGATTATCATCGCCGTGATGACCACGCGGCTGAATGAACCCATCTTCACGTTGGATATGGCGCCGGACATCCACTTTCCGGAATATATCGTGACAAAATATCCTATGAGCGCGGCGGACAATATGCAAAGGAGCATCAGAACAAAAATGTTGTTGCCGACCCCGTCCATAGAACCTCCGAGGATGTCGCCTACGACCATCATCGTCCCTGACCTGGCCTTACCTGTCATGGAAATGGTGACCACTGCGAATACCGCGGCCGCGGAACTGATGGACGAGACGAAGGCAATGAAGTTCTCCGGTCTGTTATCCGACGAGTGACCGCAGAGCGCGGCGGCAGATGTTGCAGTCATTCCAGGGAACCATCCTGCCACAGCACCCGCCACCACCCCTCTGAGTCCAGGGATATCGGCAGTGATGGACCGTCTATCATCCCTCTGTTCCGGGATAGAACTGTTCTTCGGTGTCAATATCAGTGCGGGTATACCGAACAGCCCCGTCAGAAGCGGGAACAGAAGGGTCCCGCCCGGGACTATACCGGCAGGTTCGGGGATGATGAACATGCACGCATATCCCAGCATCCCGGAAAGGGCGATCAGGACTGCGGCCCAGACCATCCTGGTTCCCCGTTCTCTGAGGATCAGCGCGGCGACCGCGATCATAAGGACCACGGCAGTGACGCTTTCAAGATAGTCCCCCAATCCGTTCGCGACAAGGAACTGCATCGGAACGGCGAGACACACCGCGGCGATCGTACCGATGGCGCTTCCTATGGCAGATGCGCGGACCGCGGCCATGCCTCTGCCCTCCAGAAGTAATCTGTGGCCCGGGAGTATATTCATCACTTCGTCCGGATCCGGTGCACCCAAAAAGACGGACGGAACAAATGTCACGAACGAATGGACGACGGCCGCGGAGATGATGCAAGAGGCTACGAGTATGGGAACATGGTGTGCAGGGAAGAACGATGAGAGCCCGGACTGTATGGCAGGATAGAAGGATAGCATGAGCGCGGCAAGCGTGTTCACATGGATCCCGGGCACCAGTCCGCTGAACGTTCCGATCCCTGCTCCGGCCATGCTCATGACCAGGATGAAGATTATCAGTTCAGGCTCCACGATGCGATGACTTCGTGGTCCTTTTTAAATGGATATTATTACAGTTAGTATACATCAGCGAAATCGCCGAAAAGGCATACGCTGAGACGGGTTCAATTCCCTTCGTATATCACGAGGGACTCCACAGGATATCCCGCCAGTTTCGCACGTCCTTTCAGCCCTGCAAGCTCTATGACGAAGCATATCTTGGCGACCTTTCCGCCAAGCCTTTCGACCATCTTCACCACAGCGTCCGTGGTCCCTCCGGTCGCAAGGAGATCGTCGATTATCACGACCTTCTGACCCTTCTTTATACTGTCACAATGCATCTCAAGGCTTGCCGTTCCGTATTCGAGAGAATAATCCTCGCATATGGTAGCTCTGGGAAGCTTACCTTTCTTGCGGACGAGTATCAGACCCTTCTTCATGGCATAAGCGACCGGCGCCCCGAAGACGAAACCTCTGGATTCCGTTCCGAGCACAAGATCGAAGTCGATATCCCTCAGGGTATCGATAAGACCGTCAACAGCCATCCTGAATCCCATCGGGTCCTGGATGACCGAAGTGATGTCCCTGAAAAGTATCCCTTTCTCCGGAAAGTCGGGTATGGCCGTGATATAATCTTCCAAACCGTTCATTCTATCGCATCTTGTATGGGCGGTGTTCGTATTTTATATCTGCGCCGGATGAACAATAATGTTTTATAACGACTTCCCATTCATCGGACAGATGGACCTCGACAAGAAGATATCATTGGTCTCAAGGAATACGGAGGAGATCGTGACCGCGGACGAACTAAGATCGCTTTTCTCGAAGAGCGACGCGCCCAAGGCCTACATCGGGTTCGAACCGTCAGGGCTTGTGCATCTGGGCTGGATGCTGGTCGCCTCCAAGATCAAGGACCTTGCGGATTCCGGCATGAGAACTACAGTCCTGTGGGCCGACTGGCACGCGTACATCAACGACAAACTCGGCGGCAATCTGGACGATATACGCACGTGTGCCAGATACATGGAGGATTGTTTCGAGGCGCTGGGTCTTCCAAGGGACAAGGTCAGATACGTGTACGCGTCTGAACTTGTTGCTGACACGAAATACTGGGAGACAGTCATCAAGGTAGCTAAGGTCACGTCCCTGTCCAGGGTCAAGAGGGCGATGACCATCATGGGAAGGTCCGAAGATGAGGCCGAAGTGGATTCATCGAAACTCTTCTATCCGGTGCTTCAGGCGACGGACATATTCTACATGGACATCGATCTTGCCTACGCAGGCATGGATCAGCGCAAAGCGCATATGCTGACCCGCGAAGCGGCAGACAAACTCGGATGGAAGAAACCCGTCGCTCTTCACACGCCGTTGCTTCCCGGACTCAAGGGCGGAGACAGGATGAATCCCGACGCCGTTATCAAAATGTCGAAGTCCGATCCGGACGGCAGCGTGAACCTTCACGATAATGATGATGACGTGAGAAGGAAGATGAACAAGGCCTACTGTCCTCCGGAGAAAGAGGAAGAGAACGTCAATCCCGTGCTGATGCTCTGCAAGCACGTCATACTTCCGCGCATCGGGACCCTTAAGATCGACAGGCCCGAGAAGTTCGGAGGTCCTGTGTCCTTCGCGTCATACGAATCCATAACGGAATCGTACTTCTCAGGGAAACTGCATCCGATGGACCTGAAGAAAGGCGTTGCCGAAGGACTGATCAACTGTCTGAGGCCGGTGCGTGTATTCTTCGAGAAGAAACCCGAGAATCTGGAAATGATAAGAGCAATCTTAAAGAAACTAGGGAAGCTCTGACCCGGTCCTCTTCTTGATCTCACGGAATTCGTCCATGGTGCGTTTCATGCATATGTGGAGCATCGCATCCGCATCGCCTGTTCCTGACATACCTGCTGCGCCGCCGTGCCCTCCGCCGTCGGTTTCCGTTTCAGATCCGATGCCCTTCATTATCTCTCCGAGGTGGATGCCGCGTCTCACGGCCTCTTGATTGGCTCTGCCGCTCAGACGGAAACCCTCCTCTCTCTGCGAGGCGACGAACGCAACGTCCGCGCCGGAACTGATCAGCGCTTTGCATGTGGCCGACTCGTAACTCTTTCCGGAAGAGGTGGCGACGATCATCTCCCCGACACGGTCGAACGTCGAACGCCCCATCCCTTTCATGACCGCAACGCGTTCGGACATGCTCTGTTCAGTCCTCGTCAGCGACATGGCCTCGTCCATGTCTATTCCGTAGTTGTCAAGTATCTCTGCAAAGGTCATCAACAGTTTGCTGTCAGCGTACTGAAAATGGCCGCTGTCGGTAAGCATCCCTCCGAGCAGCATCAGGGCGGCGTCCCTTGTCATCTCCGCTCCTGCCGTTTTTATTATGTCGTAAACAAGCTCAGAGCAGGAGACCTTGCTGTCGTCGCACAGGAAATGCATGTTTTCCCATTTCCCGGTAGGATGGTGGTGGTCTATGATCACGCTTCCCTCCGGGATGTTCACGTTGCCTGGCAGGAACTGCTCAGGAGAGGACGTATCCACCGTTACTGTAAGTTCGTATTCAGAGGGATCGAACTCTGAACGTATGTCGATGGCCATCTTCTCAGAGACGAGCTTTGCGACCCTGTCAGTACCTCCCGGGGCGCATATGTCTGCCGGCGGGAAGCATTTCGCTAGAGCGTATGCTGAACCTATCGCGTCCATGTCGGCGTTGCCGTGCACCAGGATCACTTTACTCTTTCCGACGAGCGCGTTCACGGTCTCTTCGATCATGAGCACCCATATGCAACCGATATATTGTAATTTCTGACAAAAAGAGAAAGATCGTAAAAGGTTTAGAGACGCAGCTTCCTCTTCACGTAAGTGAAAAAGTCCTTTTTGACGCCCGTTTTTATGAACCCCGTGAGCAATATGTCCGACTTGTAAAGTCTTACAGTGATGGCAAGCGTCACCAGCGCGAACGCCAGCAGATAAATGAATCCTGCCGCAAGCAGCACAGTATCGCCGAACATGAGGTTATTGATGGCCATCATCGGGTGTGAGAACGGTATTACGAACATCACAGCATTCAGGACCCTGGGAAGGCTTCCGAAGCCCCCGATAAGGTTCAGCACCATCGACACCACTGCCAGGATCGAGATAGGCATTATGAGGGTCTGCGCTGCTTTGTAGTTCTTGGCGAAAGCACCGAGTATCATACATATGCCCAAAGCACACACTATGGCCAAGAACAAGAACACCCCGACGACGAGCCAGTCCAACGGACTCAGCGCAAGCCCAATCTTGGAAAGGTCCACGCTCCCGGATGTCATTGATTTACCGAGACCGAAGTACATCCCGATCAGATAGACCGCACCAAACAATATACCGACGATGGCCGATCCGATTATCTTCCCGCCGACGACCGTCGTCCTGCTTACGGGCAGCGTCAGCAGCGTCTCAAGCGTTTTGTTCTCCTTCTCGTTACCCATCGAGGATATCAGGATGCTTCCGATCATGATTATGATGATCATCATGACTATTGACATGAGCATCTTCTGCACTGTCTGGGATGAGGATATCATGTCCGGGGTGTATCCTTGCCATACTCCGGTGCTGAGGATGAGGAAGTTGTTGTTATCCACAGAATTCGTTGATACCGGATACATTGCGAAGGCTGCTTGGTACGGACCCAGGCCCCCGTAGTCATGAATGAGCTGTGCAGATGTCATCGTTCTTACGTACGATAGAATATTGGTTGCCGTGGATGAGGACAGGTCCGATCCGCTTCCGCTCCCTTGATACCAATACGTCAGAATCTGTCCTTGTACTTGTTTCCATCCCTCTGGCGTGGTAGGGATAGGGGTAGATGGAGGGGTGATAAGGGTATCCATGTTATCTATTATGGTCTGGCTATAGCCCGGCGTTATCACAAATAATATCTTAATGTCGGCATCCTGCATGGCTTTCGATATAGCATCGTTGTCGCCGAACAAACTGGCTGAGATATCGACGGCGTTACCGCTGTTAGCATCATAGATCCAGTTGTGAGCAAGCGCAGAGTAACTCGTGGCGGTCGTATCATCGGCGTTCATAACGCCGACCGTCATCGGCTGTGACGCCTTATCCGACTGACCGGCTGCGAGCGGACCGATTGCCGAGAATAACAATACCATCAGGATCAGCGGTATTATCGTCGTAGGCGTGAGAAGCTCCCGCAATTCCTTTTTAATGAGGCTCCATATGTGGCTCATCCTTTCACCGCCTTCACGAATACTTGTTCAACGGAATCCACACCGTATCTTTTCTTCAATTCTTCAGGTGTTCCTTCAAGGATGAGTTTCCCTTCATCGATCATCGCCACGCGGTCGCACAGAAGGTCCACCTCTAACATATTGTGCGACGAGAGAAGTACGGACACGCCCTGTTTTGAAAGTTCTCTGATCAGCTCTCTTATCTCGAATGCGTTCACCACGTCCAGTCCGGACGTGACCTCGTCGAGTATCGCCAGTTTCGGTTTGGTCATTATTGCTCTCGATATGAGCAGACGGCGCATCATTCCCTTGCTGTATGTGTCAACCTTGGAATCGATACGGTCGCCAAGATTGGCTATCTCGATCCCTCTTTCCAATATCTTGTCGCGTTCCTCTCCCTCTGCAAAGAAGTCCGCGATGAAGCTCAGATATCTGCGCCCGGTAAGGTCTTTGTACGCACCCGCGTCCTCAGGCAGATAGCTGATTATCTTTCTTACTTCTTTAGGTTCCGTGCCGACATCCTTTCCATATACCTTGATGGATCCGGATGTTATTTTCAGCAGCGTCGAGATTATTCTCAGTGTGGTTGTCTTCCCAGCGCCGTTCGGTCCGATGAGGCCGAAGACCTCGCCGTCCTTCACAGTGAAACTTACGTTCTTGACAGCATCACGTTCACCGTATCTCTTACAGAGATCCGTAACTTCGAGTGCGTTCATCGTATCCCGCTATAAGATAGCGAATTGCATGGCTTTAAGAGTTACTATGTTGAAAATAAGAAGTGGTTTCAAAGGTCTGCCAAATTATGAAATCCTATCACATGCTTCCTTTCACGGATCGGACGAACGTCTCCGTTTCTCGCACATGTATCCGATCTTGGTCGGCCTCTCTGCACGGCTTTGCCTCGAATGTTTTCATGCATTCGCCATTCCTTTTTTCATCCTTACGTAATGCACGAAGATCAGGACAAAGGTCAGCAGGGCGAAGACGCCTCCTGCGATCCCGAAGGCCCCGTGGATGTTCATTGAACTATCT
>Ga0123357_10009939_pt1 | contig 12054 bp, 3 predicted proteins | sample TergutEmb28metaG_FD_89873 | JGI IMG/M metagenome (GOLD analysis project Ga0123357, IMG submission 89873) | Embiratermes neotenicus P4 segment gut microbial communities from Petit-Saut dam, French Guiana - Emb289 P4 | ecosystem: Host-associated > Arthropoda: Insects > Digestive system > Gut ...
AACTTATAAATTGCACCAAAGAGGAACAGCGTTCGGTCATACGCTTTTTGTGGGCAGAAGGTGTGCCGGGAGCACAAATTCATCTCCGTATGTGTGCTCAGTATGGGGATAAAGTTCTCTCTCTCTGGCCGCACGAGTGTGACGGATGCAGAGCGCTCCGGAAGTCCAGCTACAGCCACAACCACGAGGAATGAAGAAAGAACCCTGGAACTGATTCATGAAAACAGAAGAATAACAGTTGAAGAGGTTGCAGGAAGGCTGAATGTGAGTGTTGGTTCTGCCTATTCGCTGATTTATGACAGTCTTAAGTTCAGTAAAGTGTGCGCCAGGTGGGTGCCTAAGGAACTGACAGAGGAGCGTAATCGCAAGCGCTTAGATGTTTGCTCCCATCACTTGGCCCGTTATCGTGAAGAAGGTGACACCCAGCTTACAGTCCAGATTTAGCACCATCTGATTTCCACCTTTTCGGACCGCTCAAAAATGCTTTACAGGGAAGACGATTTTCATGTGATGATGATGTGAAAGCAGTGGTGCATCAGTGGCTACGCACTCAACCAAAAACATTTTTTGCTGATGGCATTAAGAAGTTTGTAGGATGCTGGGAAAAATGCATCGCAAAGCAGGGTGACTATATAGAAAAGTGATGTAATTTGTTTCTGAAGTTCTTAATAAATAGAGTTAAAAAAAATAAGTGCGGAAATTTTTGAAGAGCCCTCGTATATGAACATGCATTATATTCTAAATTTATTTTAGAAAAGAAGGATTAAATTCATGAGAAAATTAGAGAAAATTAAATATGGGGAAAAGTCTGCTACCACACCTTCATATCTTATACCTAAAAATGTAAAACATTAAAATATACAAATGTGTTATTGTACATCTTATGTTCATTGGACCGTGCATCATTGTGATAGTTGAAGAATAAAAGATCAACCTGTTGCAAGCTCCTGATGATGGATATATTAATGTCTGAAACATGATGAGCACATAAGAAGTGAAATAAAATAGCACGTGACATCAAGTTCGTGTTACTGTAACTCTAGCTTTCTATAGGTGTTACTCTTGGCCTCAGGCCCAAAACTTTAAATACAAATTGACAGTGTTCAAAGGGGGAAGAAGTAATGGCTGCAGAAAACTGCAAGAGTTTGCAATTCACAAAATTCTGCCGGTGTGCCTCACAAGTAAAGAAAGTTCAAATGATACAAAAAGTTTGGTCCAAAAGTCTAATGACTTAACAGACCTATGCAGTATCACAATGGATCTTGGAGAAAATGGGTCCAAGCATGTGTAATGGGTTTGTATGTATCAGTATACAGACCAGTGGAAGGACTTTAAGAATACAGAATGCATTTGTTGGTTTTATCTGCATATCAAATCAGCTTAATGTGTGGTAATGGATTATTTAAAACATTACAGAGCCCTTGAATTCCATAACAGGGTGCATTTCTCAACTAAATGGGGAACTATTAGAAGGACAATGCTTCATGGAATTATTCTACTGCATACCTGCTTTAACAACGCTTTGTACATTTACATATTACCAAATTCAGAATTAACAAACATGTTGGGAAAAACTACCAAAAAATCCTTTTTACTGAAACCTCGTTACTTTCTTTTCTATTCCTCCATTGGTGGCGCAAATATCTCTGCGTTTGATGCAGATTTGAAAGCTTCGCCACATACCCTATGGTCAATCCCTCGGTGTACCCCGCAAGATTTAGCGGTTAGCTCTTGAGCCTTGTGAAAATTTATACTTTCAGGTTCTTCTGGGTTTTCAGACAGATTTTTGAGGAATGTATACGTACACACAATGTAAATTATTCGCTTATTCTGTCTTTGGATGTTTGACTTTCCTGACCTACTTCACTTTGCTGAAAGTTTTGATACCGCCAAACAGTTTAATGTTTTATCCAAGTCCATTTTGAATGCACACACTCTTTGTTATTTTTAATCTCCATTAACATACAATCAAGGAGAGGAACTGTTAACATCATTACTCTGCATAAAAAACAACTGTTTTAAATAACAACAGTTATCGCTTCTGTTGAAACACAGCATCACACGCTCTTGTAGACAATGAACTGCAACTACTGGTAGGAAGGGCAATAGGCACATGTCATTCTTCTCTCTACTACAAACATATTTATCATGTAATGTGTCATAAACGTTCCGTATCAACTGGAACTGGTAATGCTGGGTGCAGGAACTAAACGTAGCGTTTTAATTTTATGGGGCTAAATTCACCTGATCAGCACAGAAAATGCACGCAATTAGTATTACCTCAACACGATGCCGTAACAATAATGTCAAGAGTTACATGTAACGCCTATGCAATACATGTGCCACTACAGCACTTCTCTGTAGTGCATTGTGACACTTGGAATGCTCTTAACTACGACATCCACTCCCGCGTATTTTCATCTCCCACATATGCAAACATCGATTATTAAATTTCTGCCTACTGTTCATAATTTTCATTTATCGTCATGTTTCATTTGATTTTCTTCCATTGGTCGCGATAAAAAGGAATACTTAAAATATATTCTTATTCGATCTAGGACCCTCACAATCTCAAACAGCTACGGAGCAGCGCCACCAACATTCAGTGGTGATGTTGCAGTACTACTACATTGCCGAATTCAGGTGCAGTTGGTATTCCGTACCAATCTATTCAAAAGTATCTTTTACGCGTGTTGGCTACGCTGACGTAACTACTTCACTAACTAGTGTTCCTGTAGATTTCATACGTCGTGTTAACGTGTATTAATGTGTTCTTTTTCGGAATCTTAATAAATATGGCCAACGAAACAAAATTCAGAGTGCCAAGACTCTACAAAGCAGCAGCGAAAGTTATCAGTGTTGTCAGAGAGGAGAACGGAAATCTCGAGCAGTTGGTACAGTTGTATAATAGGAAAACGAATACAAAGGCTCTAGCAGCTCTAGTATCGAAAACTCTTGACAACGAATGCCTACTCGATAAAATCATACAGAACAGTGAGATCCTGGTGAAGGAAACCAATGCAGATCCTTGGCTGTTTCGAATATTAATAACAGAACTTCTGTTAGGGAAGCAGCGACTACCTATTGGCAGCAAACCAGTCCAAACTGTTTTAGCCTATGGACCAACTCTACGAACAGAATTTTTAAGGGCAACAGGTAAACTACAAAACACGCAGCAAAGATTTCAATCAGAGCCTGGCATTAAAGAGGCGGATCCAGAGTGTAAACAAGTTTCATCAACACACAACCAAACACGCGTATTTGGAAAACGTTACGATAAGAAACAAGAATTGAATTCTACGATGCATTCTAACAGTTGGTGTATAGAAGCACAAGACTATATAAAGTTGGAAGAGGATGAAGTTATTCAGTCAAAACATATAAAACAACCTAAAAGTAAGAAGAAGAAACAAGACAAGAAACAATTACCCATTGAACAAATTTCAGATTTCAAAATTAAAAAAAGGAAACATAAGATGACAAAGGGATCATCCCAAAAGAAACACAAAGTTGAAGGGCCCATAAGTGTACACAAATCACGATATTTTGAGTAAAATCATGTAGTGTATAAAAGTTCATTTTATATGTTTAAATTTCAGTTTTACTGTGGCACTGTACTATGAATTATAATTATGGCGACTATTGTGTAAGGTAATTGGAATTACTGAAAACAGTCCACCATATGAGATTTGAAAGTTCCATAGTGGTTGAAATTTAGTTTCTATATTTCCAAGCTTAGACACTGCTTAGTCTTAGGAAGCTGTGATGGTTTCAGAGGAATTCATGCTGCTTTCATCTTTCGTCTGACAGGTAACAGTAATGCTACATATATCATGGTTCCACACAGAAACAAGTTCCAATGAGACATGCAAATAAGTCTCAGTTTTTGAAGAATACATCAGGTTTTTAAAAGCATGCAAAATAAGCTGTGAGTGCATAGACACACAGGACATAAATAAAAAATAATGTCATATATACATAAAATTTGTACATGAAGACTAAATGAGTTAAACATGAACTAGGGTTGAAGAGTAACGTCCTCCATGTGTACGACCATACTTTTAGGGTACAGAAGTAAGCCAAATGTGGACAACAGTAGATTCAGGGACAGACGGATTATGATGATGGTTGTGCACAGACCAGTAGGTATCACTGGTTTTATACAAAGGAATGTAATGCAGAGTCAGTGAAAAGTATAGGCATAAAAATAAAACAGTTATAGAGTGAACTATGAATCTAAAAGCAGGCCACAGGGAATAGTAAGGAGGGAAAAAGACAGCAAGAAACCACTGGCCTTAAAAAGGGCCATCATAAATAATGGATTTAAAATATGAGAAAGGAAGCATGTAAAAGAGAGAAATTCAGAAGACATGTCAATGGCATATCCAAGGTTTCTGCATGCGTGTAAAAATGTTTCTCTGTTATGGTAGCAAATAACGTGGCTGTTTTTTACAGTAAACAAATTTTTCCTTGTCCATGCCATGGAGGCATATATGGGAGCAGAGCTATATCTTCACTCATTCTTACCCTTGGCACTAGATGGAGATGAGTGGTTACACTTACGCATCACCACTGCACCCCTCAGAAAACCCTGGTACTACTGATAGGGCACTGGGTGGGCCTCAGATCTGGTCTGGAAATTTTTGAGAAAGTAAAACACTCCAGCCTCTGCTAGGATTGGAAACCCAATTTTGCAGCCCATTGCACGGTCACTGTCCCGTCTCCCATGTTTTTCAGACTACAGATTGGTAAAAGCACATTTGAATCGGTATTGAACATCATCAAAGTGTACAGATGCATAATAATGTGATCTACTGCAGGCAGAAAAGGAATTGCAATTACCGTGATTCATCCATGAGTATTTCATTCTTGAAATATTATATGTGTTGTCATAATATGGATTATATCAAGAGATTAAAAGGAGGTCTATCTCAAAATGATTACTTTTGAAGGCCTTAGGAAATGTAGTTTGTGAAGAAGGTGACTCTTAATTTAAAGTACTGAAAAGAGATATAAATGTGACATGAGATCACTAGTAAAGGAAGCAGTGTTATTGAATATGTGCTCACTACTGCACATCAGGCTGCTTCGTTCTAGTTGTCAGTGGAGTCCTGAAGTCTGGTGTACAGGTGGTGCTGACTGGTATTGATGATGGATGACAGATAGCATGAATTCCCTGCATATAAGTGGGCGTTATGACTTCACATGCACTGTGTTCTTGTGCTGCAGGAGATTTAGTGTTATGTAAAGTTAGAGATACCAGTACTACATTGCATGTCTGTCATGGTTGTGTTATTGTTATTACATATGTGATATGTACTGCCAATGTTTATGTACAACATGCCTGAAATACACAAAGGTCTGACATTGATGTCAAAACAGGAGAATGTTGGTTGGTATCATTGATGTTTTGAAACAGATGAGCATGGCACATTGTTGGGTGAAAGTGCTATATACAGCAATATGTGAACATGTAATAATTTCGGTAGTTACATATTACTTTAAATGCAATTTTGACTTATTTTCTGTTGTCGTGATAAATGAATGATTAGAGCCATATGTACCAAAATGAAAACAATATACAAAAGGCTGTGACATACAATGTATTAACACAGGAAATGACATTAATTCAGTCCCCCCACACTCTGCATGAAGTTATCTGTTTTAAAGGGACACACTTATCTCTCATCATCCATGCCACTGTCACTGTGGATGCTCAGGCTATCATCATCACCTGCATTAAACTTAACTACCTTAGAAGTAATTACACTCTCTCATATGTATGTGAGATATTTCCATTGCCATCTCAGCAGACAGTGCATGCACTATTTGTGTTAAAAGTTGCATACATGGAAATATGAACAGGCACAGGTTACCTTAGTAATTACTATATTTTGTACACTTACATATTGGCGTCAGGCAAAAATAAATAGCTTGTGGCATTTTACGTGTGTAATAGTGGGGGGTACACTTGGTATGTTGATTTTCTTGTGGTTATGGACAGAAAGAGGGATATTTAACAAGGCTGCCATTTTGACCTGTGTATATGTGAGGGCATAGAAGGCACTGCAGCTGATAAACACTGCTTCTTGTGTGTCCTGGTAGTTTATAGAGCTAAGTATTTATTACTATGACAACTGAATGCTTAAGTGCAATTTAAAGAATGCATTATTTATTGGGATACATGGAAGAAGATTTAAAAATTAAGATTTTTTTTGTAACTGTCATGTAACAGTAGGGACCGATACCATTTAAATGTAGCTATAAGACTAAGTTGCCATGTGCAGAAGTTGTCATGGGATAACTACTGGGGCATAAATTCAAATCGCAAAGAATCATTCAATTCATGGCATGGGCGAAGAGATGAAGCTCTTCTCCAAAGTGTCCAGAGTGGCTCTGGTGCCCACCCTGCTACCAGCTATTAAGTGGGGAACAGAGTCCTTTTCCTCATTGGTGGTCAGGGCATGTAGTTAACCACTTTTCTTTTGGTACCTAGGTTAAGAATGGTAGAGCTGTACCTCTGCATGTGCACACCAGAGTTCCAGTTGCTGTTGGGACATGGACATCTGTCCAGTTTTTGGCATGTTCACAGAACTATGCAAAGCTTTGTCGTGCCTGTCTGTCCATCCATCCATCCATCCACATGGAACAACTCAGCTCCCTCTTCACAGATTTTCATGAAATTTTATATTTTAGAATTTTTAAAAAATCTGTTGAGAAAATTCAAGTTTCATTAAAATCTGATGAGAATAACATGTACCTTACATGAAGGCCTATGTAACATTTATGATAATACCTCACTCAGTTTCTTGTAGAATGAGAAATGTTTCCAATAAAAGATGCACAGAAAATCAAAGCACACATTTTATATTCAATAACTTTTTTTTTTTCTCCAAAAATCTTGCCGTTTATGAGATAATGTGGAAAAATATTGTAAAGCCAGATAGGCCACAGATGACAATACCACACATGCGCATTGCATCCAAGATAGCTAAGGCTACAATCACACACTCAGAATATGTAACACGTAGTGCTTTTCCATAGTAACAGTGGTTTCATGAATGTGCCTCAACGTTACCATTATACATACATTGCCAGTCTTGCTTGTTTTTTGAAATGATGATCAACAGCCTCGTTTTGAGTATGATTCAGAAAACTTCAGCAAATATGGGTTAATGCTCAAATCAAGCTGTGGTGACAACAAGGATAGGAAAAATAGTGATATTAACTTCAGGTACTTGGCGCCAGGAAATATTAGTGTGTCTTTCTACATAATAACTCCTCTGTTCCACCCAGTACCGATCGGCCTGTAATGATATGCATAGTGTTGCGAATCATCTTGCCTAAGCCCTAATGTTGCTTCAATGGAATATTGCATTACATCTCTCTGGACACAAACAACATTACGTGACTGAAAATGCTCACATACACAAAGTTCCAGTCTGCATGCATTCTCATGTTTCTGGTAAGATGAAGTAACAACAAAAAAAAAAGTAGAAAATTGTTATGAGTTTTACAATTTGTGCTATTTACCTAACACAGTAGAACCCCCACATATGATTCAGCTGGAAGATGAACATTTTGAACCTTAAATCACAATGGGGGTTGTGTCAAAACTAAAGAGAAAATTACTACTCTGGCTACAAAAACATTAAGGTCACTCTGAATGTAAACCTAATGATGTTCTAGTTTATGTCTATATTATTAGGCAAAAAAATGGGAAAATTTACTCCTGCCCATGGGATTTTTGACCCCACATACACACAAACCGTTGAGAATCGGTAGTACACTGCTATAATAGTTTGCAATCAATTGCAACATCAAAACAATTCCTTTGGGCATAATTATGGTGTGATTTACACAACCTAGTGTCCAAACTTGTAAGCACAAACCCTAAATTGAGGCTTCACAATTTTATGTCTTATATGTGGGAAGAACCTGAAATTGAGAAACCTGAAGCTTCAGCCTGCAACACAGATACCACCCCAACCCAACCACACCGAAACTCCAACACACATCGAAACAAGAACACACAACAAATGTGGTGATACAATAGAAAAGTCGCAGGCTCCTGATGATGGATGTATTAATGTCCGAAACATGTTCAGCATAGAAGAAGTGAAATAAAACTTACTAACTAGTGACATCAAGTTGGTCTCATATTCTTCAACTATCACAATGATGCACGGTCCATTATACATAAGGCTCACAGAAGAGTGGACTGTTACGGTTTTAAAATGCAATTACAAAAGTGTATGTGACTTTGAATATATATTTCCATATTAAAGAGACAGTGTTAAATATGATCAGTTGAATCCTTGCAAGCATTGAGGTTTTCATGTTGGTGTGTTTGCAGACTCCATTTCTCTGCAACATGATATTGCATTACTGCATGATCAGTTGCTGATACTTTGAAGGCAGTGTGTTCCTTTGAAATGGCAGGAACTGGTAATACAGTGATGCAGTGCCACATTCCAGACAAAGACCTCAGCTGAACTTTTTTAAGCTTTCAGCCCCACTAAACCCTAATTTAATTTCTGTAATAACTTAAAGTATCTTGAGAACAAAGTCATAACTCATGCTAATTAACACTGCTTATTGTTTGCCATTTTTTTTTATCTGTTAGCTGTTCAAAATGTCTGCATGACCTTATGGCATCAACTTGTACCATCTGAAATCAGATCACTATATACACTTCTCAGTGTGTCTCTGGATTTTCCCAGAGTGATCTCAGCCCTCATTCTAGTACACCCATCATCTGTCTAATAAGGATTTATGGATTTATAATTGCCTTCAGCAGAAGAGTTCAAGGCTTGGGTCAGCATGTTAACAAAGATGATGTCATTTCCTTTATAAGCTGTTGCATGTGCTTACCCAGGTTCAGCAGTGTTGAGAGGATCTTTGGACAGCAGTATGTGAATTGTAGGAACCTCTCTCACTACTACCAGTGGGTCAAGTTCTTCCAGCTGTGGTTCCCAGAATTCTTCAACCCTGCAAGTCATTAATATGTACTACATTTTGCATTTCAGATCTATCCTCTTTTTCTCACTGTGTTGAAGTACTTGCGAAAAAAGCGAGTGGAAGAAACTCAGACTTTTTATTTGTACACGCTACTACAAATCACGCATGCTACAATCTTAAATGACACTCTTTCAAACGTTGTATTACAAACTTTATTTTATATTTCTCCTGCAGACTCAAACTGTTCATGTTGTACCATGATTCAGTGGAAAAGAAATTATATGGTATGTGTACATATGTGAGCAATTTACAGAGGCAAGAATGATATCCTCTTCACCAAAACATCCAGACCAGCTTTGGATCCTCAGCCTCCTATTTCCTGGGTACCTGCAAGAGATCCTTCCTCATGCATACTGTGGCCTGAGCATGAAGCTGAACCATTCACTTCCATCACATCCCTGATGTACTCCTGGTACTCATTTCTGTTAGAGGCTGAGTCGACCCCATGGCCATAGTGCGATTGGAAGGATTATGTCGATGAAAAATTCCAATGACACCATCTGGAATCGAACCAGCCACCTTCCAATTTGTAGCACAGCACCTTAACCACTGTAGGAGTATTTCCTGGGGGTAAAAAGTGGCCAGTGCATAAGGCTGACAGCATTACCACCATCCTGGGCCATTGTCACGTAATCTGGGAACTTAAACTTCCTGGAACCCTCTGGGCACCTCGGGCCTGTAATGGGACTGATGTCCCTAACATGACTTTACAGCATCCACAGGGACAGCTTCAGCTCTTTAAATTAATCCAAGGTGGGATGCCAACTAAGCATATGCTTCATAAAGGATGAGAATGTTAATGTCTCGTGGAGTCTCACAGCTTTATTGACAAAGGAAAAAACTACCATGGGATTCTACTAAAAATGTATACAGCCTATGGGTTTAGAGAATTTAAATATCACTGCACCGTTAACTCTAGAAGCAAGCTGCAATCAAACGAACTGACATGACACTGCTTTCAGAGATTCATAAACTCTGGTGTAGCTGTCTCAATACCAAAATTAGGTCAGAAAAATATCAGCACTTACTTTTTAAAGATGTAAATGTTGGAGCACAAGTGCCTTGTTTGCCATGCTTCTGCATACTTATTACATACAGTGCTTTTTCACACTTGTATAGTACATTATAAATGCTGAAAATGTAATTAAAGCTGCCACGCATACCCACCTATAGAATTTTAATAAGATGATTAATATGGTGGGCTGTGCAGTATTCAGCAATATTCTAGCATATGATCATGTACGAATGGTTCAGAAACACTTTATTGTACAAGGCTTATTTGAAGGAAACTTACTTGCGATAACAGATCTTGGTGATCTGATATGTTTGTTTGTATCGCCGCTTCATGATCTCCACACAACTAATTGCTTTACCCATGGCAGCTCCAGATCCACTCCACACAACTGCTCTCTCTTCTTTGAATGCTTTCATTGCATAACCCAGCAGGTTACGCATCTTACTGCCACCACTCACCTTCAATAATAATTACTGTAATTACTGTAGAAACACATGTATAGTGAGACCTGCTTAAATTGGAACCTAGACTACATGGAAACCTGTCTTTATCAAGAATTCAACAGGGAGTATTCCACCTGCACATTGAAATTTGTGGTTCTCATGGTGGTGTATATCGGGCGCATGTCCTGGGCAGCAGGTCACCATGCCCACTACATTTATATGGTAGTGCCTAACATTTTTGAATTCTCAGCGTGCAAATGTGTTCATGACATCCTTTGGTGCCTAGAATTTTTTTGAGTTGGCTCCAAATTTTTGGAAAATTTGTGCAACTGTCATTTATGTTAAGACAATGATCTTCCATGACATAGTTTTGGAGGAAGATGTATTCTCTGTCCACAGCATAGAAGAATATAAGACCATGTAGTGTGGTAAGGATGTGTGCCATTTCAGAGGAATATGTATATAATAAGAGCACAGGCAAGCTCACATCCCTGTGGACCACCTATTAAAATCTCTGTCCATGCATAACAGCGGAAGAACTGATTCTCCAAACTTGGAATTTTATACTGGGGAATATTATATGAAATTATATGGTAATTTCAGTTTTTGTTTAAATGAACGCCAATGTCACGTTACATAAAGACCAATGTGTGCACGGTTCTACACCTTATTCTGCACGAAAAAATCTCGACTGTAGTAACGTTGCATGAAAGACGGTTCTAGTGCTGTATTAAAATATGACTTTGTGGCGTCAAACTGTGCTGTACAGAAAGTGAAAATAAATGTAGAATATGCCCATGTAACAGTGTTTTGCGGGAAACCACCAAAAGGTAACATACATGAATTGAAACTGTAGGTCTAGAAACTACAATGTGGCAAATGCGCCTGAACTAGTGTGCTATGCGCACATTGCCCCAACAGCATGTTACATTCTGCACAACAGTCTAGATTTTGTCTTTCATCCCCCGTTCCCGCTCCCGACCCCCAAACCCCGTGCGTAGTACATTTTACACGTCATTGTAACGCTACCAGTAGACAGGACAAACAAATTTTATGTTGTTACTCATTCTTGCCACGAGACGGCAGAACGAATCACTTGCGCACTCCTGCCACCTTGAATGAGACGCAGTAACAATCACATTGAACTATCTATGGCACTTGGTATGCCACTAAGTGCCGTGGAATGCAGGTAAAAATATGTGTATGTACAATGGGACTACCATAGGTCATTCTTTCCGAGGACGTCCTCTTTTCAGACCCCAAAGTTTCCGTCCGGGCGGGTTTTATTAAATTTGTACAATTGTCTGGGTTATTTCGGAATGCTCTTGCATATTATAATGGTACTGGATAAATATATACCTACTGCTTTTTTAAAAGAATTATAATATATTACACTTCGAATATAAAAATATAAACATATGAATTCAGCAGTCGACCTTCAAAAATATGTGGTAGAGCAGAAATTGAACGTGATGGCACACGCGCAGAAACCAGATTTGGTTTTCCAGCGAAACGGACGAGTCCATTTATATCGGCGGGGGTGTCAGTTCAGTCGGCTGCTGGCAGCCGAGGTGT
>Ga0123357_10009940_pt1 | contig 12052 bp, 6 predicted proteins | sample TergutEmb28metaG_FD_89873 | JGI IMG/M metagenome (GOLD analysis project Ga0123357, IMG submission 89873) | Embiratermes neotenicus P4 segment gut microbial communities from Petit-Saut dam, French Guiana - Emb289 P4 | ecosystem: Host-associated > Arthropoda: Insects > Digestive system > Gut ...
GTGTGTGTGTGTGTGTGTGTGTGTGTGTGTGTGTGTGTGTGTGTGTGTGTGTGTGTGTGGTGGCAGGATATAATGACTTGTCGGGGGTTCATATCCTGGACTGTTTGCAATTCAACATGCCCACATATAGCCAATCGATACGAATCAATTTAATTGATACCGTGCTCGACCACTCAATTAAATGGAAAGTTTCTGTCATGTGGTTATGCTATAAAAGAATCCGTCTCTGTTTTATCCACTGCAAGATTGTTAGCAAGCCGCGCGGTTTTTGTCCTGTTCATTAAATTTTCGTCCTTTAAATATTATCGAAAATAAATATAAAATTCTCTCTCTTTCTCTCTCTCTCTCTCTCTCTCTGTCTATATCTACCTCCAAAAAAATCTATGTGTGCGGCAGTAAGGTTGCAAAGATCAAAGGCACCTCACATGAAGCTGACAAGAAATTTCACGTAACTTTTACATTATATCGATAACAACAATGTTACTCATCCGCACTGGTGTTAAAATACTTAGATACTGCTGCGCCAACTTCGAATCTGTCAGTTTTTCACATCCTGTTTAATGACTCAGTTAATATACAGTCAGTTCGTTTATTTAGCCTACATAGTTTATCAGTCCGCCCACTTATTCTACACGACCACCCTTCGTAACTTTGTTGTCCCAACGCGCTCAGTCTGGTAGGCGAGCCTCTTTTGGGAAACAGGTGTGGTTCACCGAATCACGTGTAGTTTTAATTATTTCTTTTTTATTTATAGTTTTATTTACTCAATTTATTCTTTATATAAAATAATGGTTCGCTATATCCAGTAAAACAACTAGATCATTTCTAGGAAACTGACACAGTCACTTCTCTGTACTCCCACTTACACCACACTCGTACGCGACTGACTTCCTTACTGAACTGCTAGCGTCCGTTGTCAGCTCCTAACGTTTTCTCATTCAAATCTCTCCCCTCCTACCTATCACCAACGGTTCTGAATGTACGTTGACAGATTAACTTACAACGCATACCATGAACCGTCCGTAACTGACGCCAGAAATCCTAAGAAACAACTATACTAAATATGATCGGCTACATTATTTTCCAATTTTTTAGTCATTAGTGGCATCGTTTGTATCTATTTTTGTCATTTATTTGGTAATGTTTATTTTGTTATGATCAAATTCTAGGTTAAAACTTATTAGCTTTGCTTCCTTTCCAGCTAGTTGCTTCTTTCACTCTGTTTCAGTAGGTTAATTACACAAGTTGGCGCCTCATTAGAAGCTGCATGGAACAGATGGTCGTATTAGAGTGGCTTCCACTATTGCTCATAATATGGACCTAAATCCACTTCTGAAAAACCTCGAGGACTTGAAGTTTTCGTATTTAATATCGATTAATGTCCTTTTCTAGGTTCTCTTAGCTTATCACGGCTTTCGGAGGAACACCCTACGTCCTTCTAGATCGGCTCAGTTACTGTCCCGTCATCCACCTAATCCTGAAATTGGAAGCAGCAGATTCCCCTGAACTCTTTGTACCCACACAGAAAATAAACGCGAAGTATTTTTATTAGCGATACTTGTAGCATCTAGATTGTACTAAAGTGACCATACCAAACAGTAATGTTCGTTCCTATGCATGCATCGATGGCATATGAGGGTATGAAGGTGTATCTGTCCGGTAACCCAGGTGGGTCTCAGAACGGGTCTCGACGCTTTGAAGAAGAGAAGAACCTGTTACACCTTGCCGGAAATCGAACTGCAATTCGCAGGTTTTCCAGCCCTTAGCCTAGTCACTTTACAGGCTACAATATACCGATTCCATGAGGCCGGCGGTCAATAAATGACTTTAAATATGGAGCACTGGTGGAATTGAAGTGACAGAAGACATCGAAATACTGCGAGCGAAATCTGTTCCATTGTCACTTTGTCACCACTAATACCTCACCTATGCTCTTGGGATCGAACCTGGGCCTCCGCGGTGAGAAACCGACGACTGAACGCCTCTGAAAAATGCAGGGTATCACAGTATGAATCCAAATGAGTCACTATTTCACAAACCTTAGCGGACAAAGATCAAACGGCAAAGAACAAGAAAGTTTTGTTTGTACAGTGTATTTCATAAGGCATATTGTTACACAAACCAGTTTACTTAATGAGCAGAATATTACGCCTATAATACATTGGGGAGCGTATAACAGTTTTGCCTCGAAACCGGTGTTTGCTACAATCTAGCGGAAATAACGGGAACAAATTCAATATTAATCGCTGCCGCGGAGGAGGCGACAGAGGAGTTAGTTTGGATGCATAACGTCCCGGCGTTCGTTTTGCTGATTTGTAACTGCGCAGTTAGACACGTTGTAAATGTCTGTTGTTTTGATTGCAATTTAAGTTTGTAATTGAGATTTTTATTTTTCCCTTTATAGTTTTCCCAAGTTGGCAACTTGTAATGGAAACAGAGTTACTTCATTACGAAATTAATGATCAGGGATTTCTTTACGACTGATATGGGAATAGAGAAGTAATGGCTGCTGAAGCCATTACTCTTAATAAAGCGTACAAGACTGTTATCCGACAAGCTTTTACAGTAGTACAAAAGACTGGATGTGGAACATAAGGCTTTTTTATCGTAAAGTTTAAGTAAATTTTTCCTATGCATAACATATAGCCATGGTAATGGTGTGTATTTATAGCTCTACTCGTTTCTGACTTTGGCAGTTTCTTTTGCCCTGAATCTTACCGTGTTGATAACCATTCAAGGAACCTTTTCCTATTGTCATATACTCCGGCAGCGTGCTATATCTGTGATACAACAATCGCGGAAATGCAGATTTTCCTTGTGTAAGACATGAAGGCGTATGGAAGAATGGAGGTACGTGTCTGTATAGCCCTGTACGTATTTTTATAACCCTGTGCGTATACGTATAGCCCTGTGCATATATGTGTAGCCCTATACGTGTATGTATAGCCCCATACGTGTATGTTTAGGCCTATACGTACATGTATAGACCTATGCGTATATGTGTAGCCCTATATTTTTGTATAGCCCTGTGCGTATATGTATAGCCCTACAACATCGGCACTAGATCGAGGTAAGCTGTCAGTTTTAGGCACATGCAACCTTCCCGTCGGAGAGAAGTAAAGGTAAATATAAAGCAAACCCTGTACAGGTCTGGACAGGCCTTGAGGCTTCCAGGAAGTTGAGGCTCCCAGCTTTCGTGTCAGTTGCCCCATGAAGACGGTAAGGTTGTCAGCCCTACGCACCGACCGCCTTTACCTCCAGTAAACATTCCTGTTACTCATTTCTCTTGGAGGCTGAGTCGACCCCAGCGCCATTGTGCGGCTGAAAAGATGAAGTCAATGAAAAGTTACAATAACACCATCGTATATCAAACCCACGACCTTCCGGCTTGTAGCGCAGTGCCTCAACCAACTGCGCCACCGTATGCCCCTCCTCCCTTGTCAGACAAAGTTCCCCCTTTATTAATTGAATAGAAGGCTGGATGGGCCCCAGAGCCTCGTTATGTCACTTGAAGAAGATAAAAATTTACCCTCCAGGGGATCGAATCAAGGTTCTCAGTGGCCCAGCTCTTAACCTGACCACCATAGTGACTGAGGTATCCTTCGGAAGTCACGAAGCAAACCCTTAAAATATATCTTGTTACACGAAATCTACATCCAACACTAGTACGTTGTGATGATTTTCATCAAAATGTGTACAGCGAAGACCACACTTTACCTAACGGCGTGAATGAATTACTTCCGATTTTATCTGTATTTTTCTCAGTATTTGGATAAAAACCGAAATATGAAATGTCCATACAATACTGTGTGGTGATGATGAGTTTCATTGACAGTCTGGACGAACGCGTTGATGGTTACATAAAGTTTTATTTAGATCTTAATGTTTTCATTCTTTTTCTATTGCGATTTTTTTCCTAAGGCCGGGTGCTAGTAAACAACTGATGGCGTATCGGTAGTGCTACTGGTACTTCAGTTTGAATAACTATGTTGTCCGGCGTTTTAGACAGCTTACTACCCGTGGTTCATCCTTCCCATGAACAGTTGACGGCACGGAATTGAGCAGAGCTGTTATCCGTGGAACAGTGGGTGTCGAGCAAAGGCCCACGTCTGCGAAAATCTCTGATTTATGTCTAAATGATCATCCGTGGTCTGCCGTAAAGTCAGCGAGGTGCAATGCTGACGATCCATTGGTTTTTGCTTCTTAATGTATGATTTGTTTGATAGTTTGAAACAGCTGAATTATTGAATGGGTTTATTTCACTTGTGAACGTGTCTGGTAGCGCCAGGACTTAACAGGTTATACGGATCAGGGGTATGAAAGATGCGTATTGTTTTGTTTTGTTGTATTACAGTTGTGTGTTAAGAACAATTCAGTTTATCAGCTACAAATATGTAGTATAATATGCTTGTTTTTAGTACGGTGTCACAGTGCCCAGCTGTTCAGTTGTTTTACCGGTGAGAATCTGACAGATTGCCGCTAGTTGTACGTGAAAGGACCCTACTCCTAAACAAAATCGAAAAGCCTAACCCAACAGAACCTAACACGCGACGAATTTCCGCTTAACGCCAAAAAACTTCCGTTAAGTTTGGTGAAGATTTTGTTTTTGTGAGCTGTAACGACAAGAATGTCCTTTCCATTGTGTCCGACTGTCACTGCTTTGCACGTTTATTAAGATTATGTTCTAAACAGGAATTTGAGTTAAGCATCTGTTTTGTTTTAGTAGAACGTGCGGTGAGTATTTTTTTATACATGAGGCGCAGTGGACTTTATGGCGAACATGTTAAAATTACAGCTTTACTTGCGATTTATAATACCGTGTAGTGTTGTAACATGCATGTGTCAATTACTGAAGCTAAAGTTGGAAGTGTCCACCAAGCTCAGCAATGAATGCATTCACCTGTTTCATCATGTATGATGCAACCTATTGAAGGGTTTCTTTAGTGATAATTTAAATGCACAGCTGACTTTTTATTGCATTTCTTTTAAATTAGTATAACAGAGTTATTCATGAAAATTAGCTAGGTGTTCAACTAGGTGAGTAGTAAATTTTATTTATCTTTTGTTTCCCAGACCACCCGTAGGCCGGAGTTCTTGTGTAACATTCCCCATTGTGCTGTTTTCTTTTTCGGGTTTAGGAGTTATTAGCCTCCTACCCAACCACCAAGCTGAAGGACCAGTCATTGTTGGCTGTTACTGCTAATTAAATGCATTTGTATCTACCATGCATATCTGGAAGATGTTTTGTCCATGTTTGTTAAAAATTAGTTTAGAGGGCTGATCTAATAGAAATTATAACACTTGTAACTGCCTTCCTCTTCATTCACCAAGACTTCAAAATACCTTTCTGGATATGTGCATTGCTTGTTTTTGCTTCTGATGTTAGGGAAATGATAGTGCATATGTGTTGTCAACATTGATAGTGACTGTAATTGAAGTGATGGCTGTTAAATTAGATTGAGTTTCTGACATTAATACACAAGCTGAAAGTGTAACCATGGCAGCTAATTTTGTTTTATGTCTTCACGGAATAGCAGCCAAGGCCTAAGTTTTATTACTAAAATTAAATCTCAGATCCAGGCTTAATCATTAATGAAAACTGAAACAAATTATATACCATTGTGGTACACTTAACTTTCATATGTGATATTTACTTTCTTTTATAGTTTTTTTTCCTGTATGTTTCAGTCTTAAAGACACATCATCTGGGAGACATTTAATAACATCCACAAGAGTGGAAGACCAAGGTTTTAGGACGAACGTTACAGACTGACACAGTTCGAACAGCATTAAGACAATTTTTGAAAACAAGATGCAGAATTTCAACTTACCGTACATTCTCGAATCTAATCTGCATTAGTTTTTGCTGATTTCTTAAACGAAAAAAAGTTAGTTCCCGGTTCTAATCCGCACCTTTCCTTCAACTGCCCCTTGCCTACAAGGCAGACTGATTGAATAATGTTGGATGTTATCATCAGATCTTTCAAGAAGTGCTGCATAAGCAATGCTTTGGACGGATCCGAAGATGACATTCTATGGGAGGACAATGGTGAAGATAAAGGTGATAGTGACTGGGTGATGGATAACAATTCAGTTATGAGTGATGACGGCGAATCTGATGAATGATAAGTTATAAATATTATATAATATTATAAATAATAAATAAAATAATAAATTATTGTATCGTTCTTATGACACGTACAGCGGCTCTATCATTTTTCCAAAATCCAGCTCACGACCGCAAATCTAATCGGCATGCGATTCTAATCCGCATCTGATTTTTTAGCCCTCTGAAACTGTAAAAAGGGTGCGGATTAGATTCGAGAATATACAGTAATATCTGTCTAAATATGTACATTGCTGCAACAATTGAGTAAATGTTTGTAAGGTATATGAAATCTACCGTGACTGTGGGTGGCAATTTTGTTATTTAAGTTGAGTTTATTTAACATACAGCTGGGTGATAAGTGGACACTTTTGTTTACATGTTTTTTTTTTTGTTTCTTCCTTTGCAGTCATGCTGGAAACAAAACATGAAAATGTTTTGTTGTTAGCCACAGTATCAGTTGTACTAGCAGCTGGAGTTTTCATATTATGGGGACCCACATTTCGTCAGAAGCGAAAGGGTAAGTTAGACACAGCCTGTGTTTAGTTGGTAGGTAAAAGGTAAAGCAATCCCATTACAGGCCTGGACAGGCCATGTGGGTTCCAAGAAGTTTAGGCTCCCAGATTTCAAGACAGTCGGCACATGAAGGTGGTAAGTTGAGAGGCTGAGTCAACCCCAGGGCCATAGTGCGGCCGGAAGAATTATGTCAATGAAAAATTCCGACACCATTGGGAATCAAACCTGTAACCCTCCGGCTTGTAGCACAGTGCCTTCACTAACTGCATTAGTTGGTAGGTGGTGGTAGTAAATGATTATTAAATGATTAAACAAAAAGGTGGAATTTGTGCCATAGACACTTAAGCGAATGAAGGTATTTTGTGAGGATTACTGTTTAGTCGCAATTTTATGAAAGTGTAATAGTCATGTTTCCCACATTTGCAAACCATACACCCATGATAAGTGGGTCCCTGTCACTATGGCCTGGCATGTCTGCAGGTTGCAGAGGAGGAATGTCCTCCAATATGGAGGGTAGCAGCAAATGCATTGAATAAGCAGTCGCAGACAGCTGACAAAGGGTGGTCCTTCAGCTTGGGTGTTGGGCGAGGTGCTAATAACCCCTCTCTGTAAAAAATTGCTGTGTTACGAAACATTCACGATTGCCTGTGGGTTGGGCTTATCCTTAGGTACAACCAAGCAATGGAAAAGGAGGAACTGCCTGAGCAGTGGAAGGAATTGATCATTGTACCTATTTATAAGAAAGGTGTTAAAACAGATTGCAGTAATTATAGAGGCATATCACTTTTGCCAACTACTTATGAAATTTTATCCAACATCCTGCTGCCAAGGTTAACTCCATATGCAGAAGAAATTATTGGGGATTATCAGTGTGGATTTCAACATAACAGGTCAACTGCTGATCATATGTTCTGCATTTGTCAGATACTTGAAAAAAAATAAGAATAAAATGAGGCAGTAAAAGCAATCCCATTGCTGGCCTGGACAGGCCATAAGGGTTCCAGGAGGATGAGACTCCCGGATTTCAAGACAATCAGCACATGGAGGTGGTAAGGTTGTCAGCCCCATGCACTGGCTGCCTTTACCCCAAATAAATATTCCTGGTACTCATTTCTGTGTAGTTGTCTCATCATCAAGAGTGAAAATATCCAATCATAGGCCTTCTTGTCCAAAATGTGTTTCTTGTTTGCCCACCCAAACTACATGTGTACCATATTAGAGTATTCATGATTTAGCATTCTTCACGCACATCTTGATCCTCAGATGAGACTACTACATTATCTCAAAAGGTGGAGATCCAGTTACCCAGTGACATGGCATCATATCCCAATAAACAGAAACCTTAACTGTGCTGTTACAAAAGCCTAAAAACTCGTGCTTTTTGCAGTGTGTGTTTTTGTAGGACAGAAGAAATCACTTCAATTTTTCTCCTTGCATATGGTGTGGTTATGTGTGTGTCCCTTTATGTGAGAGTTGAGGTTCTCATTGCAGTGAGTATTAAGAGAATGGTCATAGAGGAGGTGATGCATAATGTATGGCAGCCAGTGTTTTGGAGAAACCTCCTGCTTCCATCTTCATGGTGGAATTATTGAGACAGCAGGTCCCTTCAAAATGTTGGTACCTATCTCACAGACTATATGACACCACTTCCCAGAAGATCATAATTTTATATCACCACCAGCTTTGGAATTAAAACATTTATGTGTGTTGGTTTTTAGGTCATGTTCTTGGACTTGTGAATCTTGGTTACACATGTTTTCTCAACACTTTACTCCAGGCATTGGCTTCATGCCCTGTTGTTTTGGACTGGCTGTCCATGCATCAGAATAACACCGAACGGAATAGTTTGACTTCATCATTACACAAGACCCTCCAAGGTAAATGAACATGACACAGTTTTGTTTTCTTTGTGTATATGTCTTTATGTATGTAATCTGTGTTGTTTGGTGAAGTGTTTTCACTTGGCACTGGTAACTATGATGGTGTTAAGCAAAGAGTTAGCAGCAGACTCTGGTGACTGCCACGCTATGAGGTAAAGTGTCTGCAGTGGACACTAGTGACTGTCAGTGTGTGTGGTAAAGAGTTTTCAGCGGATATTCACAACTGCCCTGGCGGAGAGTGTATTAAATTTTCAAACTGTAGAACAGTCACATTGTGTTGTTGTGATCAGCAGTGGTGTCTTGGAAGTCAAGCATAAAGACTGTATGCCAGAAACAGGTCATTTACATTTTTCTAATAATGTTGGCAGCACTGAATGGAACGGGCCAAGCCGAAGACCCGTACACTCCATCCAAGTTGATCCAGTCACTTATATCTCAAGGTTGGTTTATACCACATGGGGAACAAGATGCACATGAATTATTTCATGTTATTGTTGCAACACTGGAAGAAGAGATACAGCAACCACTGTCTAAGGTGCAGCATCTTTTTTTATTAATTGTTGTATGGTTTTTAAGGACAGCTGCCTTTTATTGTGTGTGTTTGACACTTGGATTATTTATTTTTTGGGGCCAAAAAATTCCATGATTGCTCTGCTGTACAAATACTTACTTGGAGACATTACTCCATGTTAGCTAGTATAGCTGAGTCAGTAATGTGTCCAGATGTGAGCCATATGGCCAGCGTTTATTTTCATATAGGGGCATTGTCTTGTATCACATCTGATTTTCTGCCAGTTAAGTTATCAGAACTGAAAACAGACCACTCGCCTCCGTCTAACACTGAGGTTTGGAATGCAGAAAGCTTTAGCTTCATGTCTCTTATATAAGTCTCATGGTGTAGTGCTGACAAGGGGAGTGCACGATTGTGTCCTCACAAATTCTTGTTACACCTGGTGAGAATAAAGAACTCCTGTCGTAATGCAAAATGGCCAAGGAGGATGACCCCATATTCAGAAATTGCAGAGAAAATCAGTATTCAAATTTTGTATCTACCATGTTACAGATGATTCATCACCCACAGTTACAACTGTAGGTAGTATCAGTGTTAGGACATGTGACTTCTAGTGCAAAGTTTGCAGGTTTGAGACTCATTGGTTCCCATGTCCTTTTTACATTTTTTAACTTATGCATTCATAATTCTAGGTGTCTGCACTTTAATTTCCTTTTAGTTTACTTCAGTGCTGATTTGTAGTGCAAGTATATCGTAATGAATAATGTGAGAATAGTGAGCTAACTTAATCCTTTGACGCCTAACAACCCCTATAGTGGTCGTACCGCACCGCTAACCTCTAAACGTTGCATTTTATATATTTATTCAACAAATACAGGTACTGAATATTTTAAACATGGTATATACTCTCCGGGTTTTTTTTCTCTCTCTCTCTTCAAAATGCAGTTTGTTTCATAATTCTAACTTATTTGGTTCCTGTTTTATTCACATTTTATATACAGGATGTGCTAAAATTTAAAAAAAGTAATTCTGGCACCAAAAGGTTAATTATTGTTAGTCTTAGTAGAGGACATAAAGTATAAGATAGTTGTGTTTGATGAAGTGTATATTTTATTTCATCTAAATATTAATTACTGTTACTGTTTGCTGAAATTTCTGAATATGGGGTTGTACTGCTTGTCATTTTGCCTTAAAGCAGCAGATCTTTATCCTCAAAGAGTTTTAAAAGAATTGGTGAGGACTCAGTTGTACACTCCACTTGACAGAGGGACAACCTGTTTTATTCAAATTTTACATTGATTATTTTTCCTGAGAAGTTACCATTATATCTGAAGTAAATTAGTCATGTTTGGTATTGTGCATTGCATGAGGTATATTTGGTATACACCATGCTTTGGGAATTGGACTTATTCCCATGTTAATGTGATTTATGAAAAAAGTAAAATATTAAAATTTCTTGTGATGATACTCAGCCACTGAAAGACAGGAGCAGATACAGCTTCCAAGACACTAAGATAATAATTTTTAAGACTGTGATGTGCAGTGTGCATAGTTTGGTAGATGTTTTGCTGGATCCTCTTCATGCATCTGTGAGAACTTCAGATCTCTCTAAGACACTGCTTTTATTAAATAAGTTTCCTACATTACACTGTATTCATGTCATATTGAATAAACCATTGTCATAGATTATGAGACAACTGAGTAATGGGCTGCACCATTGCTCAGGAGGTTAGCCACTGACCTGTTATCTCCGAGGCCTGGATTTGGTTCTGGGCCAGCCAGCGTTGAATTTGTGCTGGACAAAGTGGGACTGGGACATTTCTTTAAAGATTTTAAAAGTAATTATTTAATATCCATTTATTTCATTATCCTAATTTTCAGTTGTTTTTATCTATGTAATCACTTAAATTGGCTTGGGATAGCTCAGTCAGTTTAGCAACATGCTACAGGCTCGATGTTCGAGGATCAAATCCCAGTGGTGGCGAGATTTTTCACGCCCATCCATACTGGCTATGTAGCCCACCCACCCTCCTATACACTGGGCACTGGGTCATTTCCAAAAGTAAAGCTGCTGGGGTGTCGTGTTAATCACCCTCCTCCATCTAGCACTGGCTTTAAAGAAAGCAAAGAGAGATACCTCTGCTTCCCCATACCCCTCTCCAGTGCCCACATGACAGGTTATACACTGAATTTGCCTATATGTAATTATTTAAATATCTGATTACATATTTACTTATATACTTGCCTGTTGCTTGGTAATGGTTCATTTTTCCTTATGCCCTATATATTTACTTAATTGAATATTTAATTATTATATATTCTGCATGAAGTGTTTGTTTCATTGTTTCTTTGAGTATGTATTTGAACTTTCATTAATTATTTTTCTGAAATATTTAATTATTTGTTTATATGTTTTATTGTTTGTTGTTTAATTAATATTTTAACTCTTGGTTCAATTAATTATTTCTATATATATATATATATATATATGTAAACCTTTTTTTACTTGCTATTTAATACTTTCTCCAGTTATTCAATATTTTACACATTTTGTTATTTATTTAATTATTCATTGATTTATTTGTATTATGTATTTAAATGCACATTCATTTTTATTTATATATTCTTTACTCGTATGTTTAATTACCTGTTTTTAGTCATTGTTTATGTAATTATTTATTTTATTATTAATTGTTTATTGTTTATTTGCTTATTTATGTACAGTATGTACAGGTTAGGTTAAGTCTGGTTTCCTGTGCTGTGGTTAGGTTGTGTTAGGTTCATTATCCTGCATTACACTAGTTTCGGTAAGGTTATGTTATGTTACGTTATGTTACTTTTGGTGAGTTTCCAGTATTTGTGGCGTGTTTAAACTGTGTTGGTTTAAGTTGGCTTGTGGACCGCGGTAGCACAGTGGTTAAGGTGCTGTGGTACAAATCGGAAGGTCGCTGGTTCGATCCCAGCTGGTGTCAGTGGATTTTTCATTGACATAAAATCCTTCCGATCGCACTATGGCCCTGGGGTCGACTCAGCCTCTAA
>Ga0123357_10009941_pt1 | contig 12052 bp, 11 predicted proteins | sample TergutEmb28metaG_FD_89873 | JGI IMG/M metagenome (GOLD analysis project Ga0123357, IMG submission 89873) | Embiratermes neotenicus P4 segment gut microbial communities from Petit-Saut dam, French Guiana - Emb289 P4 | ecosystem: Host-associated > Arthropoda: Insects > Digestive system > Gut ...
CGGTTAGGCGTGGATTGCGTAAGCTACAAATGAGGCCAGATTCCGTCCGCGCATTTTTCAGGCATAAGGATTGTAAGTACGCCGCAGCTTAAGGTCATCAATATTATGCACGGATTAGTATGGGCACGCGACATTGGAATGCCGTTCAGGGTTTCACAGTCCGGATCGCAGATGCTGGCGATGATGAGAGGTGGCCAGCGCCAGGGCGAGGTGGCGAGAATCCTTTCTGCGGCCCTTCTGTCGGAAAAGGATGGCGACAGGCGGGCGACGTCGCACTGCCAGTTGGTGGCGTGGCGCTGGAGAATGGTGTGGTCGAAGGGGATGAACAGCGTCTTTGGCGGGCAGAGAGCCATGTATTCGATGGTGAAGCGCAGATAATGGGTGAGATAGGTCGCCCGCAGGGCGATATTCTGAGTGCAGCGGAGCAGGATGGTGCGGTAGTGGTCGAGAAGCGCTGCATCGGGAGGCAGGAGTGGATTGCCTGTCCGGGGGGAGGCTTGGAGTGGCGCGTGCGTCAGTCCGGGGATTTCTGCGCCTTCAATGGTGCTGCAGGTTCCTGCGTCCAGGGCGAGCCGGACCAGTGTCTCCTGTTCGTGGTAGTTGACCACCAGGTTCTGCGCATCGACCTTGTCGATATGCGCCAGAGTCAGGAATTTCGTCAGCCCGTCCCGGTCACGGAAGGTGAGCGCGGAGACGACGCCGGCAAGGTGTGCCGGATCCCGGGTGGGAAACGCCGCTCCCGTCTGCCGCGCCGTGGCCATCCGTGGCAGCAGCCCGGCTGCTTCCTCATAGAGAGCGCTGAGCGCGGCGGCCAGGATGCCGACCGCCCGGGGTTGTACCTTGGTCACGAGGGGGCCTGCAAGGGTACGGTTTTCCCGCTGCCTCTGACGGTGCTGTCGCGGTGGGCGCGCTCCATTTTCGTGCAGCCGACCATGGCGAGCTGGAGTACGAACAGGGCCGTTTCGGGTTTCTGCTTCCACTCATCGGCAAGATCGTCGTCATCGAGGTTTGCCAGTTTTGCGTCGTGCAGCGTCCGGGCCTCGAGGAGGCTGCGGAAGGAGGCATAGCGGTCCTGGCTGAAGACCCGGACCATATGCCGGGACTGGCAGGCGCAGAACTTCAGGGACAGCGCGCGGGCACCGGAGCCGGTGCCGCTCCCGTCCATCTCTGCCGGCAGCCCGACCTCCCTGGACTGGGTGAGACAGGCTTCGAATGCCGCTTTTTGCGGTGCCGACATGCGCTGCTGAATGACAATGTCGTTGATCGTTGCCTGTTTCTCCGAGCTGTCATGGAGGCCTTTCCAGGCCAGCACGGGAACGACAAGGAGGATGGCAAGGGCCTTCAAATTCAATTTCGTTGCTCGAATTGTGCTATGAAACGCCTGCTATTTGCGCATCGGAGCGTTGCCGGCAGGTAAAGCAGCGCCGTAGCTGAGAGTGCGGCAGGTGGGGGTGGTTGAGGGATGGTTTCCCTGGTCTGCGCAGAAAACGGGCCGTCCGTTCAGCTTGCGTTGAGGATTTGGATCGCCGGGTGTGAAGCGCTGCTTTTTGAAAACGCGTGGGGGGCAGAGGGCGCATGGGCGAGTGCGCGCGCCCCGAGCCTTTGAAGGCGGCCCGCTTTGAGCCTCGTTCCGGCGCGGGTTGAGCGGCCTTCACGCGAGGTGGACAGGCCAGGGCTCTCTTCCGTGCTCCCTTGCGCCTGAGAGATGTGGCGCAAGGCGTGGGCGAGCGCGTCTTGCGCATGCGGCCAGGGCAGGGAGCGCGGGCCGCAGGATGTCGGACGTCCCCAACGTGCAGGGAGATTGCCGCTATCGCAGGATGGCTGCGCCGGGGCGCCGCAGGCGTGCCAGAAGGGGAGCCTGTGCTGGCGCCGACAATCCGTCCCTGGCTTTGCGAAAGTCGGAAGGGAAGTCGGCAGAACCCGGTGGGGCTTAAGGGGGGCGCATGGTGTTGCCCCTGGCGTCAGCCCGGTGCCGGGGCCAGGACTGGCCTGCCGATTTTTGATGCCAGCGGACGGAAAGGGGAGCAGCCTTCATTGATGAAGGGAGCAGGCCGGCCGAAAGGGGCGCGTCAGCCCGCAGCGGCAGCGGCCCCAGGGTCACGGCCAGGTCACCCCCGGCTCCCCCCCAAATCACCCCCAAATCACTTCCAATATTGCTCATGGTCGCGACAAAAGCTAACGATTGCCAGCCAGTGCTGTTCTCGGCGCGTCCGGTTTTGATTGCAGTGGGGCGCAGTTTTTTTTCGATTTTCTGCATCAGGGAGTGATGGACGGCGATGGCCCTCGGAACGCTTCTCATTGCCGTTCTCGTCCTGCCCTTCATCGGCAGCTGCGCTGCGGTGCTGCTGCGGGTCAACGCCCGCAACAGCGAAGCCTGGCTTGCCAGCGCGGTCGCGCTTGTCGGCCTCGCTCTGGTCGCTGCAACCTATCCGGGTGTGGCCAATGGCGGGGTGATCCGCCTGCAGCTGGAATGGGTCCCGGAACTGGGGCTCAATTTCACCCTGCGGATGGACGGTTTCGCCTGGGTTTTTGCCGCCCTGATCACCGGCATCGGTTTTCTGGTCGTGCTCTATGCCCGCTATTACATGTCGCCCAGCGATCCCGTGCCGCGTTTCTTTTCCTTCCTGCTGGCCTTCATGGGCTCGATGCTCGGGGTGGTGCTTTCCGGCAATCTGATCCAGATGGTCTTCTTCTGGGAATTGACCAGCCTGTTCTCCTTTCTGCTGATCGGCTACTGGCATCATAATGCGGCGGCCCGGGATGGCGCCCGCATGGCGCTGACAGTGACCGCGGCCGGCGGCCTGTGCCTGTTCGCCGGCGTTCTGGTGATCGGCCATATCGTCGGCAGCTATGAGCTGGACAGGGTGCTGACCTCGGCGGCGCGGATCCGTGCCCATCCGCTCTATGTGCCGGCGCTGGTCCTGGTCCTGCTCGGCGCCTTCACCAAGAGCGCCCAGTTTCCGTTCCATTTCTGGCTGCCGCATGCCATGGCGGCACCGACTCCGGTGTCGGCCTATCTGCATTCGGCGACCATGGTCAAAGCCGGGGTGTTTCTGCTGGTGCGATTGTGGCCGGCGCTCGGCGGGTCGGATGCCTGGCTGTGGCTGGTGGGGGGAGCAGGCCTCACCACCTTCATCGTCGGCGGTTTTCTCGCCCTGTTCCAGCAGGACCTCAAAGGTCTGCTGGCCTATTCGACCATCAGCCATCTCGGGCTGATCACCCTGCTGACCGGGCTCGATACGCCCTTCGGCCAGATCGCCGCCATCTTCCACATCATGAACCACGCCACTTTCAAGGCGTCCCTGTTCATGGCGGCAGGCATCATCGACCACGAAACCGGCACCCGCGACATCAGGCGTCTCAGCGGTCTGTGGGTCTTCATGCCGCTGACGGCGACTTTGGCCATGGTGGCAGCGGCGGCGATGGCCGGGGTGCCGCTGCTCAACGGATTCCTCTCCAAGGAGATGTTCTTCGCCGAGACCATGGAGATCCATGACAACTCGGTTCTGGACCAGGCGCTGCCCTATATCGTCACCGTCGCCAGCATGCTGACGGTGGCCTATTCGCTGCGCTTCATCCGCGACGTGTTCTTCGGCCCGCCGCCGAAGGATCTCACCACCGTGCCCCACGAGCCGGCGTTCCTGATGCGGCTTCCGGCCCTGCTGCTGGTGTTGACCTGTCTTGTCATCGGGATGGTACCGACCTGGACCGTCGCACCGATCCTCGGCACTGCGGCGCGATCGGTGCTCGGCACCGCACTGCCGGAATATGATCTGGCGGTCTGGCATGGTCTGACCCCCGAATTCATGATGAGCCTTCTGGCGATGGCGGGGGGTATTCTGGTCTATGTCCTGCTGCGCCGGACCATGCCGAACCGGGACACGCCGCCACTGGTCGGGCGCATCAGCGGCAAAAAGATTTTCGACTGGACCCTGGTGACTCTGTCGTGGCGGATGGCGCGCTGGCTCGAGGCCCGGCTGGGCACGCACCAGATCCAGGCACAGTTGCGGATTGTGGCGCTGGTGGCTCTGCTGGCGGCAGTGCTGCCGCTTTATGCCCGTGGCTTTCCTTTTCCGGTGCTGCCAGAGGGGCGCAGCGATCTCGGCTTTGCGCTGTTGTGGCTGGTCGGCATTGCCTGCGCGCTCGGTGCTGCCTGGCAGGCCAAGTTTCATCGCCTCGCCGCCCTGATCCTGCTCGGCGGGGCCGGTCTGGTTGCAAGTCTGAGCTTTGTCTTCCTGTCGGCACCGGATCTGGCGCTGACCCAGCTGGTGGTGGAGACCGTGACCACGGTGCTGCTGCTGCTGGGTCTGCGCTGGCTGCCAAAACGGATTGGAAAACTTGGCGGGGCGGGGGAGGGCGAGGGGGTGCGCGTGCGCTGGAATCGCGCCCGCGATTTCGTCATTGCGCTGGTCATCGGCAGCGGTCTGGCGATGGTGGCGCTGGCGGTCATGAGTCGTCCCGCCCCGGAAAGCATTTCGCGCTATTTCGTCGAAAACGCCTATGCCAGGGCTGGCGGCACCAACATCGTCAACGTCATCCTGGTGGACTTCCGCGGCTTCGATACGCTCGGCGAAATCACCGTGCTGGGGGTGGTGGCGCTGACGGTCTATGCCCTGCTGCGTCGTTTCCGCCCGGCACCCGACAGTATTCCGGTGCCGGAACAGCAGCGCGCCCAGGACATTCTTGATGATGCCCATCCGTCACGTCGCATCGGCGATACCATCAAGGATGCGATGGCGGTTCCGGCGCTGATGATGGGATTGCTGTTCCCGGTGATAACCGTGGTGGCGGTGTTCCTGCTGCTGCGAGGCCATGATCTCAGCGGCGGCGGCTTCGTCGCCGGCATCACCATGGCGGTGGCCTTCATTCTGCAATATATGGCGCGTGGCACGGTCTGGGTGGAAACGCGCCTCTACGTCATGCCGGTGCGCTGGATCGGTTCCGGCCTGCTGCTGGCGGCCGCGACCGGGATTGCCGCCTGGATGTTCGCACGCCCCCTTCTGACCTCGTATTTCGCCTATGTGGACGTGGCTGTGATCGGGCGTATCCCGGTGGCGAGTGCTCTGCTGTTCGACATCGGTGTCTTCCTGCTTGTGGTGGGAGCCACCGTTCTGATGCTGATCGCGATCGCGCATCAATCCTTGCGCAGCCACCGCGTTCCTTCCTCCGCAATCGATCATTGAGGCAACGTGAATGGAGATGGTCCTGGCTCTGGGGATTGGCGTATTTGCGGGTTGTGGCGTGTGGCTGATTCTGCGCCCACGCACGTTTCAGGTCATCATCGGCCTGTCGCTGTTGTCCTATGCCGTCAATCTCTTCATCGTTGCCATGGGAAGGGTGCATGAGCGTGCCCCGATCCTGGCGAGCACGTCGGCCAATGATCCGGCGCATTATGTCGATCCCCTGCCGCAGGCCCTGGTTCTGACCGCGATCGTGATCGGCTTCGCCACCACGGCACTGTTCCTGGTGGTGCTGCTGGCATCCCGCGGCCTGACCGGGACCGACCATGTTGACGGGCGGGGGCCGGAGTCGTGAGCGCGCTCGACAACCTCGTCATTCTGCCGGTGGTGGTGCCGCTGGTTGCGGGCGCCGGCATGCTGCTTCTGGCCGGCGACCGGCAGCGCAGGCTGATTGCCGCCATCAATCTCGCCTCCGTCCTCCTCCTCCTGGGCATCGCTGTTGCGCTGGTCATTCTCGCCGGCAAAAGCGACGCTACCATCAACCAGGTCTATCGCCTCGGCAACTGGCCGGCACCCTTCGGCATCGTGCTGGTGCTGGACCGGCTGAGCGCGGTCATGGTGCTGCTGTCCGCCATCCTCGGTCTGGCGGCGCTGGTATTCGCGCTCGGGCGCTGGCATCGTGCCGGCGCGCATTTTCATGCCCTGTTTCAGTTCCTCCTGATGGGACTGAACGGGGCCTTTCTCACCGGCGACCTTTTCAACCTGTTCGTCTTCTTCGAGCTTCTGCTCGCCGCCTCCTACGGTCTGGTGCTTCACGGCTCAGGTCTGGCGCGGGTGAGTTCGGGCCTGCACTATATTGTGGTCAATCTGGTGGCATCGCTCCTGTTTCTGATCGGCGCCAGTCTGATCTATGGAGTCACCGGAACGCTCAATATGGCCGATCTGGCGCTGCGCATTGCCGCCAGTCCTGCGGAAAGCCGCGGCCTGCTGGAGGCGGGGGCGGCGGTGCTCGGGATCGCTTTCCTGCTCAAAGCCGGGATGTGGCCGCTGTGCTTCTGGCTGCCTTCGACCTACGCCGCCGCCAGTCCACCGGTGGCTTCGGTATTTGCGATCATGACCAAGGTCGGGGTCTATGTCGTGCTGCGCCTGTCGCTGCTCTTTTTTGGCAGCGGGGCCTCGGCGGGCTTCGGTGACAGCGTGCTGCTGTACGGAGGTCTGGCCACCGTTCTGTTCGGCACCATCGGCACCCTGGCGTCACAGGACATGGCGCGTCTTGCCGGATTTTCCGTGCTGGTGTCTTCGGGAACCCTGCTGTCGGCGGTCGGGATGGGACAGGTCGGGGTCACGGCCGCAGCGCTGTTCTATCTGGTCAGTTCGACGCTGGGCATCGGCGCCTTCTTCCTCCTCATTGAACTGGTCGAGCGCGGGCGTGAACCCGGAGCCGACATGATCGCGGTTACGCGGGAGGCCTATGGCGGCGGGGAGGACGAGGGCGAGGAAGAGGTCGGACTGGCGATTCCCGCCAGCATGGGGCTGATCTGGCTCACCTTCATCGGCTGCACCCTGGTCATTGCCGGGCTGCCGCCGCTGTCGGGCTTCATCGCCAAATTCGCTCTGCTTGCCGCCGTGTTTCAGGGGGCGGGGAGCGGGATCGGGCCGGCATCCTGGCTGTTCATCGGGGTGCTGATCCTGTCGGGCCTCACCACCTTCGTGGCGATGACAAGGGCCGGCATCAACGCGCTGTGGGCGGCGCCCAGTCCGGTTGTGCCCCGGGTGCGGGTGATCGAGATGGCGCCGGTGGTGCTGCTCCTGGTCATCTGTGCGGTGCAGACCGTGCAGGCGGGGCCGGTGATGCGCCTGATGCAGGCGACCGCCCAGTCACTGCACGCGCCAGCCGCCTATGTCCGCGGCGTCATGGGCCAGGAAAGCGGCAGATAAAGCGGGACCGATAAGGGGGCCCTTCAGCACGCAGGCCTGTCGGCATCGTCGGGGGGCTGGCTGGTATCGCGGAAGCGCGCGGCGCGCACCAGGATGGTCAGCGTTACCGGCGTGGTCACCGTCACGAAAATGACGATCAGGATCTCGTGGACCAGGGGCCGGCCATGGATCGCGGAAAAATAGATCATCGAGGCCAGTGCAACAGCGAAGGTTCCGATTGTGGTGCCCAGCGTTGGCGCATGAACGCGCTCGTAGAAACTGCCGAGCCGCAGCAATCCCAGCGCTCCGACGAAGGTGATGGCTGCACCTGCGACCAGCAGGAGCGAGGTCGCCGCCACCACCCAGAATGGCAGTTCTCCGCCGCCAGTCATTCGATGACCTCGCCCCGCAGCAGAAATTTCGCCAGTGCCACGGTGCTGACAAAGCCCAGCAGCGCGATCGCCAGCGCCGCCTCAAAATAGAGCGTGCTGCTGGTCTGGATGCCGAAGGTGAGCAGCAGCAGCATGGCGCTGACATAAAGGGCGTCGAAGCCGAGGACGCGGTCCTGCGCCCGCGGCCCTCGCAGCATGCGCCAGACCGCACAGCCCATCGCTCCGCCCAGGAAGATCTGGGTGATCATCAGTGCGCCTGTCAGCACAGCCGGGGTGGGCGCGTTCATGGTCAGGCCGCCTGTTCTGTGGCGGCGGCGGGCGATGTGAAAATCTCCAGCAGATGGCGTTCATAGCGTCCCTTGATGGTTTCGACCCAGGCCGCCTCATCAATGAGGTCGAGAACGTGCATGGTCAGTACGCCTTCGCTGCCATCGAAGTTCACCCACAGCGTGCCCGGCGTGGCGGTGATGATGCCGGCAAGGCAGGCCAGCCCGTAGGGGTCGCGCAGGTCAAGGGAGATATTTACGAAACCGGAGGTGCGGTGCCCTGCTCCGATGCCCAGAATGATGCGGGCAACCGCGATATTTGAGCGGATGATATCGGCGATGACGAGACCAGCCAGTCGGACAGCCACTGCCGGTCGGCGGATGCGGGCCTGCGGCAGTTGCAGGCGGGTGAGGATCCGGCCTCCAGTCAGCGCCACGGCGCAGCCGATGAGGATCTGGCCGGGACTGAGAGATTGATTGAGCAGCATCCACAACAGCAGAAGACTGGCGCTCACCAACGGAAAAGGCAGCACAGACTTCATCGGTTCTCCCTGCCGCAAGGTGGCGTCGGCGGCGTCAAGGACTATCATCGCCCGGATGCGGCGTCCACGCCATTGAGGGAGATTTGAGAGGGCGTGGGGTGAGAGGCGGGGACAGGCATGGAACCTGGCCGCCATGCGCGCACGAAGCGGCGCAGGCTTTGCGGAGGGGGGCGCGGAAACGGTGGGCTGGACAGGCCAGGGTCGGCGTCAGGCACATTGAACCTGGCGTTTTCGTTCGCCTGCCGCCTCAAGCCTGAAAGACCCTCATGTCTTGAAGAGCTGCCGTGGCGCGGGCGCAGCCCGCGTGCGGGCCGATGGCGCGGGGAGCCGGCGATCCGCTCTCGTAAGCCGCCAGATCCCTGCTCGCGCCGTGCCAGGGATCGCAAGCCGGGCTGCTGGCAAGGCAGGCTAATGCGACATCAGGGTCGGCACGGTCATGCTCTCGAGCATGGCGCGGGTGACGCCGCCAAGGAAGTTTTCCTGCAGCCGGGAATGGCCGTAGCCGCCCATCACCAGAAGATCGAGATTCTCGTCGGCAGCGAGCGACAGCAGCGCCGGCTGGATATCGGACCGTGCCGCAGTCAGTGCAATCGACCTCGCCTGGGTGCCGACACGGGCAAAATGGCGGGCAAGATGGTCTGCCGCAGCGTGCCCCTCATCGGCGTGGTTGACGGTGATGATGGCGACCGATTCCGCCCGCGACAGCAGCGGACGGGCGTCGTGGAAGGCGCGGGCAGCGATTCGGCTGCCGTCCCAGCACAGGCCGACACGCCGGGCATCAAGGGTGCCGCGGAAAATATGGGGTACGAACAGGACCGGACCGCCGGAATGGAACAGGATCTCGGCCGGGATGCGGTTGTCGTGGGTGTTCTCTTCCGAATCGGGTTGCAGCACCACGCTGAGATCAAAAAGTCGCGATGTTCCGGTGATGGCCTTCTCGGCTTCGCCAGGGGAGGCCAGGATCGACTCGCAGCTATACGAAATTCCTGCCTTTTTCGCCTCTTCCTCAAAGCCCGCGAGCGCGGCGCCGGTGCGCTCGGCAGCACGCTCGCGCCCGGATTCGGAAATGCCGATGATATGGGCGGCGCTGGAGACATATCCGATGGATATGGCGGTGAGACAGGCGTTGAATCGGGCGGCAAGGGAGACGGAGCCGTCGATGATCGGACCTGTTGCCCGCTCACTGGGAATGTGGACGAGAATGTCTTTGAACACGTGCCGCTCCTTTGGCGCTCCTTTGCCGCTCCGTTACTGCCCAGGTCGGACACGGCGGATCTCACTCGGCTCGAAATCCGGGAAAAATTGGTGTCGTTCAACCCGGGTGGTCACCTGATTGCCACGAATCCCCTCCATCATCAAAGGCGGCCAGGCCTCCCTGACATCAAAAAGGGGCACAGCCAGTCGCTGCAGAAATGGAACGTGGGCTGAAACCAGCCGACGGACAGCGGGAGATAGCCGGTTTCGCCGGCTTTCCGCAACTCGGGGCGCGCGGGTTCCGGCGCCAATAGCGGCCAGGGGAAGTGATGTTCTTCCCTGGAGGTGTTTAAAAAAAACATGTTGCTCATCCTGGGGTGCGGGGGCAACTGGAGCAAAATTTTTCCAAAAACCAGATTGCGGATCCTGTCAGGGGGATCTGCCGGAAAGGGGGGAGGCGTGAAGACCGCAATCACCACATTGTTCGGTATCGAGCATCCGATCATCCAGGGCGGAATGCATTTTGTCGGCTTTGCCGAACTGGCTGCGGCGGTTGCCAATGCCGGGGGGCTTGGCGTCATCACCGCGCTGACCCAGCCGTCGCCGGAACTGCTGGCCAGGGAAATCGCGCGTTGTCGCGACATGACCGACAAGCCCTTCGGCGTCAATCTCACCTTTCTGCCGGCCTTTGTCGCGCCACCCTATCGGGAATATATTGCCGCCATCGTGGAGGGCGGCGTCAAGGCCGTCGAGACCGCGGGGCGCAGCCCTGAAGCCTATATGTCTGTGCTGAAGGCCAATGGGATCAAGGTGATTCACAAATGCACCTCGGTTCGCCACGCCCTCAAGGCCGAGCGCATCGGTTGTGACGCGGTCAGCGTCGATGGGTTTGAATGCGCCGGGCATCCGGGTGAGGACGACATCCCCAACATGATCCTGCTGCCGCGGGCAGCCGAGGAGCTGAAGATCCCCTTTGTCGCTTCCGGCGGCATGGCCGATGGACGCAGCCTGGTTGCCGCCCTGGCTCTGGGGGCGGCCGGCATCAATATGGGCACCCGCTTCCTTGCCACAGTGGATGCGCCTGTCGACCAGAAGGTCAAGGATGCCATCCTTGCTGCATCGGAACTCGACACCAGACTGATCATGCGCCCCCTGCGCAACACCGAGCGGGTGCTCAATAATGCCGCGGTCGAACAGGTGCTGACGATCGAGCGGGAAAAGGCAGCAGGGCTTGCCATCGCTGACATCGCCGGGCTGGTGGCGGGTGCCTATCCCAGGGTCATGAAAAAGGGCGAGGTCAATGCCGGGCCGTGGAGCTGTGGCATGGTGGCGGGCCTGATCCACGACATCCCGACCGTGAAGGAACTGATCGCACGGATCATGCGTGAGGCGGAAGAAATCATCCGCGATCGCCTGGCCGGGCTCCTGGGGTGAGGCAGCGGGGCGGATCGTCCAGTCGGGCCGGAGGACCAGGGCCGCTGCTGGAGAGAATTCGAAACTGGCCCCCGCCGGTGAGGTTTCGGACCCGTATCTGTTGCCTTGCGGCAACAGTACTCTCGGAGGTTGCGCCCGGGATGTCGATTGGTCATAACCACGCTGCCGCAATGCCCGGGAGAAAGCGGGTGCCACGAGGGGGGATCGCGCCGATCCGGCTTCTGCTTGTTTCAAAACGGAATTAAATCAAAATAAACCGCCCCGCTGTGTGCCCATTGGTTAATTGGAAGTCGCCGACATCGTCGAACGAGGTACTTCCTGTTTCTGTTCCACCATCATGTGGTGGAACATCACAGAATTATGACGACGGAATGTGTGCACGTTGTGACAGTTCAGCAGGCCCACGCTGCCGCGCCTGCCACAATCGAAAAGTTGTTTGACGCGCGACAATGAATTCGGGGGGGCTGTAAGCAGGATACGGTCTCTAGGAGGACATCGTGGATAGGTCAATGCTCAATCACGTTGCCGAACTTGCAGGGGATGTGCTGCCGGGCTGTGCGCGCCCGCCATGCACCGAGACTGAATTTTTGGCGGAACTTGGCGAGCGCGTGCGGTCTTCGCGCATGCGTTGTGATTTGTCGCGTCGGGAGCTTGCGCGACGATCCGGAATTTCCGAACGCTACATAGCCCAGATCGAAGCAGGAAAGGGGAATGTATCGATCGTGTTGTTACTGCGATTGGCGTCGGCTATTCATAATAGTCAACCACAGGCAGCCTGAGATTCTGTCAGGTTGGCGGCGCTTTTTTCGGTGCGGTTCAGGGCCGGTTCATTTATCCGCCTCATTCATTTGGCTGATTTAAGCCGGGTTTGAATTTCTGGTTGGTCAGGGTTTGGGTCAGTGTCCGGCCGAGGCTCGCGTCGGACACGAGAGCATGAAGGATCGTCTTGAGGCGGGATTGCTGCCGCCAAACGGCCCCTCTCAGGGATTGGAGGGGCCTTTTTCGGTGTGCCGAGCATGATCGACAGCTTGGAGGTTAGAGTCCTTTACCCAGCCTGATGACGGCGAAGGGTTAGCGAAGCGCAAGGGCACCATCGCGAGGTGGGGTCTGAAGGAAGCGCGGAGCAA
>Ga0123357_10009942_pt1 | contig 12051 bp, 5 predicted proteins | sample TergutEmb28metaG_FD_89873 | JGI IMG/M metagenome (GOLD analysis project Ga0123357, IMG submission 89873) | Embiratermes neotenicus P4 segment gut microbial communities from Petit-Saut dam, French Guiana - Emb289 P4 | ecosystem: Host-associated > Arthropoda: Insects > Digestive system > Gut ...
TAAAACAAAAATTTTGTGCATCGAGCTGGTTAATTACTGAGATAAATATACTGAGATGCACGGTCAGCAAAACGTCAAAATATAGGAGCAAGTCAAAGTGATTTTAATGTAATTTTTAAAACTTTATCAAGTTTAATAAAGAATGCATTTATTGGTTTATGAACTTTATAAATATCAAAATGCACGGTAATACAATAAAAATGTATTACAATCATTTTAATTTCCTTCTTACGTTAAATTTTCGCAGTTTCCATCTCTCGCTGTAAATGCCAACAACTGATCCATCGGTTCGTTTTCGTGCAGTTTATTACGGCCCAGACTTCCTTTTTTCCAGTTTACGAATCTTGTTTATTGACATCTGGTAGGCCCTCTTTGACTGCGGATCGGTCCGTCACAAAGTCTGTGTCTACAAATGCCTACACAAACACGGAGACAAATTATTCATACGTGCACACATTGAATGGGATTCGAAACCAAGAGTCCAGTTTCGTAGTGTCAGTTACATATCGCGAACGGCCTAAAGTGCTGCCGCTAGGACTTTTCATGATTAAAACATTACTGCTATTGAAAGTTATTTCATTTTTAGAGATGGATTTTCTTCGTAATTTCTGTAAATTCAGTGACAGTATTACCGCGGGTTATTTCGGTCTGTGCTCTACGGCTGCAGTCTTCGTCTTTGCTTGTGGTTTTGCACGTGAGTACTGTTGTTTGGAGGATCATCGGTTTGTTGTAGAAGTACCCATATCAAGCGTCTTTCCTTCAAGAAACTTGCTTTCGATTAAGATAATTACATTTTCCTCATGCTTTTGTTTAAGTTGTGAATCAATAACGATACAATGTACGGAAATATATTCATATTCGTTAGTTACGTCTCCTCGTAATATCTTTATAAATTTCAATTCGATCCTGGAAAACTTTGGCTTGAGAGACGCTACTTAGGCCTTTTGGTCACTCTCTTATTTATCTATTGCTATATATTATACTTTTACATACATGCGATTACAATTTCCTTGAAGGAGAATTTTCTTACCGACAAAGTTGGAAAAAGTAGTACCGATCATATCATGATGCCTCACTACCACACTGCGGACCTCTTCTGGTTGTTATCTAAAGACAGAAGGCGTGTCTTAGTATGTTATATGCGTATTTGTATGATGCTGAAAACCAGAATAATTGTGCTGTAATTAACACAGCGTAGCAGCGTCATCTGGAGAAACGAATATTGTCTCAGTTACGGAAGAAATTCCAACCATTCTGTGGGACCACAAAGTTCGTTACCATGTTCTAAAGAGCCCGACAGTGGTCCCTATTCTGAATCAAATAAATTTATGCCACGTTCCCATACCATGCTTGTTTTTAACACATTTTAATATGACCCACCCACCTACCCCTATCTTCTAGATGATCATCCTATGTTTCTCGCCTAAATTTTGTGCGCATTTTTCATTATTCCATGCTTTCCGCATGCCCTGTCCATCATATTCGTATATTTCATATTTCAGTTGACGAATAAAAGACCAACTTGATGTCACTTGCTATTTTATTTCACTTCTTATGTGCTCAAAATATTTCGGACTGCCACCGGGTAACAACCAAATTTCAGTAAATAAATATTATAATTACTATTATTATATCCATCATCAGGAGCTTGCGACTATTCCGTTGAATTATCACTTTGGTCGTATTGTTCTTGGTTCGCTATGTGTTGGAGTTTCGGTGTGGTTGGGTTGGAGTGATATCCGTGTTGCAGGCTGAAGCACATAAGAAGTGAAATAAAATAGCAAGTGACATCAAGTTGGTCTTTTGTTCTTCAACTATCAAAATGATGCACGGTCCAATAAACATAAGATTTCATATTTCATTTTGACATAGAGCCTACAGATTACGCTGACTTTAATTATATGATTTTTTCAGTTCACTACAGTTTCGGCCAGTTCTTTTAGTACTTCTTGACATTTACCACATTTTGACGAGTAAGTGTTCACCCCTGCGTTAATGAGGAATACGATGGTGAATTATCGCTGGTTTTGGACACCCCGGGAGTAAATGAATATCTGTAGCCTTTCTCATTTTTCGTTTCCTACAGAGAGCAATGGCGCACTCTCTGCCTGCTTGCTCTATAGTTGCAGTTCATTCTGCTTAGTCTAAATGCATGTTATAGTGTTACAGGTGTTTAACCTTCATGGCATGTGCTGCAGTAACAGTTACTGAGCCACTTTAAAATTGTCTCTATAAAGTCGCTAACTATAGAGTCGCAGGATCATTACTATCATTATTACTGCCCGATTACATTTAGGCTTATGACCAAGGTGTACTGATCTAATATTCTCCCGAAGATTAATAATATAACTCGTCTATACGTTTTATAAAAGAATTAAGCTGTTGCTTACGACAAAAGTGTTATGGGATTTTTGAGTGAATTTGCATGTGTGCGAACCAATTTATTGTTTTGGCTTCTTAATTTTACGCATTACTACAAAGAACAAAATATGAATTCTGAGTTCCTTTCAGAACTAGCAGTGTGCTCTGGATATGAGTTAATGTTCCGTTGTTCTTGGCGCAATACCTCACTTTTATCTACCATGAACCTCAACTCGAATATTTGCATGATTCTCCAGCCAGATGCGAAATACAGACAAGTGGCCATCAATTCTGCTGGTTCTCATGACAATACACTGCCTTCTCGAGCGGTCGGTCCCACAGCAGAGAACATTTCGGAGGATGTTGTAACATTATTTCGGATTTGCATATACGGGAGGCTCCTGGCATTAAGGGTAGCATTTATAGGCCATGGGCTACATTAAATTGGGGGAATGGGGAACTAGGGTAGGCGTATGCGGAGATGAGGGGTTGTTGGGTGTAGAGCCAGGTTGGTGTGAGGCATTGAAAGTAATGCTAAACTGTCTGCGGAGAGCTGTAACGTTCGGTACGAGGAGTAATGTCTGTTCTGAGAACATACGTTCACTTTAATTGTTTTATATTTTATGTGTTAAGTATTTCGGCCGTATATGTCAAATGAGTCAGTGAATGTTTTTGGCTAAATGTGAAGGATGAAACTACCTGCTGCAAGAGAATTCACGCCTCATATAAAACCGTGAGGATCATGGTGATTATCATTGTTATTAAAGAACTTGAACATTCCCAGTGGATTTACAAATTTATTATTTTTTAATCTTAAATCGGATCACTGAAATCGATTGCTTGTTACAGTGTTATAGTAACAAGCAAGGTGACGTCAGATACTGCCAGTGGCGTGATTAATGCGTCACTTGTTGGCGTAATAACGTGCAGGAACCCCTTTTATCCTCAACTCTACAATACGTTTTGATCTTAGTTGGAAATTTTAACTATTACTTTCTGATAGTTGAATAAAGAGAGACCAACTTGATGTCACTTGCTTTATTATTTCATTATTTAATGCTCAAAATTTTTCAGATGTTAATACATCCATCCTAAGGAGCTTGCGACTTGTTTGTTGAGTTATTTCATGGGTTGTATTGCTCTGGTTCGATGTGTGTTGGTGTTACGTTGTGGTTTGGCGAGGGTGGTGTGGTATCCGTATGCCGGCTGAAGTGCACACTCAGTGATTTACTTCGTTATGTTAAGCATGTTGAGCATTAAATAATGAAATAATAAAGCAAGTGACATCAAGTTGATCTCTCTTTATTCAACTATCAAGATGATGCACCGTCCAATAAACATATTATTTTCTGATTTTATTATTCATTCCTTACAATATGAACCAACAAGATGCACTATTTACTTTCAATTTATTTCGATTATTAACCTCCACATGTTTCCATAAAGCTTACTGCTCAACTTCAGGAGGTACTACTCCGTATACACAGCAACTGGTATATACAGAGTAGTACCGCCTGATGATGAGCAGTAAGCCTGCTCGAAACATGGAGAAGTTAATTATTGAAATAAATTGAAAGTAAGTAGTGCATCTTGTTGGTTCTTATTGTACGGATATGTCACGATTCAGGTCAACAAAACATTAAATTTGTTTTTTTCTTTATTGAAAAAATAGCTAATTTAGTTATTTTATTAAGCCAATTGTGAAGGAGAGGCTCTGCCAAAACATATTTTGCCGATCATGTACTCGTGTCGTCTAACTGTTGAAGGTCGAATGGAACAATGGAGACATGTTGCAGGAAAGTCAATAAAATTAAGTACGGTGTTGGCAAGTGTTGTGCTTGTATATGAATCTATATTACTTCTACAAATTAGACTCTCTGAAAAGTGGACATACTTTTCCTGTTTATTATTACTGATTTTGTTTTAGTTTAAACTGTATAATTTAAACACGGTGGTAATATTCATAACTGTCTGGAATTCGAATATTTAACAGCACGGAAACCACTGCCGTCATTAGGCACTGTCCTGAACTTGGTTAATCAGCCTCTACACGTCTCAAACTTATTTGCTAATGTAGGTTTTTCGTCTTCTTTGTATTGTCTCAATTAATTGTCTTGGAAAATATTTAGCCATTAAAATTTGTATGTATGAAACAGTGACATGAAGGCAGAAAACGAAAGAGGAATGTAGTAGAAGAAGACTAGTTAAATCACGGAGAGAAGGCACTACGCATTCCCTTGCTTGAGAAAATATAAATAAAAATAGGGTACAGCGTGGTTTTGGGACGTTTGATTATCAGAGAAGAGGAAAAGCTTACGAAACCGGAACCGGATTTAGAGCGGGTGTTTTGTGCACGGAAGAAGATTTAGTCGACCTTTGTCATATTACTTTAAAATTTCTTGGAATATCATAGACTTATTTTGTATAATTTCCGCGTGTATATGTAACCTGATTCATCTGTTTCATTCAAAGCCTATTACAGCTGGTAAGAGGGACTGTTAGGAATAAACAGTAACCCAGAATAGATAATTGAATAAAGGAAACTGTCAGATCATTGAAATTTCGTGTGTTTGTCTGGAATCAAAACACATGCTAATCCAACCTTATATGAGAATTAGTACAGTACAGGCCATTGTAGTCCTTTATTTGAATGGAACATTTCCTACACGGTTCGGCATACATACGTCCGTTATGTACTATATTGTGTGTTACGGGAGACCCTATATTAAATAAGGATAAAGACGTGGGCGTAGTTTATCTGCTATTGTTTAATTCGTGTGTTGATAACAATGTCAGGCTGTGGGAATGCATAATAAATTGTTGTACATAATGTGGAACAGGCACCTTATCGAATTTAACGGTTCCAGATTATCAGGAGGTAATGGCCAATGCAGAAAGAATATCGCTAAGAGCCGCTTACAAAATAAAAAACTCCTAATTCGCTATACTGTTGAGATCCTCCGCCCCAAAATAAATCCTTGGTTTTCAAAGAAAACATCTCATAAAATTTAAAACTATAATTGAGGATAAAGTAGTTGAACAAGTTAATGACATTAATTCTCTGTAGCCTCCACGTCCCATTTTTCAATGGGAAAGTCATCTAAAACAAGAAGATTACAGACGAACAATATCTGTGGGTCTTTACGTAAGGTATTACTATTTTAATATTGTGATTGCTCTTGTAAGACCATTTTGTTTCTGTTGGTAGGCTTGTGGAAAGTAACTCTGGGAGTTTCGTTGCACAACATTAGCAGTGGAAATGGTGTTGTACTCTGCTGAAAACAGGGTGTTTATTGTGAAAACTCTCGTTTTAAACGTGCAAGTGCCATGAAGTACAAATAAATCCTGATGTTTCTGGAGATTGTGCTGGAACATGATAAGGAAATTTGAAGAAACTAATTCTGTGCTATGTAATCTCAGCGATACAGTTGTATGAAAACAAAGGATTAGAAATAATGTAACCCTGCAAACTGTAAAAGAAACAAAGGAAGTCCATGGAAGTAATTTTTCGTGTGTCCGAACAGCTTGGCATTCGTATTTTCAGACATGTTTTCTGGGTTCTTCCATAAAGGAAACAGATTTTTCAGACGATAAATTATCAAGCTAATTATCATAATATGGGATTCTGTTATCCATTCGCCAATTTCACTGAAGCAGATTCTTGTAAACTGAATAAAATTTGGCTTATAAGTGAAATCCACATCTGTCTGAATAAACGTATTAACAAACAGTCGAATTTAGGAAAATGAAAATCTTGACATTCACGAAGGTGGTACTCTTCATTCAGCAGCATATAGGCCTACAACTGTGCTTTTCTGATCCACTGTTGGTACTTTGGGCCTAGAATTCTTATCAAAAAAATGAACTCTGGACGTTATGTGACATAACTAGAACACAACTTTACTCACTGTTTAAAAGGGCCAGTTTATTACTTAAGTAAAACCTTTATTCAGTAATTTGGGAAGGAAGCACATTGAAAATATTGTTCTGGACTTAAAGAGTTCCTTTCTGTTACACTTTAATTTAAAGTCTCTATCTTGGTCCATTAGAAGTAGACTGATCTTGGACGGCATGTTTTCATTACGTAAAGCCTTGCGATAATTTTTGGGACTTCTTTAAGAAACATGTCTCAAGCAGCGTTCTCAAAGAATACAAGGTCTGTAAAGTGAAATTTGCAGAGTCGTTGATAATACTGATAAGGATTGGATGCGTTGGATAGTGTAGAATTTCCTGTATCATGCACGTTACTTGATGTATAGGGACGGTGGGAATGTTTAACACCTATAACTTAACTCCCAAATTTCAAGCAACTGGCAGTACCTTAATATTGTACCTACAATAGTTTGATGAAGACAGACAACTGGAATTTTTTTTAAACATGGCAGTTTAAATAAAAGCTGAAATATGAACAATAATAACGTTCGTGCAGGTCGTTTATACATAAAGTTTAATCATGGATTTAAAAAGATAACAAATTCGTTTTTGCAGTACAGTGAACTTCAGTGACGGCAGGGTGTTCCTGTGAAGTGTGCATACCTACCCACTAAATTGAACAGCTTCAGGTTCCTGATGACCTTATTCCTTAATACATATCTTCATAAGATGTTATTGCCTCATTCACACTGAGGATTTTAAATGTTTCTAATCTCACAGTTTTATCATAAAAGTTTAAAACTGCATTCTTTAAAGTCATCGCCCACTCACCATCTATTACCGTCTCATTTTGTTCGACTCTGTATAAACAGTATGGTTAAAATCATTACTAAATTCCCAGAGACACTCATATATATATATTCATGGTTGTATCCTAGGGAACAGATCTGTGTATCCTTTTTTTTTAAACATTGAAGTTCTGTTGAATTATGTGTCTCAAGAACAGAAACGTTATAAGTGTTAAACAAATTAGGCGTAAATGTATTTTTGTTCCTAACACAGATATGTACGATACAAACAGTGTAGGTATAAACCTAACATTGAGGCTCGTTTGTACAACCATTGTTGCGGTTGAAAGCCGTAAGTATTACATATTGTGAGTGTGTGTTTACAGTCTTAGTTATCTGCGGTCCGTCCGCATCTACCATATTATTTGCACGTAATATCATAAACTGTAGGATTTTCGAAAAAAAAAGTCATTGATCATAAAATGTGTGCTTTGATTTTCTCTACAAATATTGTCTGAAACATTTCTCATTCTACGAAGAATTGAGCGAGATATGATCATAAATTTGTATTGGTCTTCATGTACAGTAGCCGTTATTCTTCTCGGATTTTAATGAAACTTGAATTTTATCGACAGATTTCCGAAAAATACACAAATATCAAAGTTCATGACAATCCGTCAATTTTGAGCCGAGCTTTCCCATGCGGGCAGGCGGGCAGGCAGGCAGACAGAGTCGCTTTTCGCAATTTTGCGAACGCGCCTAATAGTCGTAGGTGTGGCAGTGTACTATAACTTAATACTGAGGCGCGTTCTCGTAACAATTTGTTGCTGTGGAAGGCAATTATCATTGCATATCCTGAGTTGTCTTTTGCCTCCGTTATCCAAAATTCAAAGAGCATGCGGTTTATCATATTGCCATCTGTAGCCTATCTGTTTGCGCCGTAGTTTTTCCACATAATTTTATAAACGGTATAATTTCCAGGCAGAAATTATTGAACACGCAATGTGTGTTTTGATTTTCTGTACAACTCTTGTCTGAAATATTTCTCACTATAAAAAATTTCAGCGCGATACTATCATACTTATTTGTGGGTCTTCATGTAAAGTACCCGTTATACTGGCATGATTTTAAATAAACTTTATGTATAGATTTTGAAAATACTCCGATATTAAACTTCATGATAATCCCTCTGTGGAGAGGCCGAGTTGTCCCATGCAGACAAAAGGACGAACATGACGATGCTAATACTCGCTTTTCGAAATGTTGCGAACGCGCCTAAAAGCAGAACACTGGTTTGTATGATAGGTTGTATTTTACTCTGATTCAATGGATATATTATTACGTAAACAAGCCTGGACAATTCGGTTAAATTGCATGATTACTGTGCGTCAGATCAGTGCTAAATACTCCGACCGCATAAAAACAATTTAATAAAAGGTTGTAATGAGATATAAGCCAATTAGTGGAAAATTGGTTCCATTTATTTAGAATGTATTGATGTTACACTTTGCTGTGGAATAAATCGAAAACAAGTGCGAACGTTGGCTTTTATTAATTGAAAAGCACATCACTGCCACTCCGACATGCCTTATTAACTCGTAGCAGTGAAATAAATTAAAATTACACGGAAATATGACAACGTGATTCCCAGAATTCGTAATGTTCTCTTCGTTCCCATACTGCTGATGTTTTTAGTTATTCGGTTAGGGATAACATCAGAAACTATTTCTGTTAGCGCAGTGTTGTAGGAATTCTATTGCTGTGTCCACGTAGTAAGGAATGAACTTGTTATGAAGGGCTGTGGTAACTGCACACCTGTTTTAGCATTAAGAGTGTCAGAATTTTGTGAGTAAAATTCAGTTTTCACTGCGAATTATAATACAGTAACAGCCTTATCATACAGTAACAGCCTTCTCATACAGTAACTGCCTTATCATACAGTAACAGCCCCATGTGTACATTTCCTCACTTACCATTGCAATATGTAGCGAGGATACTGACAGCATTTTTAAATCAGCCATGACATATATTATGTGACAATTCCTTCCTTAAACACCACTTATAATTTAACAGCTGGCCTCTGTAACTTTCGCAGAATATATTTTCTATGAAAGAGGAATTAGTGTTTTTTAATAATATTTAAATAAAATTTGGGCTTCAAAACATAAAATATATTGGTATTCGTAACAACATCAGTAGGTTTCAAGTAGCTCTTACAAACCATTCAGTCTATGGCTTCGCATTTCTTCCCATTCGAGTAAATTTTACACTCAGGATATTCTAAAATATCACATTCCGCCGTTTATATGGACCTTGATCTTCTTTATTGTTTTCTTGCACAATCTGACTTGTGAAATTATTAATATTCCATCATGTGATTCTGAATGTACAAACAGACTTATTTTACGTGATCGTGGAAGTATTCATGGAAGACGATGTTATGTATAATGCAATTAACAAACAATTGTCATAATAAAAATTAATAAAATTACTGTTCTTTATTATTTGCGTTTTAATACCTAACATACTTCAATCTGAGGGCATCATTAATCACCACAAGTACACATGAGAGTGGTTACTTGGTATCACCCTAGTGCACCGTTTTTAGTAGTTATACATTTTCTGTTGGGTCATTGCATATTAACACTTTAAAGACCGAGTTAAATCTCATCTGCCATCTGCTGGCATTATTGGGAGCTCACCATATTTTCCACGTTAGCGGGTTAAGGGTTAAGGCTTAGTGTTTAGTTAGCAAAATATTACCTCGTAAGTTTATTGTATTCATCAGATGTTTCGATTCATTGTTATACAGGGTTATTCATAAGTCCCTCCGGGATTTCCGAACTCGACTGCGCAACAACCAAGACAGACACGGCAGAAAGGATCATATCAATAGATAGAGAATCACTCCAAGTTTTCTTTGTACTAGGGGCCTTGGTGTACTTGCAGGTTCCACCGCTATGGGGTATTCATGACGAAAAGTGGCGTTCACAGTGAATAAGAAAGTGTTCTGTGTCTTCGAATTTGCCAAAACTGAGTCAATTGTGACGGTGCAACGGAGGTTTCGGATCATGTACCACACAGAACCACCTACAGACAAAACAATTCGTGAATGGTGTACATGAAATTCCAGCAGAGTGGCTGCCTGTGCGCTGCGAAACGAAGTGGCCGTCCGGGCCCATCGGCTGAGACTGTCGAGCGTGTGCGAGAAGCTTTTGTTAGGAGCCCCCAGAAGTCAACAACTCGCGCGAGCTAGCAGCTGTAAGGTTGGACAAAAACTTGGAGAGTTTCTCTATCCATTGATATTCTTCTTTCTGCCGTGTCTGTCTTGGTTGTTGCGCAGTCAATTTTCGAAATCCCAGAGGGACTTATGAATGACCCTGTTTATGTTCTGTGCGCTGCTTTTCTAGTTTCCGATTGACCGTAGTCCTTGCTTTTCTTTTTCTAAATATTGTAACGCTTTTGAAGAAAATGTATTCAGGAGAATATTTATAACTCTAAGAACCAGTAACAAACTGAGAAAATTAAGTAATAAGAAACTACGCAACTTTTATTCTTTATAAAATGTTACTGGAATTATTAAGCCAAGTGGGATGAAATAATCCGGGAATTGCTACTTATGGAAAGTGAGAAATGTATAATTATTTTCGTTCGAAATACTGAAGGAAAAAGATAAATTCAGGTTCTTAAATTTATATGGAAGAATGCTATTTAAATGGCTTTTAATAAATTTGTTGACAGCGTGTGGGTTGGTGTAATGTGGCTAAGGACAGAATTCAGTAGCTGGCTGATGTGATCATATATTGACCCTTCGGTTTCTATAAAAGATGGGTATTCTTTTAATAACTTAGCAAGTATTAGCTTTAAATATGTGGCTGTGCTTTGTCATGCTAACTGGATAAACTGTCATTTTCACATAAGACACTTTTCAATATGAATTTTCTATCCAATATTTAATACTGTTGTCTTATATTCGTTGTTTTTTTAAACACCCTGTCAGTATCCTATACTCGGTTGTTCGAATTGCATGACGGTTGATGGAAATGAAATGGGAAGGATATGGAAGTGAGCGGTTGTGGTCACACTTGAGGTGCTGTCCTAATATTTGCCTAGATTTACAAGGAAAATAAACCACCAAAATCTCTACACACGGTAACCGTTTTCTGGCCCTTTTTAATTACGAGGTTCTTTTCAATATACAGTAGACGTGGGCACAACTGGACCGTGACATTTGGTTCCTTTTCTATCCTTTATCCATTTATGCTACTTAATCTTTCCCTTTGATCCATCATCCCCCATGTGTGAGTGAGTGAATGGGTGACTGAATGAGTGAGTGAGTGAGTGAGTGAGTGTGTGACTGAGTGAGTAAGTGAGAGTGGGTGAGTTAGTGGGTGAGAGAGTGAGTGAGTGGGTGACTGAGTGAGTGAATGAGCGTGAGTGAGAGAGCGAGTGAGTGGGTGACTGAGTGAGTGAGTGAGTGAGTGTGTGACTGAGTGAGTGAGTGAGAGTGGGTGAGTTAGTGGGTGAGAGAGTGAGTGAGTGGGTGACTGAGTGAGTGAATGAGCGTGTGAGTGAGAGAGCGAGTGAGTGGGTGACTGAGTGAGAGAGTGAGTGAGTGGGTGACTGAGTGAGTGAGAGAGTGAGTGAGTGAATGAGTGAATGAGCGAGAGAGTGAATGAGTGGGTGACTGACTGAGTGAGAGAGTGAGTGGGTGACTGAGTGAGTGAATGAGCGTGTGAGTGAGAGAGTGAGTGAGTGGGTGACTGAGTGAGTGGGTGAGATAGTGAGTGAGAGAGTGAGTGAGAAAGTGAGTGGGCGACTGAGTGAGTGACTGAGTGAGAGAGTGAGAGAGAGTGAGTGAGAGAGTGAGTGGGCGACTGAGTGAGTGACTGAGTGAGAGAGTGAGTGAGTGAGTGAGTGGGTGAGTGGGTGGGTGAGTGAGTGAGAGAGTGAGTGAGAGAGAGAGTGAGAGAGTGAGTGAGAGAGTGAGTGAGAGAGTGAGTGAGAGAGTGAATGAGAGAGTGAGTGA
>Ga0123357_10009943_pt1 | contig 12050 bp, 6 predicted proteins | sample TergutEmb28metaG_FD_89873 | JGI IMG/M metagenome (GOLD analysis project Ga0123357, IMG submission 89873) | Embiratermes neotenicus P4 segment gut microbial communities from Petit-Saut dam, French Guiana - Emb289 P4 | ecosystem: Host-associated > Arthropoda: Insects > Digestive system > Gut ...
AGTGCTGTGTAGTTTATGTAGCTCTTGCACACAGTCTAAATGTAGTGCTGTATACTTTCTGCAGCTCTTGCACACAGTCTAATTGTAGTGCTGTATATTTTCTGCAGCTCTTCCACAGTCTAATTGTAGTGCTGTGTAGTTTCTGCAGCTCTTGCACACAGTCTACATGTAGTGCTGTGTAGTTTATGTAGCTCTTGCACACAGTCTAAATGTAGTGCTGTGTACTTTCTGCAGCTCTTGCTCACAGTCTAATTGTAGTGCTGTATATTTTCTGCAGCTCTTGCACAGTCTAAATGTAGTGCTGTGTAGTTTCTGCAGCTCTTGCACAGAGTCTACATGTAGTGCTGTGTAGTTTCTGCAGCTCTTGCACAGAGTCTACATGTAGTGCTGTGTAGTTTATGTAGCTCTTGCACACAGTCTGAATGTAGTGCTGCGTACTTTCTGCAGCTCTTGCACACAGTCTAATTGTAGTGCTGTATATTTTCTGCAGCTCTTGCACACAGTCTAATTGTAGTGCTGTGTAGTTTATGTAGCTCTTGCACACAGTCTAAATGTAGTGCTGCGTACTTTCTGCAGCTCTTGCACACAGTCTAAATGGATAGCAAAGGGAATCAATGAGAATATCCCTATTGTTCTACAAATGTTAAAACACAACATCCACATAACTTTGTGCTTTTCATGCAAATGACAAGTCAGGAACAAAAATATACACTACTTCTATTTAATTTATATAGACTTTCTCACTGCCCTGAAAAATTAAATCCCATGCATGAGTTCAGTTTTGGAATTACTGATGAAATGCAAGCTTCTGCAACAATATTAGACTTTTCTTCATTCCTTTCACATTTGTTATAACCAATCATTTACAAATACAAATGTAACTTAACTCTACGGAGCAGCCCTCTGTTAGAAGATAATAAGTTCCTGGAGTGATCTACAAATTTCCTGCCTTTCACATTACAGCAGGTTCATGACCAACATCACAACAGCCTTTCACTTGTCTGAGTCACATCAATCCAATCATACCCTCCAATCTTTCTTATTTAAAATCCATTTTAATATTATCCTCTCATCCACATATAGGCCTGTCAACCAGTCTCCTTCCTTCAGGTTTTCCCACCAGAAACCTGTATGTATTTTCTGTCCCATACATGTCACATGCCCCCCCCCCCAGCCAATCCTACTCAATTCTCTATTACCTTAATATTTGTTGAGGACTACAATTTACAAATCTTTTCATCTCTTTCTCCAGCCTCCTGTTACTTTCTCCCTCTTTGGTCCAAACATCTTCCTCACCACTCTCAACCCATGTTCTTCTCTTAATTTGAGAGAACAAATTCCACACCCAATAAAAAGGACACACAAAATTACAGTTCTGCAAAGCCACAAAAGATGACAAGTGAGAAATAATAACATAATATTATCAAAACTGTTACTGAATGCTTTTTAAGGGTAAATAGTTCCTGTACTCATTGCTTGAGAGCAGGTAAATTGTTGACAACGTAACTTTGTCCTCATATTCACACACACCCATAGAACATATGTCAATATTGATGTTGCATATCATTTAAATTTATATTATTCATCTAATGTGCTGCCATCAATAAAGCATGCCAGGATGCTGTACCACTGCATAGCTTTTATTTCAATGCACTCATGCACCAGCAAAAGCAAGAATGATTCTCTCTCCTTTCTGTTCTCTCAGCTCCCCTCCCACCAACACTCTACATGTGTAAGCAGATCTTGGCCACATCATTGGATGTCCTGAACAACTTCTTGGCTGTCAAGCCCCTCTAAACAAACGACTTCTTACCAAATCCCTTCCAATTCATCATTCACAAATCATACAACCGTTTGATGCTATTTAGTACAAGCTAGAAACAGCACCACAATTGTCCTGCCATTTCTTGCTCTTTAGTATGAGCTAGTAACAACACCACAATTGTCCTGCAATTCCCTGCTATTCACTCTAAACCAGCACCACCACCACAATTATCCTACCTTTTGATGCCATTTAGTCTAAGCCTGTATGATCAACACAAAATAACATACTTGCTTGATCACACCTCTAAAATGTATAAATTTCATTACCGAAACACAGTTTTACACTATAGGGCTTTGACAAAGGTGTATGACTCACTGACACGTGTCAGTAACACATTTATCTGAGATATCATTATTCCAGTACCTACCAGAATCACCACATATCATGGTGTAATTACTTATGTTTTCATTTTGCAGTTTTTCACTACCAGTTAATGAAGATGGACACAACAGCAGACACTGAAGGCACGCAGCAGTGAACACCAGAGTTCATAAACTGGAAGAGTCAAAATCCAAAGCACAAAATTAACAAACACTGTGCTACAATTCTACCATTATGAAGCATTACGCAACTACCAAAAACCCTCAATCAACCACACACAATTTGCAGGAACAGCTACTGGAAGCACTAGTAGCACGGGATCTCAAAATGTTCTGTGCACTTCTGAGAAACCCAGAAGTCAATCCTCTTCACAGGTATGGACCACCACACTGGTTAACATGTCTTGAAATTGCGAGTCAAAATGCTGGCTGTGAAGAGTTTGTTACAGCCCTACTGCAATCAGGTGTAAAGCCAAACATAAATACCATCGTCTGGGAACCTATACATCACGCTGCTGCTGAGGGACATGCCAACACCTTGAAAGTTCTTCTCCATGATACACGAACCAAAGTAAATGCTGTAGATAACTTTGGGAGAACAGCTCTGCACCTTGCTGCCAAACATTTTGGGCAGGGGGAAGATGTAGAAAGGTATGAATATAAAAAATAAGCAAAATATCAATACTCCAAATCCCATACACGTCAGAAAGAAAGAATTCTGCCTGTTCTCAATATTGCAGGGGTTACGGCATTTGAAATAAACAGAAAATGGAAGTCCAGTGCTTCATATTCTTTCCTGAAGCACAAATGTATTACACAACCTGCACAAATGACAACCACCTTATCTCAAGCAACTTTAATACTTACAGTATGAGCAATTATTACAATACATTATCACTTCAATAAAGACTGTACAACCTGCTTGTTCAGTGTGTTTCCATTAAGTTATAAATGTCTGTATCTCCATGAGCATTGAGAACAGGCAAAGTGATTACTCTTTATTCTCAACCTGTAGCATCTTCCCCTGAATGCAAGTGAAGTATAAACTTCTCATCATAAAAAACTTGTTCACTTCAGTTTCACCAATTTGTTACTCTGATATTTTAATTAGTTCACTCATTACGCTCATTATATTTTACATGTATCCTCTGCCAAAAATCAAGCACCTAAAACTTTCTAGGTCCCAAACCAGAAGAGAGGTAACCATATGGCTCTCATCATAATTCCAGTCCTTCACACTGTTCCTCGCAGAAAAAATATGCTCCTTATAGTCTTGGTATTGGCATGTGTTTTCCGGTTTTGCTAATGCTGTGTTTGTAGCAGTACTGACGTAAACCATTCAGTTGTATTCCATGACTAGTGTGATAAAAGTCACATGTGTTCCATTGGTGAGACTAGAAGTGACAGTGTAGGGGACATTTTTCTGTGCTCTGTTGTTGACTGTCATTCTAATTTAAACAGTCTGTGTTTCCAAGTGACTGTGAACCAACAACATTAATTACAAAACATAAATGATTCACAGGCATTTTGTTGCTTGAAGTATATCACTTATTTATACAAAAAGTGAAATAATTTCAGCCCTTAAAAGTGCTGTTTATAAGGTCTGATGTATTTAATATGGCATCCAGAATCCCTGACATTCAACCATGGATTGCATTTGCCTCTGCATGTACTCAATATGGAGTCACATATAATGCTGAGAAAAAACAATTTTATCCAAGTGTCTGACACAAGGGTCCAGCAACTATCACTGTTTCTTGGACTCAGGGAGGGAAAGGGCTCCTGCATTTTTTCATCTCATTCCACATATTATTGATGAGGTGTATATTAGGCACACAATCAGTTCAACACTGGCCAGGAGTGATAGCCATGTGAGAATCATTAATTCAGGATGGTCATGTTGGAACTGGATATAACAATCTACAGACACCAATGCAATCTTCCAGATGAGATTAACATTAAAGACTGTCAAGGTGTTATGGTGGAACACTCCAGCCCCTTCATGGCATATCCAGCCACAACAATGAACTACCAACCACTGTATGTAGTGGTTGACACACACTCAGAGGGCACATCATTTGCTCAGCTGAATGTAGATTGCAGACACTACGGCTCTATCCCACCAACAATCTACATTGCTCTCAGCAATATAGCTTGTGACCATCAGTAAGCAGGTCCTTGATCACAGCATGCTGTGCTCTGCCACCAGTTTCTTTAAGTCTCAAAGTAAAGGTATGTTTCTGCACAGCGAATTTAGCAGGAGCTTTAAGCCTGCTTGCACTGCTGCCAGGAATCCTTTTGAGCTCTCACTACTCAAGCAGCATCCTAAGCTGGGCTAGACATGAACCACAATCCAGTTCCTTGGCACTTTCCAACCTGCCCATTTATATGGCACTTCTGCAGCCACACTCTTGCTGTGGATGTTGGGACAACACACTACACCTACAGAACTTGCACTTCATCTGCCTTTCTCAATGACAGCAAAGTTGTACTTGCATATGTACCTGTTGTGGAGGGCCATAGTGATGACAATGAACAAAGAATAATTTGTATTACATCAGACACAAGGCCACATTTGAACATTCCAACCTGTACTACAAGGTATAAATGAATGCTGCACTTCCAAATGAAAACAAAGAAAAGCAACTACAGACAGACATACCTTCAAGTACACAAAATACCAATCAAGTCTCCATTGCATAAATAGCAACAGCTGTGACTTCCACTTTAAATATGAAATAACAAATACAAATTACATTCATGATGAAATTAAACTAAAACACCAACAATGCTGCTTCCTCTCAGCATTATGTTTGATTCTTATTAAACCCATGCTGAGATGAACATGATCCATGATTGAAAAAAAGGTACCTGTTAATATTAAAGACACCAGACATTTTAAACAGGTCTGTTAAGGACTAACATACTAATTCACCATTTGTGTGAGTGATTACTTCAAGAAACAAAATGACTTTAAATCATGTATGTTTTGTATGTAATGTTGTTGTGCCTACAGCCACAGTCAGACACAGACCTGTTAAATCAGAACGTCAATAAACAAGACACAGATCTGTTAAATCAGAATGTCAATAAACAACTCACAGTAATATCCACTTCACTCGCACTTCTAGCCTCACCAATTCAGCACAAATAACTTTGATAACACAGAGTTACGTAACACAGCTGCACAGCTGACATCAGTACTGCTGCAAACACAATATCAGCAAAACCAGAAAACTCATGCCAATGCCAAGATTCAAAGCAGTATATTTGATCTCCAAGGTACAGTACCATCCTTCCTGTTCTGTCTGCATGGCTGCAAGTGAATATGGCTGCTTCATTTGCAACACAGTCTCCATGAACTACATGCTGTGGAACCTAGCCATACATCTTGCAAAATTAAAGAACATTACATCACATTTAGCTTCCTATTACACAAATATGTTAACATCTTTCATTAACAGATAGTTGGCATTAATAACTGCAGTGAATGAAAGGAAGTAAAAGGTCATGTAACGTCAAATATAGGGAAAGTATGAAATACTGGAAATAAAATGAGAGCAGTATGGTTACATCAGTTCTGGTTTTGGACTTAGAAAATTTTAGGTACTTGATTTTTATCGAAAAAAGTGTACCTGGGTACATGCATAACACGCTTTAATAAATCATATGTAAAAGCGGAGAGATGTGGAATAAGACGCCTCCTACCCTAACCTTCCTCTTCAGGAGAGAAGCAGAAAAATAAATTATGAAACAATTCAGTCAGGTCAGCAACTCCCTTGTCATGGCTTTTATATTTTTATCTTTATCCTCAACTTTTCTACATCAGACATTCCTATCAGTCATTTCCCCATTCATACATTCATGGAATTCCACTGTCCATTACAACTGTGAGTCAATATTTTAGTTTTCATCACACAAATGGTGTTGTAAATTTACAAGGTTGTCAATGCTGTTCAAAATAATCTTCTGCCATTGATAATTTTACATATAGACTAAATCTGCTATGTATTATTTCACTATTTATAGTTTTTAGCAGTCAAATCAGGTAATGTGCATATCACACAAGATACGCACTGCTCCTACATTAACTGTCAAAATTGAACAAGTGTTTATGATCTCCATCCACCAGCTGGACAAGTGTCGTGAAAATACCACACACATTTCCACTTCATTTTTCAACAACTCACACTGCAGACGCATGATTCATAACATGCTTAAAAAGGTGAGACTGTGTTAACCGTGTGAATATTTCAGTAAAAGGTTCCCTGAATCTTGTTTGAAATATTTAAATACGTTCAGATAGGTGAGAAAGTCAGGGACACAATTTTATTGTGGCAATAAAAGTCTGCAAACTGCTAACTCAATGAAGAAGTCAGTTGCAAAATTTGAGGTTTCCGCAGTGTTCATGTTGAAAATTTGGGTCTTCTGAGTTGTTATGCTGAGTGGCAGAATTATGGATTCCTAATGTTTCAAGGGAACATACCAACCTTGCCTCCAGCAGGCAATCAGTAACCCTGCTAATTCAGCATAAGAACCCAGAAGACCTGAATCTTCAGGAACTGAGTTACAAAAAGTAGTAACACTGTATCATTCAAATTGAAGCACTGATTCACACATCTCTTACATTAAAATAACTACTCAAACCATGATTCGAAATTACAGAAAGAAATAACAATCTTCATCTCAGATATGACAATGTAATCTGTTTCCCAGGTATGAATGCTGCATTTCACTGCTGATCTCATGCCCAGACATAGATGTGAACCACTGCAACAAGCAAGGTTGCACTGCTGTGTATGAAGCTGCACTTTATGGAGGTCGGAAGGCAGTGTTAGCCATGCTGAAACATGGCTCACACATACTAGATCTCGACTCCTCATATGGAGTCGGCCTATCAGCTCGTGACATCATCACTGAATATTACCCTGACCTGAAAAGTATTCTCCCACTGCCAATGATTAAACATCACGAATCAGATGGCCACACACAGCTACTAGCAGCTTTTCAACACCGAGAGCTCAATGCCTTCCACAATGTTCTGTGCCAGGTTAACATATATGGAGATGTTTGTATCAATCCAAACTTCTGGTACAGCAAACCTTATAATTCTACCTGTCTGGAAATGGCATGCAAGGAAATTGGCTGTGAAGAATTTGTACGAGTACTGCTCTTAGCAGGAGCAGATCCCAACACATTTAACATTGTGACACATAAATCACCTCTGCACTTAACTGCTGAAACAGGAAATTATGAAGCAATGAAGATACTGTTGGAAGCCAGACAAGTAAATGTGAACATGACAGATGGCTGTGGAAGAACAGCTCTACACATTGCTATGGAGCAGCACAGGAGAAATGATGAAGACAGTAGACGGCTACTGCAATGTATCTCACTTCTACTAGAACATGAAAGCACTGATTTGAATAAAACTGACAACAATGGCCATTCTGCAATTGATTTAGCAGCAATCCAAAATGACAGTGACACAGTACAGTTGATGCTAAAACATCATGGCCTCGAACTTGATGTGAATAGTTTCCAAGGAACACAGCAGATGAGAAAAAGTGAGATTATCAAAGAAAAGTTGTCAGACATAAAGAGAGTTCTGTACCAGAAAAGCGATGCTGAAAAGGATGAAAACATACTGAAAGACACGCTCTTTCAGCATTTATACAAACGAGAAAGCAAAGAGTTTATACGAATTTTCAAGGAAAATGTGAATAAACATGCCGCCCTTGTAGTACAGGAATTTGATGACACACACTGCACATGTTTACAATATGCCAGCAACTACGGTTTGCAGGACGTAGTTAAAGTCTTACTGGAATATGACGCTGATCCAAATGCTACCACTGACTATGAAAGAAGACCACCAATTGTTCTTGCATGCATAAGACAGAACCAGGACATCCTACAAAATTTCCTTGACTTGCCAACTGAATCAAACTTTAACATTAATGCTACAGATGCCAAAGGGAACACAGCACTTCATTATGCAGTTCAAAATGAAAATCTTCCTACTGTCATAGCATTATTAAATTATGGAACAGACATTAAAATAAGGAACATTTTTGACTGGCCACCATTACCTGCAGCAGCTGCAGAGAGACTGTTTAATCACTGTCTGCAGACTAGTCATCACTTCCCAGATGACAAAGACTATGAGATAATATTCAATTATGGCCTCTTGCTGGCAAGTCACAGGCAAGAGAATGTGGGGAAGGCCATATCTACAGACACAACACATTCCACTGAAAATCAGGATCAAGAATCCTTGCAAGACAGGCGTAAAATAAAACCAATAACACCTGAAATGAATTTACTATTTTACCTAAGTCAGTCACAGGAACACAGACACTTACTTTCACATCCAATAATCACAAGTTTTTTACACCTAAAATGGATCCGAATTAGGGCAACATACTACACAAATCTTGCACTGTATGTTCTGTTCTTGATACTACTTAATATATACATTTTTATGGATAATGGATTACTAGACCCACATCCCACATTTATGACTGAGCTAATGCATAACATTTCAGGTGGCAAAAACACTTCAGAAGGCGAGCACCAAGAAACTCATTTAGAAAGGTTTTGGACAACATATAAGAACCTAATTTGGTTTCTGCTGCTATTTATACTTTTCTGTCACGCAGTGAGAGAACAATTCAAATTTGTTGTGTCACCTGCAAAGTATCTCTTTACACTGGACAGCATGCTTGACATAGCTTTGGTCTTCACAACTACAACAGTTCTATTAAAATCCTGGGATGAAGATAATTACAGGAAATTATTCAAAGCATCTTCCTTATTCCTGTCATGGGTTGAACTGGCATTAATAATGGGATGCCTTCCCAAATTATCAATCAATATTGAAATGCTGAAATCCGTAGCGAGGCATTACTCTCTCGTTCTGTCATCATACTTCTTTTTTATAATTGCTTTTGCAAGTACTTTCTACATTTTCTGTCATGACAGTGACACACAAGCATTTCAAACTCCATGGGCAGCAGTAAAGAGCACAATCATGTTGCTGACAGGTGGAATTCATGTGCTTTCTGGCAATGGGTACAGTTCTGTAGTACTTTTGTTGTTTGCGTTCATAATTATCATGGTTATGCTTAATGTTCTGACGGGCATAGCGGTGTTTGATATAAAACTGATTAGTGAAAATGCAGAAATGCTCCGGGCAGTGTCCAGAATAACACTTCTGTATGAAACTGAGAGTGTCTTAATATACTGGAACACATTCATGGAGAAGATATGCCAGTTTCATTGTGCATCAAAGATGGCTGCATACTTGAACAATGCCCTGCGAAGGGTAATACTATTTCCTAACACCAGTACATCTGATAAAAAGATAAGTGTTCTCCCCAACAAAAGTGCTACAATAATATTTAACAATAAAGAAAATTCTGTCACTTGTAAAATGAATACAAAAACTCTACAAGCAGCCATAAAAACTATTAGCAATCAAGACCACATAAAGAGAAAGTATACAATGAAATCATGACAAGAATTTCAAGAGATTTGCTGCAAGTAGCAACAGTCCTGACAAAATTCAGACTACTGTGGATGAAAATTGTATGAAACAAGAGGAGACTAAGAAACTTTGGTTATGTTAAAGAACAAACATGAACCATAAAATCTTAGAAACAAACATGATGAAAATTACAACACTGTCTATAACGATTAGCTTGTTCACAAGCAACTCTGCAAGCAAAGCTTGACCAGCACATACACAGGTTCAATAGCACTGAACAATCACAGAACAACAGATCTACTGAATCATGTTACTTAAATGCACTCACATGAGGAAATGACAGAAAACCATTCAGAAACATGACTATTGTTATATAAACTTTGTTAAATATATGTTTATTGAAATACATTTCATGGTAAAGATTTTACTGGAAATTACAATGCAAAGAATGCACAACACTTGGGCTACACACTACTTTTAGAACTGTGATTCTGTTCTTCCGCATAATATTGCCATATAGTCCAGCAGAGAAATTTGCTGCCTCAATTTGGAGACAGCAGATTTCTTTGTGATGCTGGTAGCCACCTACCAGATTGCTAAGGGTCATGATCAGAAAACCAGAGTCTGTATTTTCACTCCAATGAAAATTGAAGTTTAACAGAATGTCTTGTATTTTAGAAGTTATACTAGACAAATATGAAAAGAAATTAAATTCCTACAACAACTTTCAGGGCAGAACTCCAGTACAAAACAACATAAACATCAAGTAACTAGTTAGGAAGCCAGGCCATGTAGGCCAGCTATATATAAGTACAAGAGAAGTCATCCACAATGATGTATTAACTGCAATTAACAGATGCATGATGTATAAACCTACACAAATCTGTAACTGTAAAATGTATAAACCTACACAAATCTGTAACTGTAAAAAGTACTTTATGTCACCATTCATTTTGTGTATCAATATATCATGTAATTACGTGGTGTCCTCTGCCAAAGATGTCAGGGAATACTGATGATAGCATTTACACTTCATACAATATCTAAGCCATGGAACAGAAACAATTCAACCCCAGGATTTTAAAATTATGATGCATATGCCATTGGTGCTTATACGATCCTTCTGCCTCTGCCCTTGTCCTGTGGCGATGGTGATTTTTTAAAATAGTTGACTGATCTACTTCTCTATTGGAAAGCCAATGCTGAAACTCCCAATGCATGCAGTACGTGTGTACAACACCACACACAAGTGTGCCATGTGACTGCTGACACACTGCTGCGACACCCAGGACCATGACAGGAAAGATGCTGAACTGTGAACTTGAGCAAATAATTCTGTCATTTACCTCAAAGACCTACCTCGTCCCAGAAGGAATTTCTTCACCAAGTCCAGTAAAGACAAGCTGACATTAGGTCTGGAAAAATTCTTCACAAATGATCAATATAAAAATCATACTCTCTGAATCAGGGGAAGCTGAACAGTGCAAAAGGTTGCTTGACATGGTGTTTATACCACGACTGGAAAAATTCTCATAGCGTTCAAGATGACACACCAATGTAGTTCATAAAGTGGCGTTAGATATGCTACAAATAATCCGGAAGCATCTATTATCATATTGTGCCCACCATTACTTTATATTTCTGATGAATTTTCAATTCCATTACTATGAGGGGGTGCTGATAAGCCCTTAGCCCAACCAGGAAGGAAACAAGCTACAGCGACCAAACTCGGGATTTATTCAACGTAGTACTCCCCACAAAGCTCAATACAGTTCTCAGCCCGTTGCTCTAACTTTTTTTGCAAGCCAAGAAGAAGACGAAGAAGAAGAAGAAAGGAAAAAAAAAAACCAGAAGGTTGTCCATCCAACCAGGTCTCTGCGGCAGCAATGACCTCCACGTTGGAAGAAAAATGGCAACCTTTCAATTGTTTTTTCAGTCCAGGGAACAGGTGGTAGTCCAATGGGGCCAGATCCAGAGAATAGGGTGGGTGATCAAGACACTGGAAGCCCAGGCAGGCCAGTTTCTTCTGGGTTGCAAGTGCCCGTTGAGCCAGGGCATTGTCGTGCTACAACACGACCCCCTTGGTGACCTTCCCACAGCATTTTTCCTTCAAAATGTCTTTCAATTGCACCAGAAGAGATGAGTAATACTCAGTGTTGATAGTTTGGCCCTTTGGAAGATCATCAATGACGAGGATGACATCTTGATCCCAAAAAATCGAGGCCAGATCTTTTCCAGTGGATTTTTGCACTTTGGAATTTTTTGGGGCAGGGTGAGCCGCTATGCCACCACTCCATTGATTGTTGCTTTGTCTTCAGGTCATAGTGATATAGCCAGGTTTCGTCCATGGTCACCAATTGCGACAGGAAATCATTTGGATCATGCCGAAAAAATTCCAAAAGTTGCTCATACAACT
>Ga0123357_10009944_pt1 | contig 12050 bp, 11 predicted proteins | sample TergutEmb28metaG_FD_89873 | JGI IMG/M metagenome (GOLD analysis project Ga0123357, IMG submission 89873) | Embiratermes neotenicus P4 segment gut microbial communities from Petit-Saut dam, French Guiana - Emb289 P4 | ecosystem: Host-associated > Arthropoda: Insects > Digestive system > Gut ...
AAAAAAATTTAAAAAAAAAAAAAAAAAAAAAAAAAAAAATTTGCTTTTTTTTTTTTTGTTAATAAATTTTAAAAAAAAAAAAAAAAAAAAAAATAAAAAAAAAAAAAAAAAAAAAAAAAAAAAAAAGACAAAACAGCCAGATGATGGACAAACTAGTAAAGGAATATAACTGTCAGGTCTGACAAATTTTCTAGACAGTAAAACTCATCACAGCTATCAACACCTTAGCTGTACCAGTCCTAGTTTACAGCTTCGGAATAGTCACATGGTTAAGAAAGGAAATTCAGAAGAAAGATCTAAAAAAGAGAGAGATTCTAATGTTAATAGACTCTATATCAAAAGACAAAGTGGTGGACATGGATTGGTTGAACTAGAGTCTGCATATGATGCTTTTATTGTTGGTCTCTGCGAGTACATCAAGCAAGGTCAAGAGAGGCCTACCAGATTAGTGCAAGAATATGATGTCAAGAAAACCAAACACTCTCTACAAAAGGAAGCTAATCTAACAATGCAAAATATATGACAGAAGAAACTGCTTCCAAATATATCAAGAATCAACTTCAGTCTAGTACTGAAAATGAGAAGGTGGAAGAACTCACAAGGAAACCATTGCATGGACAATTTTCTACCAGGACCTTGCAAGACCATTAACAGATAAAGAAAAGTCCCTGGAGTGGTTATGTAGCTCAGGTCTAAAGGGAGAAACAGATATATGGTATAAGAAACCAACTAGATGTCACTTGGAATTATATTTATTTTCTCTTTATAAGTAGCTCAACATGTTTTGGGCAACCTTGTGCCCATCCTCAGGAGCTGATGACTCACTGGTTTTATCGCCGCGCGTGGTGTTGTGCCATGGCTGCTGTAGGCTGTCAGAACCGGTTAACTGGTTGTGTATCCATTGAGGAGTATGTAGCACAACTTGTGCGACATACATCTAGTTGGTTTCTTATTCCATATTGAATTATGATGCACAGTCAATCACACATCAAGGAGAAACAGAGAGTTTAATAACAGTAGCCCAAAATCAAGCACTCAATATGCATTATGATCACAGGAACATCATGAAGCAACAAATTTACAGTAAATGCAGGATGTGCTATAAGGCAGAAGAACACAAAACATAATGTTGTAGGATGCACAACACTTGCATCATCTGAATACATCAACAGACACAATAAGGTGGCTGGTAATTGGTCTAAGCCAGGAGATTTCCATTTGTGAGTCTGTTTAATGACTGTAATCATCTCAATGAACATGAAGTCTGTCCATGGTTCAGGTGTTAGGTGTTCATGGTCTTTCTTCTCCTGTTTGATCGAAGTTGCTTTATCATTGTGAGTAACTGCATCTTCAAGGATTCCATACCAAAAATGTTCTATTTGTTGCCTAGTAGGTGGTTCTTGAATAGCACCTTTCTAGCTATTAATCTGATGATAAAATTTTGTGGTGTCTTCAATGAAAGTTATTTTGCTGGTAGTGGTGACTTCTCTTTGTGTGTCTTCTTAATCACTGGGCTTTCGCTTGGAGTTTAATTTTGATGTTTGTTGTTGTTGTTGTTGCCGTTGTTGTCATCGTCATTGTTATTATTATATTCAGTTCAGTGGGTAGTTATTAATGTGCAGGCTTAACAGCACAAGTGCCCATTATAAAGCCAGCACAAAATCACAATACAACACAAAAACAGTAAAAACACACAAAAACAAAACATTAAACAGACTAAACAAAAACAATATGACAGGACAAAAGCAATATCAGAGAAGTATCAGGGCAAAAACCCTAAACCCTGAAAAAAAGTAAATACGATGATAAATTGAACAGTGAAAACAGTAACTGGAGCAGCTTATGTTCTGGGTTCCATAGTGCTGTCGAACCCAGCACACAAGCTGCTCCAACTCAATCTACTACATAAATATTACATAGTGAGGAGTTTTCAGCAGCTACACGCATTCGTTGGTTCTAATTATAATAACTGAATTGTAATGCAAGATTAACAGCTGATATAATAATAATAATTCATTGCAATTCAATTCTTTTTGATTCTTTTTGTGCCGAGTCACTTGTCAAATGGCCAATTACAGAAACAGTACAACATACAGACACAAATTAAAAAAGGAAAATAAACAGGATAGAAATGAAAGACAACAAATATACAAAAACATAACACTAAACAAACAAAACAAAAATGATATGATAGGAAAATCAATATAGTCCTAAGGCAACAGCCCTAAACCCAGAAAAAACATAGATAATTTGATGGTGGTGGTGGTATTAGTAGCAGCAGCAGCAGCAGCAATAATAATAATAATAATAATAATATATGGAGCTTTATTGTGATCCAGTAATTCTTCCACATCTCAACAATGGGGATAGATTGTGAACTTACTTCTCAAATTTATCAAGCATATCACCAACATAGTTATGCAGTTTTACTGCATTATATCCATACCGCCAGCCCAGCTTGGCCAAGGTGATCACTTTCCAGTTACTCTCGGTAAATACAAATTCACGTCCATTGTACAGTCCAATCTTAGAATCACTTGACTTCCTTTTCTTCAGTCCTGAAAATAAATACATTTCAAATTAGGAGAAGGGGTACACGGAGGCAGGTTGGTTGAGGCACTGTGCTACAAGCCAGACAGTGGCAAGTTTGATTCCCAATGGGGGTCATTGGGATTTTTTTTACTTAATCCTTCCAGCTGCACAATTTCCCTGGGTTTGACTCAGCTTCTAACAGAAATGAGTACCTGAGATATCTTAGATATATCCTGGCTGCCAACAGTCTAGAAATTCAAAGATTCTCAAGCTCCTGGAGCCCTAAGGGCTTGTGCATGCTTATAATGGGACAGTAAATTAGGAAAAATAAGGAAAATACATACACATGGTACCCTTCACACTTGCATGCAAGGGAAAGAAGTGTGCATGGACTCTCGGATACTATATTCTGCAGCAAAAAGAGGTTTCAAAATCCGTAGAAGAGCCATTGTTTGTACAGGCTAGGTCATTGTTATAATTTAAATGCACCTAACAGATAAAATATATTATTGCTCACATGCCAACAGTGCTGCAACATAGAATGAATTAGAACCAGCACTCCATCACTCAATCAGAACAATTGCCACAAGATCAGTATGCGTAAGCTTAGTGCTCAACCACGCTAATGCACAAAAACTAACACTATATAATTAGTTCCAATCTTTTGGAGGGTACAGGAAAGGCTAAATACATTGTAAGATCACACAGCAACAGATGTCATACTGAGCAAACAATAACATAACAAGACACGCAAAGTGCATATAATGGAACACTGGGGCATGTTCATGCAACCACTGTTGCAGTGGCAAAGCAATAAGTAATAAGTATTCTGAGCATGTGTTTGTAGCCTTAGGTATCCAGCATGCAAAGCATGTGCCCCATATTATAATCTGTGGCCCATCCAGCTCAACAGTATTTTTCCACATTATCTCATGAACAGTAAGATTTTTGATAAGAATTTAGTGACCATAAAATGTTTTATTTTTCCCTACAACTCTATCTGAAACATGATCTTCATGATTTTCATGTAAAATACCTGTTATTCTTGTCATATTAAAATGAAACTGTAATTTTCTTGACAGATTTTTTAAAATACTCTAATATCAAATATCATTAAAATCTGTCAGTGGGCACCGAGTTGTTCCACGTGGGTGGATGGATGGACAGACAGACATGACAAAGCTAATAGTTGGCTTTCACAATTATGCAAATGCGCATAAAATGAATATGTACACATATAAACAGAGACACACAATACTACTTCTGCTGCGATCGCCTTGCCCATAACGCTCAACTTGCTTTGAGGTTTCTTACGACATGTTAATCATACAGTTGTGTGTTATGATTTATATGCTTTCATCAGTATGTATGTGACTGCACATCAACATAACACTAGCTTAAACCAGAAAACAAAATATGTTTATTAGTACACAGTTCCAGCCTGACACACTGAAAAAAGTGCATTCACAGTAGACTGTACAGGTGAACTATCACTGTCTAAAAGCCTTGAATTACCTAAAAGTTTGAGAAAATCTACCATGTATTTGTTCCTTGGATGAATCACTGCACCACCAACGTCATAGTTACGACCACTGATTTCTGTCACGGCTAATCTTCCACCAATTTTATTTGGTTCAAATAAATCAATGTGTACACCATTTGGACCAAAGAGTTCATGAAGAAAGTAGCTGGCTGATGTTCCTCCGATGCCACCACCAACAACAGCTGGGAAAAGAATATTTGGAATTAGGTTTGTCTCAGTACCTTTTTTCATCCTCCATCTAGTGCAAAGTTAAGAACTGTACTTCCCCTATATGCTTTCATGACATGGACAGGAACAACTTCACTTTTATTCTCTCTCTTTCTCTTACCCTATCATTATATTCTTGAGTTCCTTCCACTTCATGATTCCTGATGGTGTTTAGTGGAAGAAGCCTGGACCACCCATATGTGACTGCAAAATGCAATCATTTTTAAGGGAACGGACTGATTATGAATAAACTACAACTGCTAATCACAACACTTGGGTATCAGTCTAATCCCATAACCAATCAATTCCATGGTAACAAATCTCCAAGGTTCAACTCAGTTAATATGAAAGCCCACTAATGGACACTGCCTTTCCTCAGATCCGTCTGGCTCCCTTCCTCACAAACTGCCTCCAGAAGTTCCACCTAATGTTATTGCTGTATCACCTCAGCTTATTAAGTGATTTCCTCACCAAAACACTGTGTACTTCTTGTCTAATAAGTCCTAGCAAACTCTGACAATATCCAATTTTTAATTATGGTCAGTGCCATTTCTGAGTGCTCTAATATGGCAAACAAACAAGTTAAACTTCTGTTACATATATTTAATCATAATCAAAGAAATTGTGGCCATGCCAATGACATAATACTGTCAAAAAGAATCTCTATTTCTGGCATTCATAATAACACTAATTATCCTTTTTTGCATTTTAAAAATATTAGAGCTGTAGGCAGAATTACCCCAGAAAATTATGCCATACAATAGTATGGAAGGAAAATATGAGAAGTAAATTGTCCATATTGTATCTTGGGACATAAAATGTTTGACATACCTGACTGCACTGCATGCTGTGCCTAGTTTAAACATCGATTGATCATTGTGGTCTTTCCATTACAAGGAACTAGCTAAATCTAATTCAAGAAATTTGGTATTTTTAATCTCCTTAATCCATTTATTGTCACAACTTATTTTTATATTAATTTCCTTATTATGCTTTGTCATAAATTGTAAAAAGTAAGTATTATCAAAATTTAATGATAATGAGTTAACTGAACCAGTCACTTATATTTTCAACTACACTGTTGAATATATTCTTTATATTTTCAGGGACTAGGATTTGCAGTTATTATGCTTGTGTCATCTGCAAATAAAACCGGTTTAGATAAGTCAGCGATTATGTTTGGAGGATCATTTAAGTAGAGTAAGAAGAACAAAGGACCAAGTACTGACCCCCTGAGAAACTGTTTTATTTTGCCCCACTGAAAAATTAGTGTTATTAGAAAAGCTATTATCTGTTAGCACTGTCTGATATTTATCACTGAGGTATGATTTTCACAGTGCATTGGTTTTGCCCCTGAATCCATAAAGTTCACATTTTGACAATAGTATATCATGATTTACATCGTCGACTGCTTTTCTAACTATCAAATCCATGTCGGTGCAAAGATTAACGGCGAAGTACATTAAACAGTATTAGGAACAAGTCAGAGGTTTTAAATACCTATCCTTGGTATTGTCTTCATATGGCAGCCCTCAATCCATAACAGTGCAATGATAATAATCACATACATATTCATTTTTGAAGTAAATGGAGTTTTTAATAACCACACAATAGTGCCACGTGTCACCTTCCTGTATATCTTTACTTCAAGGAAATGAAGCTTGAGAACATACAGAGAACACCACAATTTTCATTGGTGTATTAAAGTATAATTCCCATTTGCTCCTGCCAAAAGAAAAAAACAAGTTTTCTGTACATACATACATACGTACATATTCATTCCACCGACCCAGTCTCAGCATCAATTGCATCTGAATATGAAACATGTCAATAAACATCAGACAGCATAAGACACAAAGGGGAAGAAGAAGAAGAAGAAGAAGAAGAAGAAGAAGAAGAAGAAGAAGAAGAAGAAGAAGAAGAAGAAAAAACCCCACAAGATAAAAGAGTAAAACAAAACAAACAAACACATTCACAGGAGTAACCCAAGTATTATTCCAGATCATCATGCACAATGGAACAACTACATGCTTAAGGTTTATTCTAATGACATTTGAAATATTTCAAAGTTCTAATTATAAAATAAAACATAGTTAATATAAAAGCAATTACTACTAAGGTAGTTAGTCACAAAAGTAGTTTTGTACTTTATATATCATCCTTATCCATCTTGCATTCTAAAAATTCAATAAAAGGAATGAATAATAAGGTATCTGTAAAACTTGTTTTTGAGTCTTTTTCTGTCATTTCTATGACTCTGTATATTTCTTGGAAGGCTATTAAAGATTTTGACCCCGAGTAGGAAACTCCATTTTGGACACAAGATAAACTTACATTAGGAAAATATACATGATTTTTGTTTCCGGTTTCTAAACCGTGTACTTGTGAATTAGTTGGAAAATCTTTTTATGTACTATGAACATTAAAGACAATATATACTGACATGCAATAGGTAAAATATTAAGCTTCCTAAATAAGCTGCTACATGAGGACCTCGGTCCCACACCAGACTTTACTCTAACAGATCTTTTTTTGTAGTTTAAATACTTTATGTGCATGTGTTGAATTTCCCCAGAAGATTATGCCATATCGAAGTACAGAATGAAAGTACACAAAGTAGACTATACGCAGAGTATCCGAATTCAAGGTGTGAATTAAGGTCCTTATCAAGAAGCATGAGGCACTCAATTTAAGACGAAATAGTTCTACATGGTTTTTTCAAAATATCATTGTCTATATGCATACTCTAGCATTAGCACCACACCACCTAGCACGAAAAACAACAACGTCAAAAGAGATAACTACCCTGCTTACGGGAAACTTATTTCAGATATCACCCACATCTCTTCTCTGTTACTATATCCAAAGTCCGTTATTATATAATCAATGTGCTAAAAATTGTCTCTAAATATTTTATCTATACACAACGATAATACAAGGAATAAGAACCATTTTCATAGACCAAATACTAACCTACCTTGTTTTCAAAAAAGTACATTCCATACTGGCATCAAAATATTCAAGTTTACCACGTAGTCTGACAATCCATAAGAATGAAAACACAAAATTTAAAGTAGCATTGAGAAAATACTTTAAAACACACTAATTTTATTCCACAGATGAATTATTTACATGTAAAATTATTCACAATATGGATTTATACAATGTTTATAGCATTTTGTACTGTAAAAATTCTGTATATTTCGTACATTAATGGCATGTTCCACTTTTACTTCCTATCTGAAACACGAATCCATAGAATGTATGTATGTACGTATGAATCACACGTATGATTAAGACGGCATGGCCACTGCCACTGTTCATTGACCATGTGCTGAGAAATGGGACACGGTATTGGAGAAAGTTTGATTTCAACTTCAAATTCATTAGTGATCCAAAAAATCCATCTACAAGAGTTCATCCCGTGGATATAGGTACAGTCAAAAATAAGTAAGTTGGTTCCATGTAAACAGAAGAGCCAGTCACTAAGATAGTCAAGAATAAGTAATATTAAATAGTACAAATTTAGAACAGAATTTCAAATTATAATAAGTAAAGACAATGGTTACAAAATTAGGTAAACAACTTCAAATAAATTAAAGTATAATATACAAACATATAAGCTAAATAAATACATAAAACTGGGATATAAAAATTAAAAATTAATGAAGTAAAAGAACCATGGATGATGAATAGGTACAGAGAAATTTATTACAATGGTACAATGTAAGAAGAGAGGGTAAGATTAACACCAACAGAAGTGAAATATTACTGTTTGTTAAAAATTCATCTAAACTACATCATATCATATCATATATCATAAATCATACAACTTATTCTCATTCCATGGATCGTTACAGAAATACAGAATCCATGTGGATAAGAAAATAGTCAATGCTGTACATAAAAGTAACAAAAATGTTTGTTTAAGAAGTCCAGAAGAGAAGTCAGTATACAAGTGTACAACAATTTTAGTTACTAGGCCTAGTATGATGTTTGAGGATTTAACATAATATAAATCATTTTAATATAACAAATAATAACATAAAAACACCAATTAGAAGGATACAGTACTTAATGGACAAAAAATCATTTACTACACCACTGCATAACAGATAAAGATTGGTACATTCAAACAGTTAAGATTTATACAAAACAAGATCTAAAATATGAATACAAAAAGTAACTATGTAGTTCAAGGATACAACAAACATCATTGTATACCTATTTTATATGCCAAACTTTCAAATACTAATTTAGCCCCTATATAAATAAATTTAATTTTTTTAAATTCAAAATAATCATCTACGGAATAAAAGGAATTTTCATATGACAATTTCTGTAAAATCAATTTAAATTTCTTGGGATTAACAGACTCTGTTTTTATATAAGGAGGATGCATACTAAACACCTTAACACCTAAACAGAACATCCCTTCTGGTATTTTGTCAAGTTCATGAAGGATGGTGAGTGAGTGTGGTGAATGCATATAAAGAAAGTGCTTTAGAGCAATTTTAAACTTATTAGGCTTGCTGGAGATATCCTTAATTGCCTCGGGAGGCCATTCAAGATTTCGATACCTGAATAATAAATTCCTTTCTGATACATGGCCAGAGTTGCTCAAGGCAATTGTAAATCATTTCTTTGTCTGGTATTATTGTTATGATATACAATAATTGAAAGAAAATAATCCCTTATAAATAACGAACAATAAAGTGGAGTGATCCCGTTACAGGCCTGGTGTGGCCCAGAGGGTGGGTAGAGGTATAGCTCTACTCTTCCACGACTGCAGCACTAAAAGGGTGAAGCAGTCAGCAGCATGCCCCAGCTGCACTTTACCCCCGGGAAAGACCCGGTACCCATTTTACAGGAGGCTGGGTGGGTCCCAGGGCCAGTCTGGATAGGTGGAAAATCTCGTCCTGACCAGGATTCGATCCCGGACCGTCTAGCCCATAGTCAGTCACTATACCGTCTGAGTTACCCGGCCCAAATGAACAATAAAAAAGTGAATATACACTGTGATGAGGGTGGTAATATTTTAAATTCCTTGAATAATTCTCTACGAAACTCCCTATACTCACATCCCATTATGACCCGAATTAACCTTTTTTGCATTTTAAAAATTACTGAACTATGTGACAAGTCTCCCCAGAATATTATGCCATAAGACATAATTGCGTGAAACTTTAGAGTAGAAACAGACAAATGTGGTTCAATGTTTTGAATTAAGAAACGTGGTGCTTCATTTACTTACATAAAGTGAGGTCCTGTAGGAGACACTTGTTTCAAAAGTAGGAAGGAATGATGAGTTTAATAATGTATTAAACAAATTCACATTTGCAAGTCATTTAAGTCATATTGCAACTATATGTGATGATGATGATACAGTTACAGAAAATTACAAAATATCTAATTTGGCCCTAAAAAAAACCTGAAAGCTTAACAACGTAAGTACATGCCTCTTGGTCATCTCATTGAAGGAGTGGTCACCAACAACTTTCTGCAATATTTAGAGAATGGTTTAACCAAAAACATCTTATGAGTGGGGCAAAAAGAAATACTATAACAAACGTATAATATAGTATGCAAATTCATAGGACATGAACCTTGAGCTCAGGGGATAAGATTAATTTTTTCAACTGAGTGTAATCCCACCGACAATCTTGGATAGGTATAGGTTTCCCAGCAAAGAGATGCTGAGAAGTTTCAATTTTCATTTCTTTATTTGTTCCATGAATCCAAAATGGTCAACAAAGGCCTTGGGTGTAGAACTTGTCAAATGTGCACGTAATGGTTGCATATAAAACATAGAACCGGTCATCTGCTGTACTTTCGTATAAGTTCAAGAGAGATGAATACCATAGTTTAATATCAATGTTCCTACATAATTATATAAAACGTCCAAAATCGGTCTACTTCGTAAGATTGTGCCTATATATGACTCATTACTTAAAAAAAGTGAAAAGTTTTAGTCTAGTTGATTTATTGAAATGCATATGCACAATTGCATATCACTTTTAAGGGTTTTTATTCCTATAATAATTAAATTATTTTTCTAAAGTATAAATGGAATGACAGTACATATAGCCTTTTGAAGTCATTTTAAACAGTTTTATATTATAGGACAAATCCTCTATCTGTGTTGGGAAACTACTGAACGCCTTAATTCCGAAATAATATGTTCCTCTTTGGTAGGTTGTCAAATGGGATAGTGGCTGATGTAGATTTGATTTATCTCTAGTAATGATGCTATGTACCTTGGAGTTTGGCTTGAAATAATGTGTTTTTAATCACAAAGATTAAAAGCAATAAAATATATTGGGATTGTAATGGTAAAATTTTTAATTTCCTGAAATGTTGCCTACAAGAATCTGTATTTCTAATCCTCATAATGATTTGAATAGTTTTTTTTTTTTCAATGTAAAAATATTACTACAATACGAGTTTCCTTAAAATATTATTCCATATGTCATAATCAAGTGAAGTATAAAAAACTTTCTATCTTTAAGTGATTCTTGGAACAACAAAGGTCTAACTGTTCTAACTGCACAACATGGTGAACTCAGTTTTTGAAAAATCATATCTATATAGGTCTTCTGAATGAGTGTGTTGTCCAGTGTTATTCCAAGAAATTTTGTATTGTGATTATTAGACTTTTTCTTTTTGTTTTCATGAGTAATATACTAATCAATTAAGGAACTATTTTTAGTTACAAATTACATGAAGTGTCTTGTCAATATTAAGTGATAATACATTGGTATTAAACCAACTATTTATATCTTGAAAGTTTTGAAAGTTTGTAGAGCCGGGGTTAGTAGTGATTACACTAGTGTAATCTGCAAATAGGAGAATTTTGGAGTCATCAATTAAAATTTTTGGGAGGTCGTTAATGTTAATTAAAAAAAAAAAAAAGCAGTGGAACACGTAACGATCTTTGAGGGACACCATGTTTTATTTCACTCCACTTAGAACAGGGGCACAGTATTATTTACAACCGCTCTTTTGTATCTTCCCTCAAGGTAGGGTTAATTAGTGTTGGCGCTGCAGTGCGTTGAAACGTATCCAACTATGTACGTCGGCACGGGTTAACACTCCAGACGCCTTACATGATCAGCAATGTCGCTGTCAAAACTTCAAATATGGACCTCAGTTCAGTTGCAAATGCAAACACAACCTTTACTGCTAGCTGTAACACATACAGAAAAACAAACGAACCAGAGCTGAACCTTACCAGGTGACTTACCTGGGGCGTTTTACTTAACCTTGGTGCTATCGGTGTGATGGGCACTGCATGCATCATTACTACGTGTTTACTATCGACCACGGTTTACCTATCGACGTAGCAGCAGAAAGCATTTTGTGAAGTGGGCGCGTATTTGTTCGAAGTATAAGACCAATTTGCATCAGGAAATACTTGCTATCATTCGGTGCAGAATCTTTTGTCTTCTAGGTTGCTATTCAAAAATTTAAAGATTAAGATATACAGAACTGTAATTTTGCCTGTTGTTTTGTATGGGTGTGAAACTTGGTCGCTGACACTGCGGGAGGAAAGGAAGCTGTGGGTGTTTGAGAACAGGGTGTTGAGGAAAATATTTGGACCTAGGAGGGACGAGGTAACGGGGGAATGGAGGAGACTGCATAACGAGGAGCTAAATGACTTATACTCCTCACCCAATATTGTGCGGGTGATAAAATCGAGAAGAATGAGATGGGCTGGGCATGTGGCGCGTATGGGTGAGGAGAGGGGGGTGTACAGGGTCTTGGTGGG
>Ga0123357_10009946_pt1 | contig 12049 bp, 9 predicted proteins | sample TergutEmb28metaG_FD_89873 | JGI IMG/M metagenome (GOLD analysis project Ga0123357, IMG submission 89873) | Embiratermes neotenicus P4 segment gut microbial communities from Petit-Saut dam, French Guiana - Emb289 P4 | ecosystem: Host-associated > Arthropoda: Insects > Digestive system > Gut ...
ACAGTGAAAATTTTTTGAACGTCGCGCCAGTATTCGCACATGGAAACGGAACAGGCTCAATGGGTTGTGTAATGATTGCTCCGCCGATATTCCTGTCCGAAGACGAAGCTCTTGCAATTATCAAAAGTGCGTCGGCAGATGAAGGTCTTACGTTTAATGCCAATCCGCCGGGATATGTAGCCACAAAAAATAAAACCGAAACAAAATATCCGTGGGAGTGGGAAAATAAATATGTATTGGGCAGCGGGAGCGTCGGATTAAATTTATATGACAATAAAAAAGGAGTAGCGGTTACATATATATCTATGGAAGAATCAGAAGAAATTTTTCCGAACGGTCCGTGGGCTTCTGTTACCGATTATCAGCCGAAAAAACTTGCCGAAATGACTGTAGAAGATTTTTCCCAGCAGAAAGGCGATATTGCAGTGGGCGTTTTCTACGATCCCGGGACCGATTGGGAAGATGAGGAACAAAAGCAGGTACTTGACGAATATGAGGCAGGAATCCGCGAAATACCAAGTAATGCAAGTCAAGACGAATACGCTCAAAAATATAATGAGATTTTCTCAGAGTATGAAGCAGGTATGAAAGTATTTTTAGAAGAACAACTCCGCGCACAAGTCCGCGACTTCATAGAGTGGCTGCAAGGACAGGGGATTATATAATTAACAAATAACAATTAATAAATTTACGGAGATTAAACCATGAAAGCAAGAATATCCGTCGCGCCCGTGAAAAAATACGCGCCGCCGAAATATCCGACGCTCACAGCCGCGAACCGCGAACCCGCGCTTCTGCGAAAGTTGCCGTCGCGCTGGCAGAAAAACGCCGCCGTAGTCGCGGCGGTGGGTATGCTCGGCGTGATTTCATTATCCTCATGTGGAATTTTGAGTTCAAAAGTCAAGGGTTATAATCCCAACAGTGAAAATTTTTTAAACGTCGCTCCGGTGTTCATACACGGCGCGGGTACGGGGTCTATGGGCTGTATGATGATTGCTCCGCCTGTGTTCCTGTCTGAAGAAGAAGCTCTCGCAGTCATAAAAAATGAGACGGAGAACTCCGGCTTAGACTTTTCCGCCGAACTGCCCGAATATATTGCTTCGTCAAATAAAAAAACATATGAGAAAAAGTACAGCTGGGAACGGTATCCCGAAAATGAGCGATTAGGCGACGGCAGTGTCGGCTTGGATCTATATGACGGAAAAAACGGCATCGCTCTTGCATATATATCTATGGACGAAGCGCAGATAACGACCGACACATACAGCGGCATAAGTTTAGACGCTATTTTGGACGGAACCGAAGTAGTGCCGATGGGCTGGAATTCGTATCCGCGCGAACTGGCTGAATTAACGGCAGATGATTTTTCACAGCAAAGGGGCGATATTGATGTAGGTGTTTTCTACGACCCGGGTATAGATTGGACTAATGAAGAACAAAAACAGATATTTGATGATTACTTATCAAAATCAAATGAAATATTTAAAACGTATGTTAATGAGGAAGCTGGCAATATAGAGGACGAAAACAGAGATGAATTCACCGAAAAAATGGACGAAATCAATGCAGAGTATGAAACAGATATGAAGTTGTATATAGAAGAGCAGCTCCGCGCACAAGTACGTGACTTTATAGAGTGGCTGCAAGGGCAGGGAATTATATAATAATTAGAGTACTGAGGGAAAGCAGACCACCCCGTCACGCGATTTAACGTCGTGCTGCAATTCTTACAAAAAATCTCGCGTGCCACCCCTCCCCAGAGGGGAATTTCGTCTAACATCCGAGATTGTGCTAAATTCCCCTCTGGGGAGGGGTGGCGTCGCAGAACAATATAAAAATTTTCATTACGACATTCAATGCGACGACGGGGTGGTCTTTCATGAGAATTACGATTAGAAAGGGGGATAAGAATTTATGCACTTAACACTACATATTACAAACAAATGCAATTTGCAGTGTAAATATTGCTACGTCAGTCAGGGCGCGGAAACTATGATGCGTGAGACGGCGTATGCCGCAGTCGATTTGGCGGCGGGCGACGCTAAGGCAAAAAAACCGTGCGGACTTATCTTCTTCGGCGGCGAACCGCTCGTCGAGCGCGAACTCATATATGATATAGTAAAATATTCGCAGAAAATAAAAAAAGAAACCGGTCAGGTTTTTTATTACAAGATGACCACGAACGGTACGCTTTTAGACGAGGATTTCTTGAAATTTTCACGCAGTATCAACATGATGCTCGGATTTTCGCATGACGGTTACGCTCAGGACGACTGCCGCGTTTTCCATGACGGAACGGGCACGGCGAAAATTCTTGAAGAAAAAATCCCGCTTCTTCTGAAATACCAGCCGTACGCCGTCGCGATGTGCACAGTAAATCCCGAAACTGTAAGCAAATTAGCGTCTTCTGTGGAATGGCTTTTTAACAAAGGCTTCCGGTATATTACTGTATCACTCAATTACGATAAATCAGCAAAGTGGGATAATAAAAGTCTTGCTGTACTTGAAAGCGAATATAAAAAGTTAGCGGAGCTTTATATCAAATGGACGAGGGAAAACATGAAATTTTATCTCTCGTGTTTTGAGATGAAAATATTGTCGCATTTGCGCGGCGAAAAATACTGCGAAGACCGCTGTCAGCTGGGGCGCAAACAAATATCTGTCGCGCCCGACGGCAGATTATATCCGTGCGTCCAGTTTGTAGGCGACGCCGGGTATGAAATGGGCGACGTATTTTCGGGCGTGGACGCTGAGAAAAGAAAAATTATAGAACAAAAAGGTTCTGTCAATCCTCCTGCCTGCGAAAACTGCGCAATCAACAAGAGGTGTAATCATACGTGCGGCTGTCTCAACCGTCAAGCGACTGGCAGTATTGCCGAAGTGTCGCCGGTTCAGTGCGCGCATGAGCGCATATTGCTCCCGATTGCCGATTCTATAGCTGAAAAACTGTATAAAGAAAGAAATTCGCTGTTCATACATAAACATTACAACGACTTTTATCCTATTCTCTCATTGATTGAGGATAAAACGGCTAATAGAATAAAATATTAATATAACAAATAAATCCGTAAAAATCACTCACATTTTGCGAGTTTTTTAATATAATAGTAAAAAAGAGGGGTGTTGGATTTATGCGAAAAAACGGCTGGAAATATCAAAATATAATAGATATAAACAAACCTATGGATTATGCCTGCTTAGAGGAAAATATCCGTGAAATGGAAAGAATTTTTAAGTCTACGAAATCAATCGAAAGAGTAATAATCGGCAAAAGTTATTTGGGCAAAAATATAAATCTTATAAAAATCGGGGACGGCGCGCATAAAGTCATATATATCGGCGCGCACCACGCCATGGAATGGCTGACCTCGATTATTCTTATGCGTTTTGCCGAAGATTTCTGCAAAAGTTATATTTTTAACGAAAAAATGTACGCTTATGATCCGGAGTACGTTCTGCAAGCCCGTACGGTTTATATTGTCCCAATGTTGAATCCCGACGGGGTTGATTTGGCAATACACGGACTTGAAGTCGATAATCCCGTGCGCTCCCGGCTTATTCAGATGAACAAAGGCTCCGAAGATTTTTCTAAATGGCAGGCAAATGCGCGCGGCGTCGATCTGAATCATAATTACGATGCGGATTTTAATCTTCTTAAAGAAATTGAAATGCAATCCGGCATAACTGAACCGTGTGCAACGCGTTACGGCGGGGAGTATCCTGAAAGCGAACCGGAAGTAGCCTCGCTTGCGTCGCTCATACGCTCCGACACGGATATATCAGTTCTTGTTGCGCTTCATACGCAGGGCGAAGAAATTTACTGGCGTTATAAAGATATAATCCCGCCGAAAGCAAAAATGCTCGCAAATCTTATAAAAAAAGCGACGGGATATGAACTCGAGTATCCCGGTGAAGATATAGCGTCGTACGGCGGATGTAAAGACTGGTTTATCTCGACGTTCAACCGTCCCGGGTTTACTATCGAGTGCGGTAAAGGCAAAAATCCCCTGCCAATATCGGATTTTGTGACAATATATAACTATATTGCCGAAGCCCTTATGCTTTTGGCTATGAATTAAATATAATTTTATAATTGCATATAAATTTTTTATATAACTGTTGACAAACAAGAAATGTTTTGGTATAATAAATTATATAAATAATTTAAGTGAGGACGATTAGCTCAGTTGGTAGAGCATCTGCTTGACGTGCAGAGGGTCAGGGATTCGAGTTCCTTATCGTCCATTAACGCAAAATCATAGAAAAGTCCGTAATGCTGATAATTACAGACTTTTCTATGATTTTCTTATTTTGTATTAAAATGTCTTATTTCCTAGATACGTCTTATTTCGTCGCAGCTTATCTCTCCGTCCAGACTTTTTCGATATAACTGACAGCCTGATTTATCTGTTCAATCCAATCCACAATAAATAATATCTCCTTTCGCATATTTAATATTTATACGTTAATTATACATCATACTGTTTTACTTTGCCCGTTATTTAGATAACGAAAAATATAGGTTTTAAAATAATACTGATATGTTCATATTTTAGCCGATTTCCATTTTTTTATCTTATACTTATCCAACAATTTTTCACCGTTTTTGTAAAAGATATTACGCTTGTCGTCGTCGCTGATATCTGCGGAAAGAACAGCCCCTATACCATGATGAGTATCAAACCACGGCAAATCCGTGCCGAATAAAATCCGGTCGGAGCCGACTGTATCGCATAACAGTTCAATCGCGCCGCGGTTATCCATAACTGCCGTAAGCTCGCATATAATATTCGGGCAGTCCCTTGCGATCTCTGCGCCGTGCCGCCAATCGTCATGAAAACTGTGACCGCATATAAAAATCGCGTCAGGGTAACGGTCAGCAATTTTTTTTACGACATCGGCGCCGTCGTTGACGCTGTTTCCCCAAGTGTGCAATAATGCCGGCAGGCGGTTCGCGTTCATATATTCCAAAAACGGTCTATATGCGTCGTCTGTAAGCGGCGTGGAATGAAAATCGGCGTGGAATTTGAAACCGAAATAATATTTTCTGTTTTTTTCAAACCTGTCAACAGTTTCTTTATAATTTGTCCTGTTCGGAATAATTGAATTATACGCTAAAAAATACTCGGGAAAACGTTTTACCTCGTTTAAATTGTACGCTTCTTCAAATTCAGCGTAATCCAGAGCGTAATGCGAACAGAATACGGTCAGTTTCGTATTGCACCGTTTCATTGTTTCTATCATTTTTTCAGGACAGTTCGAGGGAAAATATATGCCTGTCGTACAGTGCATATGCGCATGAAAATCCAGTATATAGCAGTCTTCAAGTCTGCCGGATTCCCAGAAAGCCTGTGCAAGCTGCGATTTATTGTTAATCATAATACGCCTCCCGTAAAAGTTTTTTCAGATTTTCTCCGGCTATTTTACGCTTGTCATCTTCGCTTATCTCGGCATGCTTTATAACCAGCATATGCGCGCCCATATATGATACCGGAAACCCGCTCCCGAATAAAATCCTCTCAGCCGGATATTTTTTCAGCATATCTTTCAGACCTGAGTCCGTCAGCATATAAGTCATGTCTAAACACAAATTAGGGTATGAATCAAGAAAGGGACGCAGAAAACGGTCGCTGGGCCAGCAGTCCGCATATGTGAGTATAACTGTCAAGTCAGGAAAATCACGCATAATATCGTCAGCCTGCTCAAGCGTCAACCCGCGCTCAGTATTTAACAAAACAGGGATTTTGCGTTCACAAGCCATTTCTAAATAGTTTCCTATAACGTTTTTACGCGGAAGATACCTGTGAGCTTTCGGATTTATAATAAGTGCGGCGATATTGTTTTGCTTCATCAACTGCGGCAAAATACACGGGGCGGGAATTTCGTCTGTGCAAGACGGGAGTAACAGCCATACTCCTTTTAAAATATCTTTATCTTTTATGTCTTCCGCCAATGAACTATTGGCAAGTACCGCTTCATTTATTGTTTTTTTCACCAAACCGCCGGAAATTCCGGCATTTTTCATATGACCTAATAATTCGTCTATATCGGCGCAACATTCTAAATTTTCCGTCGCCGTCTGCGGTCCGTAGTTTAAGTTGCAGTCCCAAAATTCTAATTCCATAATATTCTCCTAAATAGAAATTTTTCTGAATATAAATGCTTATACTATTCGCTTATGCTTCCGCAATATCCGCTTTGATTCTGCTCACCAATTCAATATATCGAGGGTCGTCTTGAAGTTTTTTGTAGTAATCTTTGTTTTCAAGTATTTTTAATAAGTACGGCAACATCCTTGCGGAAGCCCCCCTTTCTTTTGTTTCTGTTATCATATCCAAATACGGCGAAGTGTATTTGAGTTCCTTGCTTGTGCGGCGTTCATCTTGATACGCATCATAACCTTTAGCGTGTTCATACGCGTTTTCTAATGCTTCAAACATTTCGTCAATCCTGTTTTGTCTGAAAAGCGTCCAGGAATAATTGATATAAAGTTCTTTCATATCGTGATGATAAAACCCGTAATCGCAGCTTTTATAAATATGTTTGTTTAATTTTACCAATATATCAACCGATTCGTCAATCACATCTTTGTCTTTAATATAACTGTTTGCTAAAAACCACATCAATTCTCTGATTTTATTTAACAGTGTAATTAACAGTTTTTGTTTGTACAGTACAGCGTCTTTGCCGTCAAACGCTTCTGCAAGCAGACTTTCTTTGCTGACATATATTTCATCGCATTGATTTGCTATCTCCATCGCTCTTTCTTTTTCGCCGCTTCTTGCGTAGATATAAACGAGCATTCGGCGGCAGTCGCTGCGGATTTTATCGTCGGTCGAATTAGCTAAAAGTTCTTCCATGATTTTTACAGCTTCTTCCCAATTTTCATACGACCTGTGTCTTTTATAATCCCACACGGGAAAATCCCAACCGTCGGTGTATTGGCGTGTTGTCATAGTGTATCCATAAGTGACGCCCCATTTGCTGTCAATCGCTTTCGCAAGACGTATCAGCAGCTTTTCTTCCGCCGGAAACTCCGCAAGGGCTGTCCGCATTAAATCAATCTGTTCCTGCGCTTTTCCCCATTCGCGTCCGATTGCGTCGTATTTTTCGCAGTATTCGTCGATTTTTCTGCGTTTCTCCGATGTGTCATGGTCGAAAAGAAAGTCGGTTGTCACATTAAAAAAATTTGCCAACGGCGCGATATATTCAATGTCGGGATAACTGTTTCCGCTCTCCCATTTTGATACTGCTTGACCTGTAACGCCGAGAATTTCCGCAAGATATTCCTGTGTTATATCGTCGCGTTTTCGTAACGCTTTTATTTTTGTTCCTATTTTAACATTCATAAAATCACTCCTGTAAATTAATGAATAAAACTTTTCACCGGTGTGATTTTATTATATCATTTGTAAATCAAAAATACAATTGCCAATTAGTTGTTTTAAATCCAATCAACAGTTGAATTTATATGATTAATAGACTTGTTCTAAAACCTAGAATTTATATGTAGAGCGTGGCATTCCGCCGAACGCGTTCGGCATACGCGCCGTGAATATACGCCAATGCGGGGGTTTCACACGGCGCGTATCGGAATCCGCGCCCTACGACAGGGTTTTAGAACACATCTAATTTTAATTGCAGGAAATATAAATTTTCTTCGTAAATTATTTTATATTTTTACAAGCTCCTGTCAGCGTAATTTATAACCTGCGCAACTTCTTCCATATTTACGTCCGACATATTGATATTTATCGTAAACCGCAGACAGCGCGAAAGAATGTCAAGCGACTTCTGGCACATATCGGGACTATATTGGACATTTCCGCGATAACTTGGATCATTCCAGGGATAACCTGCGGCAGTCGGCGAATGTTTTTCTATGATTGCTTCCCAGTTTTTGTAAATATGCCTGTCAGGAAAACCCGCTTCGTTATACACCGAACCGATATAAAGTCCCTGTTCGCCCATTAATTTCGCCATTCTTTTTGCCGCTTCGTTGTCTTTGGCAATAATCGAGAAGGAAAATCCGCATTCGCCGTCTGGATCGTCCACACGCTGCAATATGTAATTTGCGGGCTTATTGAGACATGACAGCAGCTTCTTTTTCAGCGAGCGCGTTTTGCCGAGTATCATATCAAGTTTTGACAACTGCACCCTCGCAACCGCCGCGCAGATTTCATTCCCTCGTATGCCCATCTGAGTGTACGGAGCTAATTTCGCCCCCTGCGACAACCCTGTTTTCCACATCGGCGAACCGGGGTCGTGAGCGTATATGCCGCGCAGGAAAATATCTTCGTCGTTGGCGAAAAATACGCCTCCCTCGCCGCAGGTGATGACTTTGTAGAAATTCAGGCTCCAAGCGAACGCATCCGAATTAACGCCGGTATATTCGCCGAAATATTTCGAGCCGATTGCCTGACACGCATCCTCTATAAGCGCAATATTATGCTTTTTACACACGGCTCTAACCGCGTTTATTCTGCCCGGTATACCCTGCATATGCACTAAGATGACAGCTTTTGTATATGGTGTGATTTTCTTCTCCACATCTTCCGGGTCCAATCCCAAAGATTCGTCAATCTCGGCTATCACTGGCACCGCGCCGGCATTTGTTACTGCTGAAGCCGTGGATATATACGTGTATGCCGGCACAATCACCTCGTCGCCCGGACCTATGCCGTTAGCCGACAGGCAGAGCGTCAGCGCGCTCGTACCCGAAGCGACCATCAGCGCGCCTTTTACGCCTATTTTTTCGCAGAGTTCATTTTCAAACAGGGGACATTCCCTTGTCTCATTTTCTCCCGGGTATCTGAACATTGTTTCGGGGTTTTTCAAGACCCTTGTAACTGCCTCAATTTCCCGTTCATCGACGGCGCCCCAGCCAAGACCGCCTCCCGGAAGCGGCGTCTTTATTATTTTTTCTGACATTTTAGATATTCCTCCTCTATTTATTTTAACTTCATTGTATTATATATCAAGGAAAAAAACAAGTAAAATACTGTCATATTATAGACAAAAACTATTCTTTATGATATAATAAAAACACTGGGAGGTATGATATGAATTTTTTTTACGAGCAGAAACATTATGAACGCAGTATAAGAATCTTAACCGAAAAATTTAAACTATTCAGTTACCCCGCTCATTGGCATTTAGAGCATGAGATCGTAGCTGTATTTTCAGGAAGTTTAAACGTCGGTTTTAATTTGCAGACCTATTCTTTATCTGCGGGGGAATTGATTTTTATCCCCGGAGGAAATATTCACTATTTTGAAGCTAAAAATATCGGCGATGGATGTTATATGATGTTTTCACCGACAATTTTAAATGAAGAATTAAATGGGTTTTCTTTCCCGCTGCTTATTAAAAACAACAACAATATTGATTTTTTTATTGGGTTATTTCAAAATATAAGCGACGAAATACAAAAATGCAGTACGGCATATGCGGATTTTATCAATTCGTATTTAAGATTGATTTCCGCATGGTTTATCCGTATCCGCACGACAGATAATATTATCAGTTCAAAAAGTATTAATACCGCCGATTTGGACAAAATAAAAAATTTACTTGAATATATAGAAAATAATTACGCTCAAAAAATAACTGTAAGCGCGGGGGCAAATATTCTGCATTTTAGCGAAAGTTACTTTAGTAAATATTTTAAAATATTCACTGGGACTACTTTTTCTAAATATATTAATTATATACGGATTAAAGCCGCCTGGGACATGTTAAAAACAACAAATGCAAAAATAACTGTAATTGCCGATAACTGCGGTTTTGAAAATATTCGGACGTTCAACCGCGAATTTAAAGCGCTGACCGGTATCACAGCCAAAGAATATAGGCAAAATGAAAAATTTATTTAATACAGGAGAAAACATATGGCTTTTTATGTATCTCCGAAAGGAAACAATGATAATCACGACACGCTCAGGAAAAATAAATAATTCTGCTTGACTTTTTGAACTTTGTTTGATATAATTGGGATTAATAGGTAAAATAAATTGGTTATTTTACCTACGGCAATATGCCATATTTGAAGATTTTATTATTTGCCGGCTTATGATATAATTATAAAAACAAATTAAATTAAAAATTGGGAGGTTATTATGATGAAAAATAAATTCCTGCGCATTACGTATATAATTATTGTTTTGATTTTGGCAATAACGGCGATAACTTCATGCGGTTCGTCAACATCGGGGAATAGTAATAAGGTCGCCGACAATACGGACGCTCAAATCAGTGATGGAAATCTAGGACAATCTGAAGCAACGACAGAAATAACGTTGAATTTACCTGACGTGGATATGAATGGTAAAACGTTTACTTTTTTAACCAGCGATTGGCCCGGGGAAGCGGTTTGGCATGTTACCGATATAACAGTGGAGGATCAGAATGGAGACGCTTTAAATGACGCTAAGTATACCAGAAATATAAATATTGAATCAAAGTATAACTGCAAGATTAATGAAATCAACGTTCCGAGCAGCGACGACGCAACCAGCAAGCTCAACAAATCCGTTAAAGCTCAGGACGGTGCGTACGACGTCTTTGTGAGCCGTATGCAGCTCTATCAGAATTTAGGGGCAAGCGGGACTATAATTGATTTACATAATCTTCAATACGTTGATTTTTCAAATCCGTGGTGGGACCAGAAATCCGTTGAGTCGCTGTCAATAGCAAATAAACTTTTTGCGGTATGCGGCGACATAACCACAATGGATAAAGCGGCTACTTCCGCGATTGTGTTCAACAAAAAACTGCTTGCCGATTATGCCTTGGACAATCCGTACAATCTTGTAAAAGACGGTAAATGGACTGTCGATAAATTTATGGAGATGTCGAAACAAATATCAAGCGATTTAAACGGCGACGGCAAAATGGACGAGAACGACCGTTACGGCTTATTGTATCAGCGCGATACCGTATTGTCGTTTTTCAGCGGCGGCGGCGATATGATCGCAAAAAAAGACGCAGACGATATACCTTATATAACATTAGGTGATGATTCAACGGTAACTGCGATGACTCATATACTTGAATCGCTCTACAACAAAGATTCATGCTTCAATGTTATGTTTCTCCCCGGCGATTTCAATGTGGGAATGAATACAATGTTCCAGAACGACCAGTCGCTGTTTATGTGGATAAGAATGATTAATATAGTTCCTCTCCGTTCAATGCCGACTGACTTCGGCATACTGCCTATCCCAAAGAAAGACGAAACGCAGGACTATTATTCGAGCGACGTAAATTCATGGACGGGCGTATGCCTGACCGTTCCGGCGACAAATACCGATTATGAGAATACGGGCATATTATTTGAAGCATATGCGGCGGAATCAAGTAAGACGGTGCAACCCGCTTATTATGACGTATTGCTTAATGGAATAATCGCGCGGGACGAGGAATCGCTCGATATGCTCAATATAATTTTCAAAAACAGGACTTATGACATTGGAGCTATCGGAATGTACGGCAAATTAAACGAAATACTGTATCTGCCGATGACATATGATTTAAATGTGGCGTCTTACGTTGAAAAAAGATTGCCTACAGCCGAAAAGGATATTCAAAAGTTAGTCGATAAAATAAACGCATTGAATTAAAGTTATATTTTTTAGTAAAGTAAAGAAAGGATTTAATTAACATGGATACAGCAACTCTCATTAAAAATCTCGAGAGACCTTCATCAAAAATAGATATGATTTTAGATACTGATACATATAACGAAATAGACGACCAGTTTGCCATAGCATATATGCTTGCGAACCGCGATAAACTCAATGTAAAAGCGATATATGCTGCGCCGTTTCACAACGACAAATCGTCCGGTCCGAAAGACGGTATGGAAAAAAGTTATGACGAAATAAAAAAAGTTCTGGCATTGATTGACAATACAAATGGAATAGAGGTTTACAAAGGTTCTGAGAATTATTTAAAAGATGAAAAAACGCCTGAAATATCGCCTGCTGCCGAACATCTTGTAAAATTGGCAGAAAAATACAGCGCGGATAGTCCGCTTTATGTTGCGTCA
>Ga0123357_10009947_pt1 | contig 12049 bp, 9 predicted proteins | sample TergutEmb28metaG_FD_89873 | JGI IMG/M metagenome (GOLD analysis project Ga0123357, IMG submission 89873) | Embiratermes neotenicus P4 segment gut microbial communities from Petit-Saut dam, French Guiana - Emb289 P4 | ecosystem: Host-associated > Arthropoda: Insects > Digestive system > Gut ...
TCATTGTAATTTTCACAATCTATTGGTTTTAAATTGTTCGGTATTGTTGCACAACGGCATAAACATGTTTTCGTTGCAACGCAAGCGGATAAACCTATTACAACAGCACAAATTGTTAAAAAAATAATTACTTTTTTCATAATATTCAAAAAATTAAAAATTAAACAATATGCAAAGTTAATCATTTTTTTAGTTCGTCAATCTGTTTTTGCAAATCAATGATATACAAAGTCAGTTCCTCCACTTTTTGTAAAAGTTTTGCATTCATTTCGGAAAGGTTAATGCCTTCATTCTCCATTTGGGCAGCGGGCGCAATTTCTGGCAAATGCTTGTTTTCGTCAATAAAAGCGCCTAAGTCCTGCAAGGGCATCAGTTTATAATCCTTACCAAACACAAAGTCGCACCCCTGATTCACGCAAACTTTTACTTCATACGCTCTTACAATGCCATTAACATCAAGCAAAGGCATATGACTTGGAGTATTCATACACGACAGGGTCATAAGCGGTCTCATTATACCATTGTTATCGTAATCATAAAAGGCAAATCCGCCTATGCTTCCGGCTCCTCTGTTAGAGATAAAATCCTGTTCCCCTTTGTATCCGGAACGGTTCCAACCCAAAAGCAAACGTCCTGTGTTTTTAAGAAAAGTAAAATCATAATTTCCCGCAGGGTCTAAATTTGTTGCGGATACAGACAAACCAAGCGTATTTCCCACGTCCAATGGAGTCCTTGTATTAGTCGTTCCAATGCCCACATAACCGCCGATAAGGATAGTCCCTGTAAATCTTGCTGCATTGCCATTTACATCCAATGCATATTGTGGGGTTTCTGTTCCAATGCCGACATTACCGCCAACAACTGCAAATTTTCCACCTGAGAAGTAGCCGGAAAAATTGTTTGAACTGGTAATCGAATAAATGCCATAATACTGTGTTGCTAATCCTGAAAAATTTTGAGAAACATAAAGTTTAGCTTTATTTGTAGTAGTGCCGCCTATTGCCACATTAGCACTGCTCGGAGTTAAAGTAATATAATCCGGTGTGTACGTCCAAGACGCATTTTGCGAAAAAATCGCTGTTGCAAAAAATATTGCAACAAAAAATGTAACTGTAAATTTCTTCATTATGAAAATAAAATTAAAATTTGTGAATAAAATTATCGCTGCAAAGATAAATACAATGTTTTGAAACATCTATAAAGAAATGTACCCAAAACGGATACATTTTGTATCTAATTTGGAAACAAAATTACTGTTTAGAGGATTTTTTCTTTTTTAGACGCTCAGAGTAGTGCGCAAAAAAATCATAATCAAGCGCATCTGCAATCCTTTCAAGTTGTTTTGCAGAGATATCATCTTTTTCAAAGATTTTATAGATATTTTGCCTCTTGCAAAAAATTTTGTCCGCCAGCAACGATGCAGGAAACCGCTGTTTTTCCATCTGATTTTTAATAAGTTCGCCGATATGAAAATGTTCCATAATAAAAAGCGTAAATTGTTTATTAAATAATGTTTATTTTACCTTTTGGCTCTGCAAAACCTTTCACCCAAATAAACCCGAAACAATCCACGCCCGAAGGCACGAGTTTTCGTGATTCATTCTCTGGTGAAATTTTGCAGATTTCAAAGGAAGAGAATAAAATGCTTTAAATTCAAAAAAGTTTCAAAAGAAACTACCGCAAAGATAGTAAAATCATTTTAAAATTCTAAAACCGGTTAATAAAAAGTTTGAGGCGTTATTTCTTTTTAAGTTGTTTTTTTACACAGAGAAACACAGAGAGGTTTTTTTTACTCTGTGTAACTCCGTGCTTCTCCGTGAAACTCTGTGTAATTGTACAAGGTATTAGAGTAACACAGAGAAATAGCACCTCAAACTTTTTATTAACCTAAAAAATAACCCTATTGTAAAATTAAAAAATTATATGTACCTTTGCAGCCGATTTTTTTAATTTTAAGTTTCAATTTTAATATTTATTTAATATGCCTGCCAAAAATAAAGTTTCTAAAACAGAAGAAAATGTAGGAGAGATTCTTTCCAAATCGGAAAATTTTTTTGAGGAACACCAGAAAGCCGTTTATTATGCACTTATCGGTATTGTTTTGCTCGTTGCCTTAATAATTTTGGGCAAAAATTTCTATGTCGACCCCAAAAATAAAGAGGTGTCGGAAAAGTTGGTTTGGTGCCAGCAAACATTGGAAAAGGACTCGTTTCAACTTGCGCTCAACGGCGATGGAATCAATTCCGGTTATGCCGAGTTGGTAAGTTCGTATGGTATAACAAAGGGCAAAAATGAAGCCGCAATAGGTGCAGCAGTATGTTGTTTTAACCTTAAACGCTATGATGATGCCATTGATTATGCAAAAAAAGTAAGCACAAAATCGGTTGTTTTTGAACCCGCAATGGTAGGGTTGATAGGCGATTGCTACGTTGAAAAGGGCGATTTGAAAGCGGCTGCCGCTCAATTTGAGAAAGCAGCGGAATATGACAACGGCGTTACCGCACCGAGATTTTTGAAAAAGGCGGCGGATATTTATCTGAACGAATTTAAGGACAATGCAAAAGCGTTGGAACTGTACCAGAAAATTAAGGATAAATATTTCGACAGCCAGCAAGCAGCCGACATCGACAAATATATTGAAAGGGCAAAAATGTAATTTTTTTAGATTCTGTTAATTTTTTTAAGTATATTTATGGGTCTTCACTCAAAAAGTGGGGGCTTTTTTTGAGGCGCTATTTCTTTTATAAAATTCTCTGTGTTACTCTAATACCTTGTATAATTACACAGGGTTACACGGAGAAACACGGAGTTACACAGAGTTAAAAAACCGCTCTGTGTTTCTCTGTGTAAAAAAACAACTTATAATATATTTTAGACAAAAGATTAAAGACAAAAGAAGAAAGAGAAAGACAGATAAGATGAATAGACCGTCTTATTGTCTATAAATCTACGTCTATCTTCTTTTATCTGAAGGTCTTAAATCTTATAAGTTAAAAATTTTGTAATACTAAAATAGCGCCTCAAAATTTTTATTCTTGTATAAGAAATCTATTTATAAAACATCAAAAATTTGAGGGCGGTTTTCATAAAATCGTTGCGTTGCTGCTCGCTTTCAAGCGCCTCAAAGGGAAAGCCACACACAAGCAAATGATAATTGCCCAAAAATCCAACCGCCGCACTGACATTATTTTCACTGTAACGCATAATCGTATATGTCAAATTATCAGCAGGGTCGATGCCGTCGGGAGAATCTGCCTGATACTGAATTTCGTTAGGTTGCGTTGCAAAACTGAAATTCGCCTCCTGTCTGAAAATCGGCGAATACACCGTTTTAACCTCGCCGTTTTTTGCAGCGTGAGCAGTGCGTAATGAAAATTTTAACGCATTTTTTGCAAAATTTTTACTGCTTTCACCGTTTTTCCATAAATCGCTGCCGATAAAAGAACCCGACACAAAAATCGTTTTGCCGTCTTGCAAATAATCAACAATTTTTTGCTGCAAAACAGGTGAAAAAGCGGTAAATTCAGGTTTGGAATTGCCCAAAACAGTAGTTTTCTGTTTGCCGAGAATTAAATCCACAATTAAAAAATTATTCATATCAACATCTCCGTTTTCCACCGCCGAAACACTCGCAGAGCAGAACGAATACCCCGCATTTTCGATAGATACGCCGTGAATGTATGGATAATCAAAAGAGTTGCCCGCAACAATTTTTGCGTCAAAATTGGCATAAGATGCACCGAATCCGGGATTGTCGTCATCAATCCAAAGCGAATTCAAATCAAAATTGTACTGCTCGCCTGTAAATGACAAATCATTTTTGTACGGCACGCCGAAATCCTGCCACGAACCAAAGCCGGCTAAAGAGTCCGCCCTGAAACTTTCGGGAGCAGAAATTCGCGTAAAACCATTGACAATCAGCACCGTTTCCCTGTGGCTATTTTTTTTGCAGACAGACAAAATTTCAGATGGAAAACTCTCGCCGCCCGCATTAACAGCCGTAATTTTATAACTGAAAATTTTCTCCCTATCCACCGCCAAAGTCAAAGTTGTGTCTTTGGTAAAAACGCCGTTGTCAAAACCCTTTCCGTCTTTTCTGGTATAAATTATATAACCGCTTGGTTTTGCCGTAACTTCCAGAGTATCAACAGTTTGATGCCATTTTAACTGTACGCTGTCGCCTTTGAGAATCGCCGAAAAACTGTTGATTGGCAGCGGTTGCACAACATATTTTTTCCCGTTTTGAAATGATAGAAACCTTAAAATTCCCTTATAAACCGCTCTGCTCACGAAAAATTGAAATTCGGGCGAAAGTCCGAGTTCCATATCTAAAACATTTTGATGAGACATAATTTCCAAAATCATTGACGGCACTTCCGGAAAACGAGTTTCGGCATAAGATTTATTCAAAATTCCGCGATTAGTCCAATTTTGAGCATAAACGCGCCTAATATCCTCAACCACAGAGTTTTGGATAATATCTGCCATATCCCGCGAGGCATAACGCGACTGCGAGTTTGGAAATTCGCTTTTTTTATCCGATTTATCCGAAAAAATAGCCAAAGTACCTGTTATCGTGTCCCTAAGTCCCGCATCGGAATGGAAGGCAAGCGCCAAATCAAGCGGAATTTTCAACCCCGCCGCATCGGGAGCATTCGCCGAACCGCCGTTGAGATATTTTGCCCACTTGCCGCGCGAGGCAAAATCGTCTGTATAATCGTTCAGTCCGAGCGTGTGGCTATAAATGTCATACGGCATTCCTGCCCATTGCAGCCAGTAGCGCGCCCCTTCAAGGTAACGCGGTTTCTGCGAAACGGTGTATTCGTTTTTTTCAAAAATAGAAATAAGTTTGGCATCCTTTTTTTTGTCGGGAGGCAAATTTTCCAAAACGGAATTATCGGCGGGCTTGCGCGCAATATTGCCCATTCCACCGCCAAAACGCACCGCATCAGCCACAACAAATTGACGCGGCTTATCACTTTTGTTGCTCAAAACTACCTTGCCGAAATCAGGATTTATTCCTTTTTCAAAATAAAAATTGCCCAAATAAATCCACGTGCCGAACCCCATATTTTGATTAACCGAAAATTCGCTCTCTCCGCCTGAATAAAACACCTTATAATCGGCATCTTCCGCCGCTTTTTCGCATTGCTGCCAACAAATTGAAACCGAATAAAAGCCGCTTTCGGGAATATTTGGTATCCATTCCACCGAAGCCGAACCCTCAATATCTGTCTGCAACACTCTGCAAGTGCCGTCCAAAAAAGGATTTTCTTTTTCCGTATAAAACTCCTTTTTGGCAGCAAAACCAACTTTTTTATCCTTCAAAAAATATTTTGAATTACCTTTTTCCCGATAAATTGAATTATTTTGCGAAATATCGTTATCAACAATGACCTCATTTTTTTGAGTATCCCTTTCACGAGGGAGAAAGACGTTTGCACCCGCATTTTCGAGCATCGGCAGCAAAAAATTCAACACAATTTGCGTGGTAAATTTATCCTCAACCGTTCGCAAGAGCCGCGCCCGCTGCCACTGCCAACGGTCAGTTTTTTGAGAATAATAAAATCCGTGAGAGTTCCAAAGAGCGATATTTCTGCCTGTAAGTCCTTGATTTATAACAAATTGCCTGCTTTTATCGGTGATAAATTGCTTTGGATTTTTGTTGGAAACGGAAAATCGGCTTTTGTCAATTTCGGTATTTTTTCTGTAAATATTCGGAATTAAATCATACACATTTTTGTTGTCAGCATAAATGGTGATATTGTATTTTTCCTTTGGTGCAACAATTTTTTGAATGTCATTTTTGAATTTTTCAATCATTTCCTCGCGGAACGGCAACATTGCAAAATTGGCGTTAAAATAAAGTTCAAGCGTTTTTTCTTCCTTATTTTGATTGATTTTTTGCAAAGTAAATTTGCCCATAGAGTGATATTGCGTTTCAATTCCTTTTAGCCAAAGGGAAATATTTTGCTTTAATTCGTTGTTTTGTGCAGCCGCAAAAGTTGATGCACAGAGGAAAATTATTACCAGGAGTTTCTTCATTTTTAAAACAGTAACCATAAAATTTGCACAAAGATACAAAAATAATTGAGAATTGAGAATGGAGAATTGAAAATGGGGAAATTAGTATCAAGCGGTCAGTATCAAAAACTTTTTAGAACAAAGAGCGCAGAACATCAGAACACCGGTAATACGGCAAAAGTACAATGTTTTGGAGAATTATATTTTGGGAGATATGCGGATGATTGAACAGGTAGAATTTAATTTGAATCCGATTGACATAAACAAATTTAACCCTAAAATCCCAATTTATTTGGATTATTACGGCGCATATTTTTACGTTAATAAGATTAACAATTACGAGACGGGAAAGTTAACAAAATGCGATATAATAAGAATTGGATTACCCGCTCCTAACGGCGAGTAAGATTTTTCTTTCTTTTTATGTGTATTATTATATCGGTAAGTATTTGCCCAAAAAAACAAATAAAAGTTCCAAAGACACAAAATGCAATTATATATGAACCAAGCATAAATATAAATTTTTAATGTTGCAAAATTACAAAAAATAATTCAAATAAAAAAATTATGGCAAACGATACGGAAAAAAGGGTTTAACCGCACAATTTTCAATTCTCCATTCTCCATTTTCAATTTTTTTTACTATCTTTGCACAATAATAATTTTTAATTTTATCAAAAATATGAAAAAGATTTATTTTATCTCGTTGCTATGTGCTGCGGTGATGTTTGTTTCCTGCGGCAAAAAGACAACAAATTTGGAAAATTCTATTCCGAATGATGCAGTTACGGTTATGCGTTTTGACATCAAAAGTTTGCTCTCAAAGGCAGATTGCAACCTTTTGGAAAATCCAAAAGTCAAAACGATGATTGAAAAAGGTATGTCCAAAATGACAGACGCTAAAAAGAAAGTTTTTAATAACTTTGTTAAAAATCCCAATTCTTTGGGTATTGATGTTATCGGTGATGCCTATTTCTTTATGAACGGGCAGATTATGGGTTTTGTGATGTCGGTAAATGACGCCAAAAAAATCTATAACAATTTTACTGCTATTGATAAGCAATTTGAGCAAATGATAGAAACCAAAAATGGTGTCTATTCGCTCTCAAATATTGACGATGATAGTGGTACAACTATTATGTGGGACAAAAGCAAATTTTTGCTTTTAATTCCGTATGGCAGAAATATTTTTACAGATAATGCCGACAGTACGGATTTATCGGAATATTTTAATTTGACTCCTGAAAAAAGTATTGTTTCGGATAAAAATTATCAAAAATTTGCTTCGTCAAAAAGCGATATTTCGACCTATTATTCATATTCAAATTATGGAAAAATGATGAACAATTTGCTTAATGACAGAATTGACCGTATGGACGGCGATTCTGACGGACAGGCAGATTTGTTAAAACAGGTAATGGCTGTGTATGAAAATTTTAACGGCGTTTCGGTTGCAATTAACTGCAATTTTGATAAAGGCGCTATAAATTCAAAGATGCAGATGCTTTATGAAACGGCGGAAGTGGAGAAAAAAATTACCGAACTTTATGATAATTCACAGACAAAACTTTCGGGAGAATTTCTTAAATATGTTCCGCAGAACCCGCTTTTGCTTTTGGCAACGGATTTTGACGGCGAAAAAGTGCTTGCCGCTATCGACAAACTTAATTTGACTTCGTTAATAGATTTGGCTGCGGAAAAAACGCAGGTAGATATTAAAAAATTGATTGGCAGCATAAATGGCGATGTTCAGTTGTCTATCAATAACATAAGTTTTGATAACGGCAATTTATTAGCGGATGGTTCTATGTTTGCAAAATTGAGTAATCCTGATTTTATCAAAACGGAACTTGATAAACTCTCTGCTATCCAAAGCACAGGTTTTGATTCAAGTAAATTTGGTGTAAAAGGCGATGTTTTTTATTTTATTTCTGATGATAATGCAAAAAAAATGTTTGAAACAGGAGGAACTGAAAATCCTTTGATAAAAAAGATTAAAGACCAGCCAATGTTCTTATACGGCGATTTGTCGGGATTGAAGGAAAGTATTCAGCCGCTTTATGAGCAGAATTTTCAACTTAAAATGTTTCAACCGACTATCGACAAAGGACTTTCGCTTATCACAACCTTTGAAGGCAAACAGGTTGACAAAAACAATATGGAATTGACGGTTAATTTTGCCGACAAAAAGCAAAACTCTTTAAAACAAATTTTTTGTTTCATTGAAGATGTAATTTCAGTTATTCCTCAATGATATTGGAATCTTGAAATGCAATCTATTTTGTTAAAAAACGTTTTACCGAAAATTTTTGCTGACAGCATAATAAATTCGGAAATTTGGAAAAACGAAACAGCATTTTCCAAAGGGAACTTTTACCTGCTCGAAGCCGATTCGGGAAAAGGTAAAAGTTCTCTTTTCAGTTTTATTTACGGCTACCGCAACGATTTTTTAGGGGAAATAATGTTTGATAATCAGAATATTAGCAGCATAAACTCAAAGAGTTGGAACTCGTTGAGAAACAATTCTTTGAGTTTGCTTTTTCAAGATTTGCGGCTCTTTGGCGAAATCACCGCTTTGGAAAATATCTTGCTAAAAACACGTCTGACAAAACACAAAACCAAAAATGAAATCCTGCAAATGTTTGATTTACTTGACATTGCGGACAAAGTAAATGAAAAATGCGGCAAACTTTCTTTTGGACAGCAGCAGCGCGTGGCGATAATCCGCTCGCTGTGCCAACCCTTTGATTTCCTCCTCCTTGACGAGCCAATCAGTCATTTGGACGACACCTGCGCACTTGCCGCCGCAAAATTGATAACCTCAAATGCCCAAAAAACAGGTGCGGCAGTCATCGTATCTTCCATCGGAAAACGTCTGCAAATAAATTTTGATAAAGTTTGGAATCTGTAAAACTTATAAAACAAGAACGCATTTCAAAAATGTGGTACGGTTTTTAACATTTGTACGGGCGTAGTTTAATGTTTAATGTTCAAAGTTTAAAATTTAATTCGTGCTTTAGTGCTTTTCGTCCTTTCGTGCTTTTTTACCACAAGGTTCACAAAGGGTTACACAAAGGACACAAAAGTTCAACTCTTAATTCTTAATTCTCAATTCTCAACTATTTTTTTCCAAAATTATATCCCAGACATCCTATTAACGAGAAACCTAATACGGAGTTGTAATCGGCATTGACATCAAATTTGAAGCCGCCGAATTTTATGCCCGCTCCAAAAGTCGGAATAAAATTGTTGTAGCCATACGCCCCAATCCGCACAACAAGCTCCTTGACGGGAGCGTACTCAAAGCCCGTTGCCCACCGTAGCGGCGAAGACACCTCCTTGTCAAACTGCACGAGCCAGTCGACCGTATTTTTTATTGAGTACAGCGAGCCGATAGAAAAAACCACAGGCAACCGCTTATCCACAAGTACCGATTTCACTTTTGAAAATGTCGGATTAAAAGCGTTAAAGGCGAGTGTGAAATCGTCCGTTATGGATATTTGCCCGCCAATCTGCGCCGTAACCGTACCTTTGTAACGTTCGCTTTGAGAAAGAAAAACAGTGTAATAATCAACCTCTATTCCAAGTCGAAATCTTTTACCCAATTGACGCGCAACAGTGATTGCAGCAAGCATCTCATTATATTCGGCGTAGCCAAAATGCGAAAAACTTGCCCCGACATTCAAATATTTTGTCGGAATCCAAACATTAAGCGCCTGATTAGACAACTCTTTTGTGATATAGCGATTTTCGTAAAGTAACTGAAATCCGATATTTTCGCTGCCCGCCAAAGCAGCAGGATTATGAAACGGCAACCAATCATTTTTATATGCCACGCTTGCATTTCCCCCTACAAAAGAAGAAGGAATGACTGTGGTTTTCTGTGCATTCAATATAGAGAAAAAACACAAAAAGAACAGTGCAAAGCATATTTTTTTTGGCATAATATATAATTACAAATTAAAAATTACGATAGATATAAATATCTTATTTTCAATAATTTACAAAATAGATAAGAGCATTTTTGATTCTTACTTTCGTTTGGCTTTTATCCCTTTTAATCCCTGTTGCTGCACGGTTTTCATCATTTTTTGCATCTGCTCAAATTGCTTTATCAGTCGATTTACTTCTTGAATTTTGCGTCCTGAACCTGTTACAATTCGGCTTTTGCGGCTACCGTTGAGGCAACTTGGATGCGAACGTTCGTAAGGCGTCATCGACTGTATTATCGCCTCAATTCCCTGAAAAGATTTGTCGTCAATATCAACATCTTTCATCGCTTTGCCCACTCCCGGTATCATTGACGCTATGTCTTTGATGTTGCCCATCTTTTTTATTTGTTGAATTTGGGAATAAAAATCATCAAAACCGAACTGATTTTTAGCGATTTTTTTAGATAATTTTCGTGCCTCTGCCTCGTCATACTGCTCCTGCGCCTTTTCTACAAATGACACAATATCTCCCATTCCCAAAATTCTGTCAGCCATACGTGTTGGGTAAAAAATATCTATTGCATCAAGTTTTTCACCTGTTCCGACAAATTTTATCGGTTTGGTTACCACACTGCGGATAGAAATTGCAGCGCCGCCGCGGGTGTCGCCGTCAAGTTTGGTCAGCACTACGCCGTTAAAATCAAGGCGGTCGTTAAATTCTTTTGCGGTATTTACGGCGTCCTGCCCTGTCATCGCATCAACCACAAACAAAATTTCCTCCGGCTTAATCGCTTTTTTGATGTTGGCAATTTCGGTCATCATCTGCTCATCAACCGCCAAACGTCCTGCGGTGTCGATAATCACAATGTCATAGCCGTTTTTCTTTGCGTGTTTTATGGAATTTTCGGCAATTTGTACAGGGTTTTTGCTGTTTTCTTCCGAATAAACGGGAATATTTATCTGTTCTCCGAGCGTTTTTAACTGTTCGATAGCGGCAGGACGATACACGTCGCACGCCACCAAAAGCGGATGTCTGCCCCTCTTTGATTTTAACATACTTGCCAATTTCCCCGAAAAGGTCGTTTTTCCCGAACCCTGCAACCCTGACATCAAAATCACGGACGGATTGCCTTTGAGATTAAGTTCGGTGTGTTCGCCGCCCATAAGTTCCGCCAATTCGTCCCGTACTATTTTTACCATTAAATCTTTGGGCTGAACGGCGTTTAATACGTTCATTCCCAATGCTTTGGTTTTTACATCGTCAGTAAAATTTTTAGCAATTTTATAATTTACATCGGCATCGAGCAATGCTTTCCGCACGTCTTTAAGCGTTTCTGCCACATTGATTTCGGTGATTCTGCCTTGCCCCTTCAAAATTTTAAACGAGCGTTCCAAACGTTCTGATAAACTGTCAAACATCTTTTTTTACTATTTTTTTATTACAAATTTTTGAAGTGCAAAGGTAGTTAAAATAATTGAGAATTGAGAATTGAGAATTGAAAATTAGTATCAAGTAGTCAGTATCAAGTATTAAATTTTAAACTTTAAATCTTAAATTAACTTCATAACTCGTAACTTTTTAAACTTTAAATATTGAATTTTGAATTTTTTTTATAAAATATTTTGTTTTATAAAAAATAATATTTATCTTTGCAGCGAAATTATAAACATACTTTTGTATGAATGACAATGTGCCTCAAAAACACATTGTTAGGCATATAAAATTAGACGTTTTAGTTTAATATCTTTCTGGTTGAAAGTTTGACGATTTTTTTACTCATAGAAAGTTTAAGTTAAAATGTTCGCGCTGCGGCGTGGGCTTTTACTTGTACTACTATGATGGGCACACGTCAAACGCCTCAACCAGCGGGATACGACTAAAGGTATCACGCTGGTTTTATATTGTCAGGTTTAACAAGCGAGTAAAAAACATTGCAAAAGACGGGCTTGCAACCCAAAAGAGAACGAAAACTTGAAATTACGGGCGGTTTATTTCCTACGAAAAGCCAGACGAGTAGAAGGAGAAATTTATTTTATAAACGTATTAAAAAAAAGGAGAAATTAAAATGAAAAAGTTTATTTTATTAATTGCA
>Ga0123357_10009948_pt1 | contig 12047 bp, 6 predicted proteins | sample TergutEmb28metaG_FD_89873 | JGI IMG/M metagenome (GOLD analysis project Ga0123357, IMG submission 89873) | Embiratermes neotenicus P4 segment gut microbial communities from Petit-Saut dam, French Guiana - Emb289 P4 | ecosystem: Host-associated > Arthropoda: Insects > Digestive system > Gut ...
AGAAAAGTAACTGTAGTGAAAATGTCATATTTTTAAAAAATCTAGCCACAACATATTACAAATGGAACTACTCTTTCTCCCAAACAAAAAGTTCCTGTTTTGAAGTTTTGCTGACCATGCATCTCAGTATAATCTTAGAAACCGAACAACTTAATGCACAAATTCTTGTTTTATAATAAATTTACTACATTCCTCCACATGTTTCGAGCACTTCGAAACATGTGGAGGAATATAATAAACTTATTATAAAACAAGAATTTGTGCATTAAGTTGGTCACTAGCTAAGATTAAAAAGTTCATGTGGCCAGGAAGCTAGTATTATTACTTATTTACTCCTTACTTACTCCATGGAGGACAGTCTTTCTTGAGAAGACAACTGGTTTTCAGCTAGCCAAGAAATTCCCTGCATTGTATGAAACCCGAATGTTCATTACCGCATTCACAAGCGCCCACCACCTGTTCCTATCCTCAGCCAGCTCAATCCAGTCCATACCCCCACAACCCACTTCCTGAAGATTCATTTTAATATTATCCTCCCATCTATGCATGAGTCTCCCAAGTAGTCTCTTTCCCTCAGGTCTCCCCACTAAAACCCTGTATACGCCTCTCCACTTCCCCATACGTGCTACATGCCATGCCCATCTCATTCTTCTCAATGTTGTCACCCGAACAATATTGGGTAAGTACAGATCATTAAGCTGCTCATTATGTAATTTTCTCCACTCCTGTTACCTTGTCCCTTTTAGGCCCAAATATTCTCCTCCACACCCTATTCTCAAACACCCTCAACCTATGTTCCTCCCTCAATGTGAGGAACCAACTTTTATACCCATACAAAACAACAGGCAAAATTAGAGTTCCGTATACCTTAATCTTTAAATTTTTGGATAGCAAACTGGAAGACAAAAGATTCTGCGCCAAATGATAGCAAGCATTCCCAGACTTCAATCTGCTCTTAATTTCTTCCTGAAGAGAACTGTGGTTTGTTAAGGCTGTTCCCAAATATTTGGCCTTTTCCACCCTTTCAATGGAACTATTGCTAGTATTATCACACTGGGAGAAAGTGAAGAAGCATGAACATCTAATAGAACAGTGCGCATAACACCCTTCATGATCATGCTAGGACAGAGAGATGGATACACTCACAAATAAAGTCTACATTCCCTTTAAAATTAGGAAATTGGGCTAAAGCATAAGTGGGCAGTCGGTCTTCCAGCTGATATTCACAATACATTCCTATACATTCCTACACAACATTCAAGACAATATAAACATGTCTGAAATGTCTACAGGGTTTCAGTGAGAAAATCTGATGGAAGGAGACTATATGGGAGACCTATGCATACATGGGAAAATAATTCTTGACCAGCTCAGGAACCAGTAGCTTCTTCACAAGGATTCTGCTCCAAAGGCTAGGGAACTATATCTCAGCCTTATTGAGCCATGACCCAGATTAGACCAATAGCTTTGCCTTGCAACTACAGGAGTCAGAAATAAAGATAAGTAAATAGCTAATCCATGACAGGCCTGAACAGGCCCTCTGGGCTCCAGGATGTTGAGGCTCCCAGAATTTCTAAACAATCAGCATACGAAGGTGGCTAGGTTGTCAGCCCTATGCACCAGCTGCTTTTATCCCCTAGGAAAGACACCTGGTACTAATTTCTGTTATAGGCTGAGTTGGTTCCAGGGCCACAGTATGGCTGGAAGGATTATAAGAATAAAAAACTCCAATGAACCCAGTGAGAATCAATCCCCTGACCTTCTGACCTGCACTGCAGTACCTCAACCAACTACACCACTGCATACCTCAACTAAGATAAGTGAAAAATAAAACACATAAATGAGTAGAACCAATGTGACACTTTAATGATTTAACAAAAAGGAATTTTAACATGTACAATACATTTACATACTTCTGCATGAGGCTGAGTTTAGTACTGTGACTCCCCTTATGGCTCCTATATCTAATAGTTAGTTTTCATAATTTTGTCAGTTTCAGTTCCTCCAAAATTTGCAAGATATTCATCAAATCGAGAAAATGTGTCCAAACATACAATAACTTCAATAAAAAAATGATAACTTTGTTAGGCTGGTCCAAAAATTTTTCACTGACAGGCTGGCAACCATGGTAGCCAATGCCATATGTCAGTTTTTATACCATTATAATGAAACTGACATGCTACAATGGCACAACAAGAAATTAAAATTACAGAACATGCCAATTTTAATAGATTTACCAAAGTAGTATGAATTAGCAGTAGATTCATGAACCTTTTTGTGACCCATCAAAAGAGCTTCAAAATGCAAATCTGTTTAGTACTGGGGTTAATATGGTGTTGTGGTTTTATGGGGATGGGATTAGAAGCAATAAATCTGGATTGTGCAAGGGTATAGACACAAAAGCAGTATGGTGCTGTTGCTTGATATTCCCACTACAAATACTGAACTCTTTAGCCAGGTGGATGTATCACATGCTAATTGCTGGCATGAAAGCCAGAATACTATGCCTGTCAGGAACTTCTGCAAGGCTTTTAAATGAAAGTGACGAATTTCTGCATGGTTGGACAGATGATGAGATGTGGGTCCACCTTTACGGTACTCAGATAAAATGACAGCAGATTTAAAGGAAAAGTAGTTTCTACAACCAAAAAACTACAAAGTCCATAGAAATGAACAATAATCAGTTCCACACGTCTGCTGAAACTCTGAAGAAATTGAATATGAGGATAAAAACAGTTCAAAGGCATGAAAACCAATCATTCTGCACCATTCTTGCATCCACCGAAGAAACTACTCTAGTCAGACGTATCTCAGATGTTGTCCGATTAGGGCACGGATCCAACTTCGGTGCTTAGGAGTGAGGGAGTGGTGATGGCTATGCAGTGTAACTTTCACAGACTTCAGTTGATAGTCTTTACTAATAATTAGTAGTTACACACAAGAAAGAGGAGACTAATTAGGCACCATTGCTGCTGCCAGACTTGCCAGATGAACTCGGGACATCTTGTCCCAGGGGCTGCTTGATCGAGAGTGACTGCGTAATGCAACACAACGTTTCAAGAAGAGTACAAATGATTCACTATCAACTGACAGGTCCTGTGATCGTTGGTCACCTTAAGTGCTTAACCTTGTACCCCAGGCTGCTCTGCGGTGGCAGTACGCATGTGTGTACAGAATTTTTAGAACTATTCCCTTGACCTATGTGACATAAACTCTAGTGTTACAATGAACATATGGCAATACAATCAATAAAATGATTATGATAAAGCAGTAATACAGTGCATGCTGGCATACCTATGCAACACCATGACAATGCAAAGCCTCACATCAGTTTTCAAATGCAAAAAGCAACTGAGAATTTGCTATTCACCATGTTGCCACACCTACTGTAGAAGACCACGTGATGTACCTTTTCTCCATAATTTAAGGTATATCTTCTAGGAAATTGATATGATCTGTTCAAGCAGTTAAAATTTCCATGAAGCTATGATTTCATGGTAAAAGCTCAAAGTGTTACTGGTACAGAAACATACACACAAAAGAAAAAAATAAAGGAAGAAAGGAAATAAAGAGAAAAGAAAGAAATATTGTTCATGATTGGTGTAGATGTACTGTAGTTAGGTTTTGTACACACAGCAGCAAAGTACAAGGTGGTTCAAATATGACCGGGACTAAGTGCGGCTTGTTTACACACAATCAGTCCCGGTCATATTTCAACCACCTTGTATATTATGAACAATTTATCGTTATATACCTGATTTTGTTTCATAAAAACTTTTTAGGCAGCTTAAAATCTGCCTGAATAAATTTCTTTTCAGTCATTTTCATACAAACTTTGTAAATATTTAGGATGTCAGGCAAATTCTACACAGACAATAAATAATGAAGAACTTGTCTCAATGGGACTAACCTGACGAATCGGTTGACACTTGAGCTCGGTGTTGCAAACCATTATGTTGAAAAAATGTGTGGGTTCTCATGGTGTGAAATGAGGCTGTGCACCCAAAGGCCGTTTCCTGACATACAAAGCTGAAATACAGCAACAAACTATTACTGAATCTTTCTTTAATCCTTAACTTCTGGCTGTCCTATATATACATATACAGACTGCAAGCATGGCTAGAACCCAAGAAATTTATTGTATAGATTTACACAAGAAAGTTACTTACTGAATTTTAAGACATGCTGCACAATCTTTTTTTTTTTTTTCTTTGACAAAATATTGTGTATTTCATGTTATCTTGTTTGGTTCAAACAGTAGTCACACATTACATAAAGAATGTGCTACGAATGGAATGTACAACCCCAATTTTTAAACATTAAGTGTGTTACATAACAATGAAGTCCACTGCTACAACTACACACCACTGAAAGTATAATATTATTACATTTCTCTTCTCTCCAAGCAAACAATAAGAAAGTCTTCAACATTCATATGATGGTAATTAAACCACCTCTATAACAAAAGAACACTCATCATGGCACAACATAATTCTTCCAGATTTTTTTTATGTCCCTGACTCATCTCTACACAATCACCAAATGCCCCTTGTAATAAATATTAATTTTTGCAGTTGCTGTTAGTATGCTGCAGCAGCATTAATAGTAGCAGCAGCAGCAGTAGCAGTAGTTGTTGTAATAGCAGTAGTAGTAGTAATAGCAGTATTAGTAGTAATAACAGTAACAGCATTTAGTAGTAGCAGCAGTAGTAGTTTTGAATTGTATCAGTCCAATGCATATAATACATGCTACCTTATATAAAGCTCAAATATAACTTCAGATTTATAAAAAAAATCACAAAAATGAGCTTTACATAACAAAAACACAGATCTCATTACAATACTCAAGTTGTAATCAACATATGTTTGGTATGGAAAACATTTCATGAAATATAAACAATAATTTATTAAAATTATTAATACTAGACTTCTGTTATATTCTTGTCTAGTACTTCCAAAGGCATTATATAATAAAACAGAAAGCAATGTACAACAGTATTGTTGTGGCAGAAATACTGTCAACATGGGTAACATAACCTCACATAAATTAACCTCAGCTGTCCTACATTATCTTAAATTAACCACGACTATCCTAACCAAACCTACCCTATACCATCCTTAACTATCGCAATACCGAAGTGAAATCAAGTAAACCAAACAAAACAGTAACCTTCTTAGGAGTTACATGCAGCGCTGCGCGAAAATTCCCGTTACACTCGGGAAAAAATAAAAACCCTTTTCAGAAACACAACTTTGTACTACAAGCAGCGGACGTGTGTGTCCTTAGTGTAAAGAAACCGAGAGAAACAAGAGAGTAATTTTAATAATTCATTGGCAGCATTAGCGAAATGTTAACCTCAACAAACAAATCCTACAACATACATAAACACAAGCTACAAGGTATCTTCAAATGGAAGTCTTACCCTAATCTGTTTGGAATATTCCACAACACCATCGCCGTTATCTTCACACGTAGGCACTACCCACACACGGTATATCCAAGAATAACCAACGCAAACACGTGCTTCTCTCACCGCAACTATGCACCTTATGAAAACGATAAAATACGTCGATATTATATACCAGAATAACTACTTCCTACAATGGAAGGAGCTCATCCAGTCTGGCATCTAAAGGTACACTACGTAAAAAGGGTTAACAAACGAATATTATTGGTTATTTAAAACGGACGGAGTCAACAACTTCCTCATGGCGGCATGGCTGCTGGGTGCAAACCACGGATTGTGGATCATCCACGTTTCATACCCAGCAACATGGTGAGTTTATTATAGTTACTACAACATTTAAAAGTACCCATAACTCAAATGTCACTTTAGGCGGTAATAAGAGTAAAAGTAAATTTCACCTTAGAACAGGCCATTTAAGGACCAGAAGAGGAGTAGCGGTACAGCTGTACTCTTTCTTTAACCTCGGCGATGGATGGGGTGGGTAGTCAACGACACGCTCCAGCCACTTAACGCCCTGGAAAAGAGATCATGTACCCATCGTACAGAAGGCTCTGCGGGCCCCTTTGCCGGTCCAGACGGTGCAGAAGATCTGGCCCTCACCGGGGTTCGATCCCCGGACCGTTCAACCCATAGCGAGTTGCTATAACGACCGCACTATCCCGACCCACCTTTAGGCGGTAATATGAATTTAATTCGTCAAACATCATTCCTAGTCAGCATCAGTGTCAAATGAAAGTCATATGAAAAGTCTGTTTTTCTGACATCACGTGCCTTGTGTTTCCTTCCTGTTTTATCCTAAACCTCAATTTTTAACCAGGACAGAACAGCAAAAGCATGTCCAGATAGTGCAAGATGTGATGATCTTCTAGCAGTGTTGCTGAACATTCTTCTGGATTTTTATGCATTTTCACTAGCAAATAGTCACCACCATTTCAAAGGATCATACTGCCTTTATCAATCGGGATATGCTGTCCAAGAATACGTCTTCTTGCAACACAATCCTTCAGAACATCTGTAACTACTTAGAAGTAGGCACAATGCAGGAGCTCAGAAGAAATGAATTGTTATGTCTAATTCATATTTGAATTCTCTGTGGCTACAATCTCAACAGGAATATTGAGTATACTAAGCTTTCTCATGGATTACCTCTCCTGTCTCCTTTTAATGTAGTATCATCCTGTAGTTCATGAAGCATGTGAAGAAGGCAATTATGCAGAAACCAAGTCAGCAAGTAACGGTAATATTCTGTAATTAGGAAGTATGAACAAATTGGATGAGGGGATGGTTAGGATACCAAGCCACCTGGACACATCAGTGAAGCAAATAATCTCAGTTTGTTGGGAATCCAACCCCCAGCTGTCCAACCAATAATCAGTCACCATATTAATTTCTGTAGCTCTTTCAACTTAATTCATACGTAGTAGAGGCCAGTTGAAATGTGATGCCACATGCACAGAAACCAGATTTTATCTTTTGGCAAAATGGATGAGTCCATTTAAATTGACGGGGGCGTTCATTCAGCAGAATACTGGCAGCCAAGGTTTGCGCATCAGCGGTAGTAATGCTGGATACACCATGTTCCGAGATAGTTTGAAGGGTACTGGTTACCAACTCCATTCGCCAGTTTCCCCTTCACTTCCTCTCCCTTGTGTCACCGTGTGCCATCACATTTGAACTGGAGTCTAATGAAAATCAGACTTTTGAGCAGAATGAAAGGTCCAGGAGCTACACAAGGAATGTGATTTATTGACATGTTACAGGTAGTCTTACAGTATGCGAAAGCTCTGGAGTGAACCTTCTGAAGGAGAACATCATAAGTAGAGTTGTAGGTCCTTCAAATAATGTCAAATATATGTCATTCAATGTCCAGTAGTCACAAGAGAATATATCGTTTTAGCTACTGTACCCAGAACATTAAACATTACTTATTTTCTCAACAACATTTGCATTTAAACACATCTACTTGAAATTGAACAGCATTATAAGCAATGTTAGTTCAAAAAAATTAAAACCTGCAAATAATTGTCACAGAACTGAACACTGGTAATGAACACCACATTAATCACACATTAACACAAAGCACTACATCAGTTCATAAACTATATATGTTTTATGTTTAATAACCGATAAATAATAATATTTTGGCATAAGTGAAGAAAGCAAAACAAAAAAAGTCAGCTTATGCCCTATTATTTTATAACTATTCTTCATTTCATAACAAATTAATCTTATTTTGCTGAGCAGAGAACACTAATTTAAGAAAACAATTTTCCTGTAAATAAATACTGGCATGTGATAAGCCTTCACATCAGAAAATGATAAAATAAAGCACGACTCTTCTCAGCAACTCTTTCTAGCTGTTTCAAATTAATGTTTCATGGCTAGGCATTATACATTAATTCTTAAATAACCACTTGTCATGTTTAATCAATAGTGCAAATAATGTTAGACACAAAGAATTGAAAGCAAAATATATTCTTAGTGTAGTCTCTAAAGTAACCATTTTGTCTGAATTTTTAATTAACCAGGCTATAGATGTATATGGCCACTGCTGATCTTTTTATGATAAGTACAAAAAAATATGGTAATTGAATATAATACCATGAAATTGTGTCACTAAAATAATGGCCATATCACTTTCAATCATGGAAAACAGAACAGAAGTCTAAGAAATTACAGCTGTTCGTGAAGTCTTCTGGCGCTTACGAGAAGGTTTCTCATCTTCCTCTACTTGCAGCTTCGTCTATAATAACAGAATTAAGAATATGTAATTAGATTATCGTAGCATTTACCACCCCATTTTTTTCTGGAAAATATTAAGTCCTATTTCAACATCAGGGCTAAGTGCCTTAAAATGACCCCCCTCCAACTCCTGCTGATTTCAATGTAATTCTGCATGACCAAGAGTATGCAAGGAATGAAACGGGATAAAAACATAAAATCAACCACAATATTCAGAAATGTCTGTAACTAATTTTCTATTCTGAAGAGAAAAGTGTGTGATTTATACCTAGTAATGTTCAATATCGAAACACAGTGACGGCAAACATGATTCAGATTGTTTAGATAAACAGACAATAACACAATTCCATCACAAATGAACTAGACCTTGAATATTTAAGACTTACCAATCTGTTCATGTATCTGACAGATGGAGAAAATCTTATGAACACTGAGAGTGTCTCAGAGCTTCCCATACATCACTGAGCCACAAGCATCCAACAATTCTGCCTGGGCAACTACACATGTTACATGATGCCCTCAGACAACTGCACTGTACAGCAGATTTTAGGTGATGATCTCCAATAATTTTATGGACGTATGAAGTTATCCTTTTTGCATAACATTTTGCATGCAAGTCATAATAGTGAAATTCCACACAAAAATGTGCTCTCCAGTTTTATCATTCATTTCATAAATAAATACAATAATAAATTCTTTCAAATCCTGTGGGAATTATTCCTTATTCCAAAAAGAATTTAACTTCTGTAGGTTTTAGAACTCAGTTGTTGTACATCCTGTGTAATTCAATTCCAACAAAACCTTATCAAGTTCCACTGACTTAAGCCTCATAAAATTTTCAATATCAGTTTAAAATTTATTAAAAACAGGACCAGGTATCACTATTAATGGTGTGGCAGCATGAATTTTAGTTCCCCAAGTGTGATTAATTACTGAATTATTAATTAATTAATATATGATGTTCAACAATTAGGTTTCAAGAATGCCCACAAAGCTATCACTTTAAGTTGCAAGTGAACAGTAAATAAGCAGCTACCTGATGGACTGTGTCTGTGGCTGCATCTTGTGTGATGCTGAAGCAAATAATGCAGCAGTAGTCAAATAATGATGGTGTTTATACAAGTGTGCTTTTGTTTGGATATTACAATTACTTCCCAGTTGGCAGTTCAGTTCTAGAAATAACATGTGTGATTAGTATCTTTCTGTCTGGACTATGACTCTGCTGAATGATATCTCTTCACCTGATTTTCCTTCAATACTAAATACATAGAACTACTTCCCCCACAACACTTCACACTTCACAATTTACATAATCACTAGAGATGGACTGTCAGTGTTTGAAATGGATTGATTTTATCTCTCAGGGTTTTGTCCAATGGTAGAACTGACATCACTAAAGCTGAACCTCCTTCTCATTAGTTAATCAACCAGACAGTCAGTTTGTTAGTTAAGTCCCTGATTATGCAAATGGCATTACAATATGATATGTCACTTTATGGCGTTGACATAACTCCTTTCTTAATTGATGGTGAAGTGCAAAAAGATACTATCCTATTGTGGTGAATGAACACAAGGAGAAAATTTTATACCCCTTTCACTGTAAGTATTTAAAATTAGGGACATACTGGTACCTTGTTACTATGCATGTTCTTCTGCCTGTGACAATCTGAAGTTTTTGAGGACAGAGTCATTTTCTTTAAGTCCTGAAAATTTCAAGATTATCACAAATTATTTCACTTACATGCATACCACACAAGCAGTAGATTAAGTGACTCTCATGGTAATGGTCTTCTTGGGTGTGTTACTGTGTTGTGTGGTAAATGTGTTTCTCCAAAAATTTCAAGCCCATCTAGCAAATTACATGGTGTTACAACCCATACAATTCACCTCTGTTATAACCTCAAATTTCACTTATACTGGCAGTCCAGGACTGCTTAACCCAAAGACAAGAACACCATAAGCCTCTAACATATGAGGAACATAAACACAGTGTCATATACCAAAAGATATGAGTCTACAGCAGCAACACTGTGAAATCCTCAAATCCCACAGTGTGACAGGAATTGCTTAACATTTGAAGAAATAACTGATTTCACCTCAAGTCCATGCATTTAAAAGCAAAATTAACAAGTTCTCCCTGTGATCCTTTGTACAATGAGCAAATCTGTATTTACACACTTCTGATACATTTATTAATTCTGAGATACAGAGAATAATGAGAGCTTGTGAATTATGTGCAGCAGAATCTTAATTCCAGGTTTCTTGATTCAAGATTTCCCTGGTTTACAGGTCAGTTTTTGTGGTCCCACTCCAAATGTCATATAATTTATTTACAATTTTGATTGAGTTAAATTTTCTTGATTTTAGGTTTTTTTACTTATTTAAGACAAAAAATTCTGTCTCTACTTTATTCTTCAGCCTAATTTAGGGTACATGTTTAACAACTTTGTAGTCTGGGTTACATACAAAGTGCCACAATTATGTGCAGTGTCAGTGAAGTAATGTCGAAACTGACTGTGAATTACAGCAGTAGTATACTATCAATTCTAAAGGGTTAGCACTTGTGTGATTTGTCAAAAGGTCTATAACAGGAGCCATTTACACATAAGAATGTTTCTAATGCGACACTTTGGAATGTTCATGAATGACAGATGTAAGCCACCTTTCAGACTGGTCATCATACACCATGCTGGCAGATGGACTTACAGAATATATTGTGCAGTAAAATCCTAATTTTGTTTTATGTTGCAAGTCTTGTATGTGTGTGTGTGTGTGTGTGTGTGTTTTTTTTTGTTGTTGTTGTTGTTGTTGTTGTTGTTGTTCTATCACATGTACATAAAGATACAAGTATACAATAGACTGAAGACAGTTATGATGGGATTTAAATTTACAAAGCCCATTGAAGAATTTTATTAATTGAAGGTCTAGAAAGTTTGTCTACCAGAAGAATATCAAATAGGCATTCCACTGTATATGTTGTCACCAATATAAAGTAAGAATATAGAGCAGTGACTTATTTTGCCAATATTTTATAATGAATTACTGCAATCCTGGTTTCTTTACACAGCTCAGCCTTATGCAGTAACTTGTTGTGATACAATTAAGAGAATTTCTGCACACTGGTGAAATGGGAGAAAATTTTGAAATTCTACCTAATACAGCATTAGGAGGATCTTAACAATAACCATTCCCAGACCACTGCAGTTGTCTAGTGGTTTATACAGATACAAACAGAAAAGGGAGATGGTGATCATGTTATCATACAAGAGGTCAATTCCTGATCAGATTTCTTCTGTGCACAAATTAAAACTGTGAGTTCTACCAAAGCTAAAATGTTAGTAATAAGAAGAATATCAACTTCTTATCATGGTCCATATCGAATACTGGGTAATAGACTCCCTACACTGGCAATCATTCAGAATATCAGTTCATAAGTTAGAAGAGCAGGATCTACCTGATCAGCATAGACTACTCTAGAAATGAATTCTTTCACATGCTTAGGTAGGCAGAAACCAGAACAGTGGATAAGATGATAGAGGTAGGCTTTTATAACAAACTTAACCTTTTGATGCCTAACGTCAACTATAGTGGTTGTAACGCACTGCGAACCTCTAAATGTTGCATTTTATATATTTATTCAGCAAATATATGTACTGAAAATTTTAAACATGGTATATACTCTCCGTTTTTTCCTCTTCAAAATGCAGTTTGTTTCATAAATCTAACATATTTGGTTCCTGTATTAATTCACATTTTATATACAGGATGTGCTAAATTAAAAAAATAATTCCGGCGCCAAAAGGTTGAAGAAAACATAGAAATAAATTGTCTGAAGAAG
>Ga0123357_10009949_pt1 | contig 12047 bp, 9 predicted proteins | sample TergutEmb28metaG_FD_89873 | JGI IMG/M metagenome (GOLD analysis project Ga0123357, IMG submission 89873) | Embiratermes neotenicus P4 segment gut microbial communities from Petit-Saut dam, French Guiana - Emb289 P4 | ecosystem: Host-associated > Arthropoda: Insects > Digestive system > Gut ...
AGAGATGGAGGGACCAACTTCATCTTGAGGATCAAGGAACAGGAAACACGCCTAACCCTTCAGGAACATGATGATGATGATGATGATGATGATGATGATGAACATGTTATTTGTTACAACATGTTTTAAACTAATTACAAATACCTCAAATATGAGTTACTACTGACAGGTTTACGTCCGTCGTTACTACAAGAGTATTGATCTCCATCTCGTAACATTCATTTTTGCGCAGGAATCGGGTCTACTGGAATGTGATGCCGTGTTTTTTTGGCGAAAGCTTGGAAACTTCTGTGATCACTTGCCCAAACAGAGAGCGTCATTTCTCAGAACTCTTAAACTTCAGTAACACCGCTATAAAATTACTCAAATTTCAAATCTACGGAACAATGAACAATCCCTGTTATGAACAGATTTCTACATTTGCCCTTGGTCAGTGACCCTGTGGTGTGGAACGAGTCAGAGGGACTGCACAATCAGATAGCCTGGCTTTGCCCACCCGCCTGACGTCCTACCATAAGCCAGCGCCCCGTAACGTTTCCAGTATGCACTGTTCACTGTGTTCTTAAAAATGGCACACCCATCTGAATTCTGATGACAGCGTGTTGTGGTGTAGGTTGACACCAGCCTTTCTTAGACCCAGTTCCCTCAACCTCGACAGTGCAAGCAGAATTCTTCTGAAAAGGGTCTGTAGAACTTACAGAATGATGCGGTGTCAAAACCCAGAAGACTATGATAACACCAACCATAAAAAGAATAAAAATTCAGACTAACTTTTTCAATTAAAATGTGATTTGATGTTTGTGTGACGGTGTATCTCTGATACAATAGTACAAACCATCAATTAGATGCAACAATAACAATTTATTAGTAATTTCAATCAGCTCAACATGTTTCGGGCGATAATTTCGCCCATTCTCAAGAACGCTAGACTGTGTTTATAGTTTGTGGTATAATGCACCGAAGAAGTTGCTGTTGGTGACCTTGTCACCAGCAACAACTTCTTCGGTGTATTATACCACTAGCTGTAAACACAGTCTAGCGTTCTTGAGAATGGGCGAAATTATCGCCCGAAACATGTTGAGCTGATTGAAATTACTAATAAATTGTTATTGTTGCATCTAGTTGGTTGTTTATACTATTGCAAAATGTGCTTTTTTATATATATTTAGTAAAACGCGACGATAAACAATGTGCACACCACCTTGCATTACGAAAAGGAATGGAGAAAAAAGACGTACGTGTGCAAACTCCGAAATTACGATCATTATCATTTGATTTCCGAGTGATCACTCGTACAGATCACGTTGCATGGATAAACAGTTTACTACATTCTTGTTTGATTTCATTGCCAGTTTATTGGGACACGTTCTTGCCCAATCTTTCACTTCGGACTACACAGCATACAGCAATCCCTGTAGTCTTGTTGCTCCCGTTTGTGTTTCCTGCCCGAATCTGTAGAAGTGAACCAAGTATTCTCTCAAGATATTAGCTGCCTCGCGAAATCCTTTTAATAATACACACCATCTTAACTGTTTGGCCAACAGAGCAATAGTTCGAGTTCCGGCCAATGTCACTTCCACACTATTTCGCTTCAGCAGAGACCACAATAGAGACATTCATATAAGAAGAGAAATTGTAATTTATATACAATAATGAAGACAGTGGAGGTACAGTTCCACTCACTCCCATCCTTGGAAGTAGATTGATGTGAATGATCAGCTGAATACCACGATCGCTTTATCTCCAGGTAAACATTTCCCGGTATTCATTAAAACCAGTTTCAGGGTGCAACAGAGGCGTTGTGGAGGTCTCGGAGAAAAAAATCGCTTTTATCCATTGGGAATCGAGCCACGATTCCTCGGTTGTCTAGACCGACTACGTTAGCCCGGCCCCTCACTGTCAAAGCTCAAGATGTAAATTAATTTCAGTATTACAGAATACCCTTACTTGCATAAATACACATTCCACAAATGTACTGACTTGGTTGTCTGTAAAAGCTCCGTATTGGCCACATGCAATTACGTACAATTCAGACAAGTACAAAGGGATACCAATTACAAGCCTGGGAACAGCTTTAGGGTTTTCTGTGTCCGTGTGAGAATTGCCAGTTTGTTCACCGTACTCATCTTTTGAGTAAACTCTGGTATGGTCAATTTAGCATTGAGGGCTGAAAAGCAGGAACATGCGAACATAATGTGGGCAATACATAGGCAGCCAGGATCCTGCACTTCAGAATCAAAAAAAATCCAGACCTGCAGTGAAGGCAAACCCTTCAACTTTTTTCCCGACAATAAAAACCACAAATATAAAGCAAAAGTCTAACAATGAATACCAATAAAATTGATCTGTAAATAGAGGGAAAGAAAAAACAGAATGTAAAAAATACGAAGGTTGCTCAGAAAGTAATGCCCCACATTTTTTTCTCGCAAACTATTTACTCAGAATGTATGAAATTCACGCACAGTATAAATGGATATTTGCTTTACGTATGTAGTTTTTCCACATAATCTCCATCTATGTCTACGGCCTTACGCCAGCGCGAAACAAGGGCATGCATGCCTTCCCTGTACCGGCTCGTTTCCTGTTCACGTAGCCATGTCCTCACTGCACGAATCACGCTCTCGTCATCTTCAAAACTTGTCCCACGCAGTGCATCCTTCAGTAGCCCGAAAAGATGAAAATCTGACAGCGCCAGATCAGGACTATAGGAGGGATGGAGGAGCACAGTCCAACCAAATTTCGCGATTGTCTCCTGGGTTCGTAGACTTGTGTGAGGGCGGGCATTGTCGTGCTGAATCAACATGTTTCCTGGATTCCTGCTAGGCCGCACTCGCCGGTAACACTGTTTCAATTTTTGGAGGGTTCTGATGTACGCGTCCGAATTGATTGTCCCACCTCTGGCCATCACCTCCACCAGAATCACTACATCAATGTCCCAAAAGACGGTGATCATGAACTTTCCGGCGGAAGGAGTTGTCTTCAACTTCTTTTTTCTTGGTTATTGCGGATGATGACACTCCATTGACTGCTTTTTCGTCTCCGGCTCATAATAGTGAGCCCAGGTTTCGTCACCTGTGACGATCCGGGACAAAAATGCCTCCCTCTCTACATCAAAACGCTCTTACAGTTCAGAAGAGATGGCTTTTCTTTGACGTCTGTGCTAGGTTGTGAGACTTCGAGGAAACCATCTTGCGCATACCTTCGAATATCTCAAAGTGTCAATAATTGCCATTGCACTTCCATTGCTAACTGAAAGCTGTACGGCCAATTGCCGACTTGTGATGCGCCGATCCGCATGAATAATGTCATCGGAGCGCTGCAACATGTCTGGGCTGGTGTCTGTGACAGGACGCCCAGACCGCGTTCGATCATACAGCTCCGTTTCTCCACTTCCTGAAACCTTATCTCTCTCAACCCAGCGTCCAACGGTGGTCCTATCGACTGCACAACTTCCATACACAGCACACAACCGTTTGTGAATGTTTCCCACAATTTCTTTCTCCGCCACTAAGAATACAATTACAGTTCGTTTTTTGTAACGTGTGTCAGACACAAACGCCATTTTCACAGACTACTACAGCGGCGCTATCTGTCGGACGACCGTGTACTTAAATACGTGTGCGCAATGAACATCACTGTTGTTACCTCTCAATTTTCACATTGCTATCTGTATTCCGGAATGAGAAGAAAAATGTGGGGCATTACTTTCTGAGCAACCCTCGTATATTCAAAGAACAACGAATGCACTTTCGTTTTATGGATGTACTTTTATTGCACAGAGGTCACCAACGTGTTTCGGCCACACATGTGACCATTATCAGGGTGGTGAAAACAGTAATACAAATATAATTACAATGTGTCTAAATCAACCCACAGTTTAAAAATCACATAGTTTTGTTAAAATTCACAGCTGAATACTCAAATAACATAGCAATGAGTCTAAAACAGCAGAAGTTAAAAATTGTTTGCAGTATGTGGGGTGATGTACATAGAAGATACGTATGGTGAATTGTGATCCAGATTGGTGAGCGATGATATAGTCCTACACTGAACTGCTCGGAACTAAGTGTAAATGTGTTAATATTACCAGAAAGTAAGATAAGATCGAAACCTAAATCTACAGACCATATTCTTGTAAAATTCAGGACAAATACAAAACAACGCCTAACGATTTCCTTTCTAGACTGTGGCAAACTTGGACATTTCTGAAAACATACATACATACATACAACAATACATATAACAAATTAAAATTGCAAGGACTTTAAAACAAGATCAAATTGTCGGGAAATTTTTGAATAATCATTTTAGAGCTTTATATTCCTTCCCATTAATATAAATACAGCAGAAGCCCATAGTTCGAGGTGAGAAGGACCGAGGCTGCCTCCAATTACCAAACTTCGAACTACACGCGTACGACAATACAAACATATTTTCTCTTACATTTAGCATCCATTGTTATGAAGCGCTAAAGTAGATACTTGAATCAAATAATAATTCACAAGTGTACAAAAAGTAAACGAGCAAAATGTGGTAAAATAACACCCAACGACACGTGTGCTCACCGAGTTACGCACTTCCACTGATTTCTGTACCAAATATCGCAAAGACTCTGAATAAAACACATCGGCTCGGACGAAACGGAACTTCGAACGAACAGGACTTCAGCTATCGACATTCTATTTCATGTAACATTAGAACGTAATTAGTTACACTCTGACTTCGGTTTTATCTGGCATTGAACTTGCTGTCTCGCGTAGATTTCCAACAATGTGATCGAGTGATTAGCACCCCGGTATCGTATTCTGGAAATCCAAAGTTACACTCTTGGATGGGAAATCTCCTACCTGTGACTAAAGTAGGTAATAGTTGTTTCCTGACACATTTCTTCCAATTCAGTTTTCATGGATTACTCAATTAGTTACAGCTCTGAAATCGCCGTTACATAAATCGAGAATTTATTTGGACGGAACAGCATAAAGAGTGTGTAAAAACTGAATGTTTGGGCTTGAGAGAGGGGGAAAGTGGCACGAAATTGTAAGCATGCAGAAAACTTCCTTACTACTTGAATCTACGGCCCTCTGAGAACCTTGGCCTCCTTAATTAAGGATGCCCATTCTTCTCTATCGACTGCCATCTGTCATCATCTCTTAACTTTCGTCTCCTACAGATTCTTCTCCACATCTTCTAGTCATCTCAAACTAGGTCTTCTACTTCTTCTACTTCCTTCCGGTTTACTTTCAAATATTTTCTCAACCGCCCTTCCTTGATCCATTCTTACGACATATTCAATCCATTCCAATTTCTTCTTTTTAATATCTGCTATTGTGTCTAGGTCTCTATATAGCGCCCTTAATTCCTCGTTAGCTCTTATCAGCCTACTGCTTGCACCATTGGTCCACGTAACCTTCTTAACATTTTTCTGTCCCATGTGGCATAAGTCTGTGGGCCGGGGAGCTCAGTCGGTATAGCGACTGACTACCGGCTGGACGTTCCGTGAGCGAATAACGGTGGGGGCGAGATTTTTCGCCCGTCCAGACCGGCCCTGGGGCCCACCCAGCCTCCTGTACAATGGGTACCGGGTCTTTTCTGGGGATAAAGAGTGACCGGGGCGTGCTGCTGACTACTCACTCCCTTCTAGTGCCGCGGTCATAGAAGAGTAGAGCTATATCTCTACCCACCCTCTGGGCCACACCGGGCCTGGGGATCACTTTAACTTTTATCTTTATGTGGCATAAGTATAGGAAGCAAAAATATTTTTCGCAACATATAAAGGAGTATTAGAGCGCGGAGACTGTTACGAAATAAAAATGCCCCAAGTGGATTCATTAGTGACACTGTAAAATTCTCTAAATCTACGTTATTTCAGTTCATTAATTAAAACTCAAAGTTTGTTCACTGAAAAAGGAAACCAATTTTACTGCTACGTAAAAGGCAAACGGTATATCACGTAACTTTCGAAATGATTTCTTACAAGCGAACGTAGTTTGTACATGCTATTTTAAATATTTGACTACCCTGAAAGTTGTCTGGATTAACTAGCGTGAGACTTTAAACTTCCACAGCGACGTAATTAAATAAATTCTTCCCGGGTGGAGAGCCATATCAAATTATTAACATAAATATCTGACGTATATTCCGCCTCCCTTGTAGTCCTTAAAGATAATTCTGATGATCTGTTCGAAGCGAATGTAGTTACCGTAATTGTATCGTTTGGTACAGCACTATATAAAACTACGAGAACAAGACCCCAAATTACGAAACATGACCGACTTATCTAAAAAGTCAGGTTCATTCGTTTTCGCTCAGCAGTTACAACAGAACAGAGGGTTACGAAATGTCTTGTGAGATGTGACAAGTTTTATCCTTGTGGATATGTAATGACACGTCACAAAATTCAGCTTCCTACAAAATCAGGACATATTTAATTTGTTAGAACAGAGCTATCAACCACAACTTGCAGGAAGTTCACACATTTCCTTAAGGACTCGTCTGAGGGTCGCACTTGTGCACACACATATCTAAAGGAGTGGTGGGAATTTAATTCACAAGAAAGCTGTTATTTACAAACTAAAAGAGACGCTAAAACTACAGTTGAATGACAAGCTAGAAGACCGCATTACACTCGGTAAAACACGAAGAATGATTGGTTTACTGTGCGCTGTCTTAAAGGTGATGAGTTATAGTTTGCAAAAATTGTCTTAGCTAATAAATTTGCCATGTTATGTTCTGTAGACTTATTGCATCATGTTTCTTTAATTGTATTACTGAAACTATTCAGGTTACCGAGGGCCACAAATACTTTCCCCTAGGGCCGCCTTTTGGACAGAACTGTGTTAGAAAATGCCACATAATCTCAGACACATAATCTTCATATTATCAGTTTTCTGACAACATAACAGAGTCGGGAAAGACTTGTCGAAAATTGAAAGTTCTTAATTTTTCGGTATCATACTCAAACAAACGCTTACTCTTATGTTTATTGGACCGTGCATCATTGTGATAGTTGAAGAATAAAAGACCAACTTGATGTCACTTGCTATTTTATTTCACTTCTTATGTCCTCAACATGCATCGGACATTAATATATCCATTATCAGGAGTTTGCGACTACTCTGTTGAATTACCACATTGGTCGTATTGTTCTTGGTTCGAAGTGTGTTGGAGTTTCGGTGTGGTTGGGTTGGAGTGTTATCCGTGTTCCGGGCTGAAGCCTGCGACACGGATACCACCAATGTGGTAATTCAACACAGTAATCGCAAATTCCTGATGATGGATATATTAATGTCCGAAACATGTTGAGCACGTACGAAGTAACCCAACCACACCAAAACTCCAACACACATCGAACCAAGAAAAATATGACCAATGTGGTAATACAACAGAGTAGTCGCCAACTCCTGATGATGGATATATTAATGTCCGAAACATGTTGAGCACATAGGAAGTGAAATAAAATAGCAAGTGACATCAAGTTGGTCTTTTATTCTTCAAACGCTTACTCATGCAGAAACTCGTTCAGAAAGGAGTAAAAATTGTTGTGTCGGAATTACTGTCCAACGGTGCTCCAGCAGATACATCTTTTTAAACAGCCGGACTAAGTAACAAAATAAAGTGTGCCTACTTAATCATTATTGGCTGCTGTGACTGCGTTTAAAGTTTTGGGTCAAAGCATGTGCCATCAACTGCTTCGATCTTGCGAGTCGCCAGTGTCTTCGAAATCAATTTTAAACATTTCATGACCAGGCATTGGTACTTCACTATAAGAATAATACTCACAATTTCATATAAAAATATTTGAATATATTACATGATGATCGATTTAAACCTCCTACTTGTTTCGGTCACCTTATGTGACCACCTTCAGGAAGGTGTTTTTTCGAAGATTATATTAAAAAGACAACCAAGCCTATGTAAAATTATAAAATATTAAGTTTTATATATGTGATTCACAGTACGTTAAAATATAAAATATGTACAACAGTATTGGTGCTAATTTAAGTGGGTAAGAAGTGAAATAAAGTGAAATACCAACTTGATGTAACTAAGTAATTTCATTGATGTATTCTTAGCTCGACATGTTTCGGGTACATACGCCCATCATCAGGAGCATTAGATTGTTGAGTTGCAGAATATGGTTTTCTGCACCAAGTTTTTAGGTGGGTGATGGTCTTGAGAGCCGCTGCTTAGGTCGTGTGTACGGTGCGGATGGTGCCGTGTACCATCCGCACCGTACAACACGACCCACGCAGCGGTTCTCAAGACCACCACCCATCCAAAAACTCGGTGCAGAAAACCATATGCTGCAACTCAACATCTAATGCTCCTTATGATGGGCGTATGTACCCGAAACTTTATTTCATGAGGAAGATGCACGGTCAAACAACTCTGGGTAAGAAGTGTTCATGTGCTGTGCGTGTAGTATCACCATCAAAACAGGGTAAATTGCGGCCTATAGACACATCATCAGCTTACTTGGAAGGCGATATGACACACACACACACACACACAGCACGTGAAAACTTCTTACCCATGTAAATTTAGCACAGATAATTTAGTTTGTATTTTATATTTTAACATTTACTCTAAATCACGTATTTAAAACGTAATATTTTATAAATGTAGAATGGCTTGGTTGTGTTTGTAATTTATCCTTCGAAAAACATCTTCCTGTAGATGGTCACTAAAGGTGAGCGAAAAATGTAGGAAGTTTACATCGATCATAATATAATAAATTCAAATATTTTCATACGGGCTTGTTGGTTTTATTCTCACAGTCTGTGAACTCATTCGAGGAGGCTGATGGTTTGAAGGACAAAGAAACGTACGAACGTAAGGTACGAAACTATGGGTTTCCTGTATATAGCCTAGTCAATTGTCTGCAATTCATCACTGAACGTTAATAAATGAGCTGTCAGACTTACGTAAATGTAAAAGCAACAGGAATTTGTCTGTATCTGTATTCAATATCATTGAACAGAATAAAAGGCATGTTTCGTAGCCATAAATGCTTCTGTCGTGTTTTCTTGCGTCCATTTGGTTTCGTTTTGACAATATCAACTTCACCAAAATCTCGCTTACAGTTCTTAACTTAAAATTCACGAATAGGACGTGATGCCCATTATTGTGCCATTTAGCTATTCAAATATAGAAATTTGTTAACGGAAAGTATAAACCGTCAGAGTAATGCACATTAACGTTTATTTAATAATGGAAATAAGTTGCTGTCAAATTGTATAAAATAAAAAATAAGCTAAAAATAGGGTTTGTGTTACGACCCCATATGTATTTCATGTACGATATTGTATTTAGTCTTATTTAGTCCTATTTAGTATTTAGTCTTTAGGGAGAAACAAATGAAGTTGATGTCAAGCCCTACACAGACTTTTGTATTCCCAACTGTTTCATCCTTAAGACGATCCATGAAAAAACTGAAATATGTAAGGAAGGCAGCCTCAGTTTTAACAATACAGAAATATATTTCAATGGTTTTTTTCTTTGTTTTTGAGTATAAAGCGTGGTTTGAAACAAATCAATTTCAGATTACCGCATACAGCGCACCTCAAAGGTCCCTAAACACTAAACGTTCAACAAGCTGCATTTAGAGTCACGTAGCTTGAACGCCATTCACTAGATATGTATCTTTTCACGGTGTGTATGTATGAACTAGTGGTGCGCTTCGTTATACAAACAAAGCCACAACTCTCTCGTTCCCTCTGCCGTCTACTTCCTCTATCGACTATTCAGTGTCACAATACATCACGTGTTTGTCTCTTGCATATACTCCGTAACGCGACGTGGCCTCTGACTCACCAACACCACTACTGCCACAGACCTGTTCCACATATACATCTCATACAACCTCATAACTGCAATCAGTCTGCTGGTTCAAGTAAAGGGGCTTCAATACTAATTATAGCATAGTAAACCCTACTTTACGCCCCGTAATATTAGACTGTTTACCTTCGGTCTATAGCATAAATTGGAGTTCAGGCTTTCGATTTATGGGCGGTGGCTTCTTTCGTTTCAGAAGTGTACGTATGACATTCCAATCAGTGTACAGTGCTAGAATCCTGATGATGGACAGAGAAACTGTCTGAAACATGTAGAGTACTATTCCAAAAATAAAATCTCATTGGTTGTATCATAAGAATATATCAAGATGCACGGTCCTCTGAATGTCAAATGTAATCGAACATGCTTATAAATATGCATTTGCTGGTTTATCATGTAATTGTGTATCAGTCCTTAATGCACGGACATGGAACACATAAAATCCACAAGAGTTGTTTCTCACAACTGAAGCCACTTCTGCGACCAGCATTTCTGGTTTTAAAAGAAATATGATTATATAATACCTCTCTTAGATGAAGAACCAATAACATAACTGCGGCCACGCGAGTTACTGTCTATCCCATTAAAATAACTCACAACAAGCAGTAGAAAAATCATACGAAGCTTCAGAAATACTGTAAAAATGTCACATTTTGAAGAACTTCATATTATCTTCTCTTGTCCCGTTAAATAATTGAAATGCGTTATAATTTCTAAAACTTTTGATGAAGAGTGCGCAACCTTTCCTTTTTTGACGAATTTCTAAAGCGAACTTGCTAAAGCTCGCCTGTTACATTACCAAAACAAGTCTATTTGCTTGTCCGTCCGTCCATCTTATAATATGAAAGTAAGTCAGCTGTTTGTTCATACAATGGAATCAACATGCAATATCCTAAGTGAATGTCTGCGGGCGTTTTTCATGTAATTCTGTGACCTCTTACGAAAGAGAAAATGTCTCGAACACTGTAGAGAAAATTGAACGAAACTTTTATTGCCAGTACCCAATTTGTGTTAAGTCTTCAAGAGTACCTACGATTAAACAGAACTGAGAAATAAGCCACTATATTTTTTCCTTTGGGCAACAACCCAATCGCTTCAAGGCCGCCCCATTGTTGATGTTTCTAGATCACTCACAGTTAGACACACCACAATCGGTAGCACTCCTCCGGACAAGGGATCGGCCTATCGTAGAGACTTCTACGTGACAACATACATTTACATCCATGACTCAGGTTGGATTCGAACCCGCAAACCCAGCAAGCGAGCGGCCGCAGACATAAGCCTTAGATTGCGCCGTCACCGGAATCAGTAGGAGCCATCAGTACACTTCGCAAATTGTTACTTAATTAGGAGATACAATAGGAAACCATAGTACAATGTGTACGGTGTTATAAAACAAGGCAGCCAAGTACGTACAGTGTGTGTGTGTGTGCGTGCGTGTGTAGTGCGAACGTGTGCGTGTGTGTGTGTTGCCTTATGTATCCAGCACGCAATGCGCATTCGCCACATTGTCATCTGTGGTCTGCCGGAGCTCTACGATACTTATCGACATTATCTCATAAGCGGCATGATTTTCGGGAAAAAAAAGTTATTGAACATAAAATGTTTGCTTTGATTTTCTCCATAAATTTTGTCTGAAGAATTTCCCATCCTAAGAACATATAAGCGAGATATTATCAAAAATGTATATTTGTAAGCTTGTGAAGGACCCATTATTCTTATCAGATTTTAATGAAACCAGTTTTCTCGGCAGATTTTCGAAAAATATTCAAATGTCAAGTTCTAAGAAAATCCTTCCAGTGTTAGCCGAATTGTTCCATACAGACAGACAGGCAGACGGACAGACAAGACGAAGCTCATAGCCGTTTTTCGCAGTTTTGTGAAAGTGCCTAAAAAACTGATAAGTGACACATTCCGCACTTACACACGTTTACGCCGAAGGCTACTTCTTGTTGCATGTTTGCAACGTACAACAACTGCGGAAAGCAAAAATAAAATCCATCAATATCCGTTGTTTGCATAACGTCGAGTTTTCCGATGATAACATATGGCATGTGTCTTTTTAAGTGTATCTGTTAACAATGGTAAGGCTGAGTACTTTGAAACTGACAGTACTGAATTTCCATGTGTTTATTTCATTGTGCTGCAGGCTACTGAGACATCGATGTCGACCGTAAACTACTAGACGCGTAGTGTAACAAGCTCCATTTAAC
>Ga0123357_10009950_pt1 | contig 12046 bp, 10 predicted proteins | sample TergutEmb28metaG_FD_89873 | JGI IMG/M metagenome (GOLD analysis project Ga0123357, IMG submission 89873) | Embiratermes neotenicus P4 segment gut microbial communities from Petit-Saut dam, French Guiana - Emb289 P4 | ecosystem: Host-associated > Arthropoda: Insects > Digestive system > Gut ...
GAAGGTTCATTACCGCACTCACAAGCGTCCGCCACCTGTCTCTATCCTGGGCCAGCCCAATCCAGTCCATATATCCACATCCCACCTCCTGGAGATCCATCCTAATATTATCCACCCATCTACCCCTAGGTCTCCCCAGTGGTTCTTTCCCTCCGGTTTCCCCACCAAGACCCTATACAACCCCTTCTCCTCACCCATACGCGCCACATGCCCAGCCCATCGAGTAACTACACATAGCAATCAAAAATGATTTCAGCTGCAGGGTCAAAAACTAGGCACTAGGACCCCTCGAAACTGCAGTAACTGCTTACCAGTCGACACGGCAAACCATCCCAAAGGACCAAATACAGGTATGAGAACCTCAGTCTCGTGCACTTCCATCTTAATTGCGGCTACGTAACCTGTGCCTTAAATAAACTGATATTCATCAAACCTCTGAATTATCCAATTACCTCCTATCATGTTATACGGATTTATCTCAACATCTTGGAGATGATCGACTTGTGGACGTCGCAGTCAAACTAATCTCAACTAGCAATTTTCATATGGGGAGCAAATACGTCCAGTTAGCTGTTTATTCCCATATGTCTCCAGTCGACTGCACCTTCCCACAGAGTAGTTCAGGGCTTCCCAAACTGTTTTCCGCAAAACGTTGGTTCTGTGCGGTGTTAGCAGGTCTTCCGCGAGAAAAATGTGATGACAGCACACTTAACCCCACTTGCGATTACAAGCAACTTGGTCATTTGCTCGGATGCACTTCCTTCCCTACTCATCAGTGTGTGTGTTACACAGCCAGTCAAAAAGACTTCCCGCAAAGCTGCTTAAGCAGACTGATGATAAGAAATTAGGATGCTCTTTACCGCTCAGCTTCACACAACACAGACCGGAAGACAAGACTTCAGAAAAGTCATACAGGTGTTGTGGAAAATTTTCAGTACACAAATAAGTTACCATTGTTATTTTGCTGCAAGGCCTATTACTTCCTAGACCCTTATGGGTTTCCGTCTCTATATTTCAAGCCCACAAGTGTTCCGTGGCCATATCAGTCTGAGGACGCTGTAGAAGATACACTGAAGCAGGGCAGCACACACCACGACGAAACACCAGCCGATATACTTGACCATGTAATATACGCTGTGACATGTATATTGGCAGTCCATGTCTGATACTTGACATAATCTTGGAGCGCTATTCGATGAAGGTCCTGTGGACGGAACGACATTTCGGGAGAAACAATCAGCAAAACATGGCAACATTAAACACACACACACACACACACACACAGACGCGAACGCATGATAACTTAATAGCCAAAATAAGTTACTAATGACACTACTTCAGTTAATATTCCAATTATTTCACTGGTTAAACAATTCACGACCCAGCAATAGTCGTATATACACCGACACACGAAACCTTACCTACGAAACACCACAGTTGCCTATCATAAAGGCAATGTTCTAGGGTCAAGGTGCAATCGTGACGTCCCACATTCTGTCAGATGGTCAACATTGCAGCAACAACTGGCACCACTTACTGCTTCACCACGAGGATTTTAATAACGATTCTATAGTTACATCTGCTAAATGTACATACAAAGAGAAAGGCGAGTTTCTGCAAGCCATATATGACGCAGTACGTAATGGCTGGGAGTAACTGTACTCGAGAAAACGACTCATGATTGTGGCAGCACATTTAGACGAGAACTACCAGGACGTCGAACTCAACATCCCAAACGCAATCTGCCCAGCGTACCAGGCACAAACGTTATGACTTATAACTGGTTATTTTAACAGGTTAATTCGTCAATTTGAATACCGGGATCGTCATATGCCAGCAACATGCGATTATTTGAGAATTATAACAGATGTAAAGATGGCGAATACTGTTCAAACAGGGAAGTACCATATTATTCTAAGAACTAAATATCTGCAAGCCAATCCTGGTGGCCGCACGGTCTAAGGAGTGGGTCTGCGGTCGCTAGCTTGATGGGATCGTGGGCTCGAATCCCGCCGGAGACATGGATATGTGTCTCTTCATATTCTGCGTTTAAATAAAATACAAAATCACCGTAAAAAGTATTATTTTAATAGTATGAATAACCAAATGTTCCATTATCGTGCATTATAATTATTGTCTTAGCAAGAACTACATATTAAACACAAAATCTTAGGAAAAGATGAGGGGCTAAGATAATTCAAAGATATGCCAAAACATACCTCCATTTGGAATAAGGAAGGAACAAAGCGACGGTAATTGGTACATAATAACTAAACAGTCTTCCAAATACGGTTTAAGGAAGACTTTCGCCACCACTCAGATAATCTCACTCGTGCCAAGTTTTCGGCTACATTAATTCCATTGTAAGATTTGGTGGGGTCTCGCAGTGGTGCTTTATATTTCTACAAGAGTTCAGATATCTGTGACACTAGATCTGATTCACATTATACCGTGAAAGTAAAGATATAATCTTTGTTCGTCACGAATTTTGCATTTTTAAACCCCAGCCTGTATACCAAAGACTTTCATCCTGCTTGTCATTTCTTTAAAATGACAAATGATAAGAAAGCAGGAAGTAAAGAACTATAGGACATAATAGGCAGGAGAACATTTCCCTCTAGTGGGTGGTGTCATTCTTCTCGGATTAGCCACACGGGGACACAGTTCGTACATAAACGTTACGCGGTGTAACACAAAGCGTGAAATGTCTCGAAACTTAATGCGCGCGAATAGTAAGTAGCAGAACTGCTTTCTCAGCAGAGCAGAAGCGTTCATCGTACTTGAGAGCGAGAAGTTATCTCAATTATATCTTCGGTTCTAGCCGTTAATAATCGCAGCGTAACACTGGCAGGCAACTCACACAGCTGTTGTCGTGTCTTGCCATGCTGACAGTTATGATAAAGCACAATCTGACGTCACCGGGACCATCATGCCCCAACAATAAATCCTCCTTTATACTACAGCCTGACAAATTATTTCAAAAGACACTGCGAATTTCCCTGTCTTACGATAATGCCGAATAAGGAATTATGGACTTGTTTTCTTCCTGCTTCGCCTCATCATTCTTATACTCCTCTTACATCGCAACAAACCACAGACCACGAGATGATCCCTTGGAGAGGAGTGTCTGGCGCGGTGCAAGAGACTGATGACTATAACGCGGACTACAGAACCGCATCTGGTAGGAACGACAGACTGTACAACTACTCATGCTGATAACACAGAGACTGAAAACACCACACATCTGGATCAGCGTGCACCATGCGAATGCTTTCAGGATGAGAAATTTCTATTCGTCCCCACCACGAAACAATACCATGCGCAACTAACGCACTCCAAGCAGGGATCATCGCCTGGTCTGTGGACAATACGAGAGATTCGGTCGAGGGTACCTGTATCACAGAGGCTCAGTGCAAGTACGTTCAGGCCATCGAAGAGCTTCTACCTTCACACAACACAGACAACAAGAGACAATCATCCGTACTCCAAATATTGCCATTGTTTGAACGACCGCAGATATTGCGCGTCAGACCTCACGTTCAGCAGAGTCTATCGAGTCGAAAACATGTTTTTAAACTTACTGAATATTGAACTTGTGTCCAGATGCAGTCTTCTCCCAGCAAAGAAGTGGATGATCAGATAAACACACATTTAATACAATCTAACTTACTTATTCCAGCAAACAGAGTGCTTCTTGAGAAGTTAACCGGTTCTCAGCTAGCCAAGAAATTCTCCGCATTTATGAACTCGAAGGTTCATTACCGCGTTTATAACAGCCCGCCATCTGACCCTGTACTGAGCCAGATCAATCCGGTCCACACCCCATCCCACTTCCTGAAGATTCGCCTTAATATTATCCTGCCATCTACGCCTGGGTCTTCCAAGTGGGCTCTTTCCCTCAGATATCCCCAACAAAACCCTGTATGCAATTGTCTCCCCCATACGTGCCACATGCCCCGCCCATATCATTCTTCTCGATTTGATCACCCAAATAATATAAAATTATATTAAAATCCGATTTATTTTATTAAAAATGCTCTTGGCAAATCTTAAAATTTTCCTCAAATTATAAAATTATGACTCAATAATGCATCCTACTATGCACCAGACTACAATGAACTACCGCTAACCGGTGTGAACAGAGAAGAGTAGATGGGCGGTCAAGTGAAAAGCTCAGTAAACCAAAGCAACGTCAATAAATAAATAAAAAGTAATAAAAATCCAGCAATTAGAAACATTTCATCACTGGCTTCCACTCTGTATGACAGAGACACATCAATTACATATACACCTTACAATAACAATCTTTAAATATCTGTAACAATAACTTCAATTATTGACCCTGAATAAAATAAACACCAATTCAAAGGAAATGAACAGAGAGTTGTCCCCGTCACACCATGACGGCATACAGAGGGAGTAGAGGTATAGCTCCATTCATTCTTGACCACGACACTAAAAGGACATGAGTGATCAACTTCACACCCCGATCGCTTTACGCCAGTAAAAACCCCGGTACCCACCGAATACGAGGCTTGGTGGGCCCCAGGATCGGTATGGACTTTGAGAGAAGAGAAACATCTCTTGCCTTTCTGAGGCATTCGGATTCCGGATCGTCCAGCCCAAAAAAGAACTAAACAGTTTTAAACATTGAGAGTTAAAAGTGGGATTTATTACTGATGGAGCAAACAGAGATCGATACAGAATCTCTTAGTTTCCTACGAGCCCTGCAGGGACTCAACATGAGACCTACAAGGCACACGGCAGGAAGTTCATTTGATATTCAGTTTCCTTTCCAGACCTTTGATAGTGTGACCCCGGTAACTAACGTTACAGCTGCACTGATCCATCGTCACGGTCTGCAACGTCTGCTAGCAGCGGCGGCAGCACAAACACGGCATGCTTCACACAGCGTCAGGTCTCGTGACCTGGAGGGCCAGGAGCACTAAATATCTTCATCCACGGTACCACGTCCCATTCGTCGCTGTGGCATTGTTCAGGTGTTCACGCACCTCCAGATGAAAGTGGGGACTTTCCCCATCTCCCTGGAAGATTAACTTGGTGGAATCATAATGAAGTTCAGGCATAGGCCAGTCTATTAACGCCTCTTTGTTGTACTGCCTACAATACTCACGTTACAGGTTTGGCACTGACTTTGTGTTCGAAAATTGGTACATAAAATACCTCTGTCTATGCAGAGATTTTCGCAACATCTGCGCCACTGGGGAACACGGAAGGATTTAACTTCCGGATGGGACTTTAAAAACATTAACATTTCATCACCAGGTACATACGAACTGAATTCTATGCATGCGCACTGACAATACCGTGGATAAGACGCAGATTTTTAATGCTAAGGCACGCTGCACATACACTCGTACTGATAACATTGCTTTAAAGGGTAAAATTTTTTATTAAAGTAAATATGTATCTTTGTCTAATTGTACTCAGAACCGAGGCGGTCAAACCAAACACCCGGTTGAGACAGCATCGGTTAATCCCATAAAGCACAGTAGGTACCAAAAGTCCCCACTTACTGTAAAATTCAGAATGTCTGTATGCTGCCCACACAGTGTACTTCTATATGAATCACACAATGACCAGTGTGTATTTTCCTGAACATAATCAGACAATCTGTATTTGTAATGAAGGCGCAGTGTGTTTACTGCGAAACGAGAACCGAAATTTTATAGGGGTATATTATTTTGATAAAATTCATACTTCTAAAATTTGCGGGAGAGTTTATTACCTTGTGACTTTTACAATATGGTTAGGTCATTATTAAAAATTACCTCAGATGTTCAAGTAAAGGACAAAGGTAAAGGCCACCCCGTAACATGCCAATGGAGGGGCGCCCGCGGGTGAAGTGGAGGTGTGGGTCTACCCACGCTTAACCTCGGCACTTGATAGGAGTAGGTGGTCAATGCGACTCCCTGGCCGCCTTACCCCCAGGAAGGACAACCGGTACCCATTGTGCAGGAGGCTGGTAAAGCCCCAAGACCGGTCTGGACGGATGCCGAAAATCTCTCCCCTGCTGGAGCTCGGACCCCGAACCGTCCAACCCATAGCGACTACGCTACTCCGGCCCTCTCAAACGCTCTGGTAAAAATCTTACTGTCTTCCTGAGAGACAAACTTCAAATTGTAAACATTGGATACTACATGCCTATGAAGGTTTCACTCGCATACGACTGATAATAGGCGTACTTATGCAACTTCAAAGGAACTACAACTGTCCTATTAATGATAGTCTTTTTTTTTTACCAACTTGATGGAAAAATTCTTTATTTTAATACATTTATTACATTCCTCTACGTGTTTCGAGCACTGTTGTTCTCATCTTCAGGAGGACAATTGTATTAACACAGCATCTGGTATCGTCACTCTCTTTAGGTGACTGTTCAGTACACAGGTTACGAGAGGACTCTCATAACCTGTGTACTGAACAGTCACCCAAAGAGAGTGACGATACCAGATGCTGCACTAACACAATTTGTCCTCCTGAAGATGAGCATAATTGTGCTCGAAATATGTAGAGGAATGTAATAAATGTATTAAAATATAGAATTTGTGCACCAAGTTGGTAAAAAAAGACATCATTACATTAGCATGCACGGTCAACAAAACGTAACAATTTGTCCTATTAACTTCAGTTTTATGTACTTTATAAAAAGTAATTACAGGGTGTTCTAGAGAGTCATGGTGACAAAGGATGCTAAATACAGACATTTGTTGTTCTCCATACAGCATCACCGCTTATCCCTCCAGTAGATGCACAAAATGTAATTTCAACCTGGGCCAATCGACAATCACGGGACTCGACCGAACATGCAGGCCAACGCTCAATCCCTTAATGAAACAATCGCTTTCTCATTTCTTGGTGTAACGAATGAGGGATGTGAAGCGAATCATCTCTAATAAGATATACGGCAATCACAAAAGCATGAATGTCACAATTAATCTAAAACTAATTTAAGTACTAGGACCGGCGACTGTGGGTTCCAAGAACCGTGTCGGAGTCAATAAATACTTCTCAGGTGTAACAAAAAAAAGGAAACTAATATTTGCATAGGCCAAACTGCCATTTACGGCCCACAGATAAGAATTAACTTACACAGCTGCAACGACGATAAAGCAATGAACTTAAGAACGTGTTATTTCTGGGGTCAGGGTCTCTTGCCCACGAACAAGTTAATTACAGTTCGATAATACTGACAGTATTTTTTCCGCGCTTTATGATTATGTAAATAACTCAACAAATGCACTATTCTGTAATCTTTGCGTAAAATCTTTTACATAATATAGGGCTTTGACAATAGTGTATGGCTCACTGACACAATCTCCTTTTTTGGACCTTGTCCATCGTCCAAAAATGTTTAAAACACGACGCTTCGGAAGCCGTCTCTGCTTCCGTCATCAGGTCACCAATCACACAACCTGGTGTAGACTGCGTTTGAAATGTGATGGCACAGGCGCAGAAACCAGATTTCGTCTTTTGGCGAAACGGACGAGTCCATTTAAATCGGCGGGGGCGTCAGTCCAGTCGACTACTGGCAGCCGAGGTGTGCACATCAGCGGTAGTAATGCTGGATACACCATGTACCGAGGTAGTGTGAAAGGTGCTGGCTACCCACTCCATTCGCCAGTTTCCCCTTCACTTCCCCTCCCTGCGTCAACCGTGAGCCATCACGAGCTGGACTCTATCCCTTAGATTGAGCTATTCTCAAGTCACACCCTCCATCCCAGCATTATAAAGGTTTTTTTTTAATCCACGGTACTTGCCGCTGACGCAAGGAAAGAATTCCAAACAATTACAGATTCATTCTTAACCTTTTGGCGCCTGATGTTTTTTTTTTAATTTTAGCACATCCTGTATACAAAATGTGAATAATACAGGAACCAAATACGTTAGAATTATGAAACAAACTGCATTTTTAAGAGAAAAAACGGAGAGTATATACCATGTTTAAAATATTTAGTACCTATATTTGTTGAACAAATATATAAAATGCAACGTTTAGAGGTTAGCGGTGCGGTACGACCAATATAGTCGTCGTTAGTCGTCAAAAGGTTAATACTAATGACAATAGCGCGAGGAAGCTTCAGTCTATAAGAAGCCAACACACACATTTCAAGTGTTACAAGTAATGTACAATGATATATAAGGCATCGTTATCAAACGTAAGTATTTCGTGTTGTGGCCATGTTAGTATTTGCCATTGTAATAAGCAGCTCTCATGAAAGTCACATAATTTTTACAGACCCACCACAACACTTCGTTCCCGTACTAATGAAGAGTGCCAGTGCTATTCCTATTTCATTAGGATTTCAAAGGAAAAATGGAGTTAGGCGACGAAAAATTTACTGGTTAATAATAAGGATTCCGTGCGACAGTGAAGAACATCGCAATAACGACATTTCGAATCATTATTTGTCAATAACACAGGTAACAGGAAAAACTTTACTTCCAGACGTTACATTTAAGAGCAGTGGTCTGAGCTCCTCTATAACGCACAATTATGTTTAAAAAAATAGAAATTCATATTTACAAAATGACACTGCAGCAACTATCACGTTGTCGCAGTTCAATCGTGTCATCAGGAATTTAGTAAGTCATTAATCAACCATTAATCAATCTTTTGTTTCAAGGAACCGTATTTGTTTACCTGAACATCATGACCCTACTTGTAAACTAACATACGCTTATAATACTGGGCTTATTTATACCGTGACAAATACAAGAAATTATATGAGGCCTACACGTAATCTGCAGACCTCACTACAAATGTTCACCGTCCGAATAACCACAACTGGCGGTGAAATGGACAAAAACATACAAAAATGAAAAGATTGTGATACTACGTATACATCACGTTACACAATAGGCCATTGCGGATTTTGTTCTACTGTAAACGATGAGATAATCACAAGCCTACTGACTGGCCAACGAGGGACGACAGAACATAGCTGTGTGTAACTGACTCCACGGATAAGAGTCCTGCATATTTGCGACTAGCTCAGTGGGCCAAGAAAGATCGCCGCTGGACCTTATCCTCAGCCAGCTGAATCCATTTCACACCCCATTTCTTTACGATCCTTTTTAATATTATATTACCAAACAGCATTTATACACTTATATTTCCAAAGCAGAATATTCCGAGCACATTTTACATCAAGACGTAAACGAATTTCCCACGCTACACGCAAGCGTGCTGCATACATCGCCCTTCTTAATCTCCTTAGTTCGTTCGCGATATTATCATTCTTTCAAACAGCTTTTCCAGAGCACACATTAGGTAATTATGACTACTAATCTTAAATACTTATAGAGGTATTTAAAGAGTCGCTGAAAATGGAGGAAAAAGTGCCAAAATACACAATATCAGCACATCAAGTTGTCATTCAAGCGTATTCTATTTACCGAACTAAAATGTTGGATGGCCGACAGACATGCATGTACACAATGGAATTTCTTGACAATGGAGCAAACTGTAACACAACAGTGAGGAAAAAACCGGTAGCTTTCGAAAAGTCGTGTGTATATAGAGTGGTGTATGTGTTTTTAAAACGAGGTAGAAAGTCCTTTTACTTACTACTGACGTGTTACAAGGCTTAAACGCGCACATCCATTCCGTGTGGCTGCATTCACGTTTGGACGCTGTAACTTTGACCCCTTCAGCGTTCACTTGGTTATCGCCTGCTCTACGTGTAAGCCTAGAGTTTAATCCATAATGAGGATGATTGCCGATTAATCAATTAATTAATGCATTCATTCATTCACTCATCCACCCATTCGCTCCATTTATTTATTTATTCATTCATTCATTCACTCATCCATCCATTCACTCCATTTATTTATTTATTTATTCATTCACTCATCCACCCATTCACTCCATTTATTTATTTATTTATTCATTCATTCACTCATCCACCCATTCACTCCATTTATTCATTCATTCATTCATTCACTGACTGACCACGATAACGATAAATACGAATACATCCGAAGAATGGCAACACAATGCGAAGGTTCCTTTTTAGTCCAATGCTCTCCAATATCCGCATCAGCATTGTTTTATTCTGAAGGTTCACTTTCTGCCTTACGTCACTTTCTAGCTATCTCTGTGCTGGTAAATACATAGCTGCTGTAGGACACATTTAAAATCTTAATATCGTAACAAATTCAATTGCGTACCATAACTTCAGTTTCAGATATCTTGAAGAAGTAAGTTTTTCACAAGGCGGTTTTTTAATAAAACATGCACGGCCTTGAACAAGATGTTCATTCTCTGGAACCTGGTACCTCATGTCAAAATTTTGAATTTAATCTAATCCTGTGAAGGTTACTAGTTCGATGTTTTGCTTGGTTATGATGCAGCGCATTTGCTGTTTTGCAAACTTTTGTCTCTAGATCAGCCCCTTTTGTAGAGTGGCTCTGCTTCCATTTCAATGGACCGATTTGCTGGGTTACACACTCAGTTTCACCACATAAACAGCTTCGGTTCATAGCTCATACCCACCGTACACACTGCTTTGATTTTTCGCGCTGCACACTGCACACAAACCACTCTAAAATAAGACTTTTACACTCAATAGAAGACACGCTTTTCTATTATTATTTTTTTGAACATGTGTCTTGTAATATGCTTCTTCTAAAAGCTTTAGATTTTAATACACATATACATGCATTGTATGTGTTCGAGTCCCAGTCGAACCAACCACAGCATAAGAAATAGTAAACATTTTCTCTTTTTTTGTGCGTATGTCCACACTGTTCTTGAGGAATGATTTTCTGACCCTCCGACCTCCTCGTATTTCATTCATGTCCCTCCGGTCGTGTCAGTTGTAGAATTCACTACAGAAACCAGATCTTTGGAAGTTCTGTTTGATATTTTTATTCTGCGTTGACAACTTTATGAATTTAACCTCTGAACCGAGGCATGTGTGTCTTTTTGGCTATACTTTATGTGTGCGTTTTGCTCCCATGAGAAAGTTAATTAAATTGTAACCGGAGTCTGAACACAACGACAGAGCCACATGCTGGTCAACAGACACTTATAAACCTACATCCCTACTCTCATTTTGCCTTTTCTTTAAAATATTTATATTTTGGACCAATAAATTTTACACGTGTAGCACAGCGTTGAAATCTAGGTTGTAAAGTTGTCGGCTTGTCACAGTAGCAGCGTGAGTTTGCTGTTAGTATCCTGTGGGAAGAACTTCAATGTGATAGCAGGAATTGAGATAAGACGAGATGGAATGTACAGAACATAATCAATATATGGTACACGAGTAATCGGTCAGTTATCGGGCGAACGGGAATTACAAAGAGTGATCAGACTCTAGGGCGTATTTTGGTTAATGGGCGTGGTAACCTGAGACGGTATTCACTGCATTTAAAGTGTACGCATAAATCACCAATAATCGCAAAGTAATGCTGTGTGGTACTGAGTGTAGTGTTATTTCTTACGACGACATCGACACGCTGCCCGAAACACCCCGTTGGCACCTGCAAATACTTCTCACGCTTCACATCAGAGCTAGGCCGAGCTTTTCATTTCTCCCCGTCCAACTAAAGAAGTTTAAAAAGGGGAGGGAGTCAGAATCCCGTCACGCCGGTGTGGGTGCAAGATGACCCACCGCAGATGGCGACAACACATATACTGTACCTTTAACGTGCTGGTACCAAATGGTACGGCGTACCGGCACCGTTACTGACACAGACGCATTAGATGAATACCATAAATTACAAATGCGGCAATAGTAGATCTTTATTTCAAAAATGTTATCATAATATTAAACAATATCAACAAATCTTCTTTCAACACAAAGACAAACGGCATTTCTATGTCTACCTGCTCTCAAGGACGTTGTATCGGCATCTTTTTTTCGCAAAAAACCTCACTGTGTGTGTGCGTGGATATGTCTACAGGTATACATACCTGTGTGTATATATATGCATATACATATACATGTACATTTACATATACATATACATATACATATACATATACATATACATATACATATACATATACATATACATA
>Ga0123357_10009951_pt1 | contig 12045 bp, 5 predicted proteins | sample TergutEmb28metaG_FD_89873 | JGI IMG/M metagenome (GOLD analysis project Ga0123357, IMG submission 89873) | Embiratermes neotenicus P4 segment gut microbial communities from Petit-Saut dam, French Guiana - Emb289 P4 | ecosystem: Host-associated > Arthropoda: Insects > Digestive system > Gut ...
ACCACCACCACCACCACCTCCACCACCACCATCATCATCATCATCACCACCACCATCACCACCACCACCACCACCACCACCACCACCACCACCACCATCATCATCATCATCTTCTTCTTTCTTCTTCTTCTTCTTCTTCTTCTTCTTCTTCTTCTTCAATAACCCTGCCATCTTCCACCTTTAGGCTTATAGGTAACACTACATCAAATATTAAAATTTTATGCATAAGTGCAAGTACACCAGTTGTTAATATTAAATACACTGTGCGACATATACGTAAAGAGACCATTCCATGATGTTGTGTTGCTTCATATGAGACCCACGTGTCTTCGAAGATAACCGGACCTCGTCCGATACAATTGTCCCGTCTCCTCGAAGGATAAAGCAAAACGCAGAAATAAATGGACAAGGACAAGATTTTGATAGTAACTACAATTCATCACCTAATTTTAAAACGGCCATTTTAACACTTACGATGTACCTCCAATAAAGCTAAATGTTCAGCAATTATACTGACACTTGACAGAATTTATAATTCACACCGAAGAACTCCATTAATAACCATTATTAAAATCACTTCGAAACTTCTCTCAATTTTAAGGAAGAATTCTTGACCAACACTTAGCAAATAAAAACAAAACTTACACTTCTAACATTAATGTAGTTCTAACTTAGTGAATATTATGTAATGATAAAGTGATCAGGAAGAAGAACTTGTTGGCCTTCTGTTTCTACTCTACCCTCTTTAACCTCGGAATTAGATGGGGCTGATGTCCAACGCACATCTCAGCCCAATTTCACCCCCGGTCAAAAGACCCACTGCCCATTGTACAGGAGGATAGATAGGCCTCTAGGCCTGTCTGGATGGATACGAAAAATTTCGCTGTCACCGGGGTTCGAACTCCGAGCCGTCCAGAAGCCCGTAGCGAGAAACTATACTGGCCGCCACATGACGATGGAATTTTGTACAAGGATACGTTGTAATGGTTATGTACGTAGATGAGGTAGGCAGGAAGTCGAAGATTTGTGTGTGAGTAGAACAAAAGTGTAGATCGGGTTTCGTATAAGATGGTTGGTGCTACAAGAAAAGTGCACACTTAAAACATGTAGGCCTAAGTCATGAATATATTTTAATGTTGATTGGATTTTTTAATGTATTTTGAATAATAGATGAAGTAAAAAAAAAACATTATTAGTCTATTCCTTGTGTCTAGGGCGTGATCAGATCTCCATCAATATTTTTTTCTTCAAGACGATAAAAGGGAGACAACAGGGTACACAAAGCCTAAAAAATGTATTTGGTAAATATTTCTCCTCTTTTTAAATAAAACACAGCAGCTCTACACTAACACTCTAGTAGAACGCCGAAGTACATATACGAAAATTTCATCTTACCTTAAGTTATGTGAACAGGTAATGTAGGCAGTTCCCTCTGCCTGGCTCTGCTCTATATGCAGCCTATTACAAGCACTCTAGGACTGCTAGATAATACAAGGTGGTTCAAATATGACCGGGACTGATGTCGCCAGATTTACACACAAATCATTCCCGGTCATATTTGAACCACCTTGCACATTACTTTCCTTTGAAACACTTCAATACTTTTTTTTTTACACTCTATAAAAATAATTTTTAACGTTGTCTAATACAGGCATTTCTACAACACCAGTTCGACTGTTTGAGAAAAGTAAAACAGACATATTTATCAAAATAACTAGCGCAATTTCAATGAAATATATCGTAATACAACTATTATTATGTCATGTTCAAAGACAGTACTTCAGTATTTCCCATAAAGATGGTAATAATAAAACAGGTTCGTTTAAGGTTTCAAGAATGTCCAGTAGATTACAGAAAACCGTAGGATCACCTGCTGAGAGTTTTGTTACTCAGAGACGAGATTCCAAATTATAGTGAAATACGAAGTGTATCAGCAAACATTAAACTTAAAGAAACAGAGTAATTATACGAGCACAAATCAAATAATTTAAGGATTTTAAGCACCTTCAGTGGAGCCTGAAAATGTCTTCCTTTAGAGAAGGCATAGAATTTTTCTCTGTTATCCCTTAGTAGTAGTCTGCTTTTGAAGGTAAGACCACAAGGCAAGTAACGAAGTAAATACGTAAGGGAATAACTTGCTAGTCAGCTAAGTAACTAAGTAGGTAAGTCACTTTTTATATCTGACTTTTCTTTGAGTAACCTACAATCCGACTGTCGTACAGAACTACAGTATGGCCTAAATTCTCTCGAATAATCGAAACATTTTATTCAGAATCTAATCTTATAATCTCTCTTCATGTTGCTCCCTTAAAGACTGCAGGCTGTCACAACACAGAAAACCACTATCTAAATATTAATTTCAATGTAAACCTTAAATCTCATAATGTAGGTTTTAAAGTTATTACGCTTAATTTTTATACAAATCCCATCATCGGACCCTCAACCAATTCAGTTCAGTCCAGTTTACACATAAAAAGATCTGTTTTCCAAAGTTACAAGTTGAACATGCCTACAAATGTCTAGACCCAAAAAGAGGCCACTTTACACGAGATTAAATTTTACCCAAAATACTTTAGCCCATAAAGGAGAAGAACTGAGTTATTTACTACGTTAATAAGTCGAAAATTTAACCTGGTTAAATACGGACATCATATTTACGATTTTTAATACATGCAGTGGGTCCTGCCCTGCGGCCATATTTATAATAACAGAAACCTTCCGTATGTGTGATTTCAAGCTTCTACCGCGGAGTGTGTAAGATCTGCGCTCTTCTGGGATGTTACGCGGCGTATATTGGCAATTCTGATCGACGTTTCGGGACAGTAACTACGTTCCACAGAAAACTGTTGCCCCCATGTCATTGTAACGAAGAAGACGGTAAATTTGTAACGCCGGTACGCATCTGACAGTCTACAAGGGGTCACGCACCAGGGCGTAAATTATTTCATTTTTATGAATTACTATGATATAAAATTTCAAATCCCTTCCTCTAGTGGTTTATCGACTTTACACCAAAAGTTAAACACCGATTTCGCGTGCCGCCATATTGAGAGTTTTACGTCAAGAAGTTTTCGTTACTTCGTGAAAAAATATTTATTAATGTACAAATTTATGAAAACTTACATTATGTGGAGCTAGTGTCGCATAAAGTTCCTAAATTCCTGCGGTTGAAAATCTCAACTCCAACGGCGACTGCACGAAGTCATATCAAGTATCACGAAATTATGTAAATTATTTCTGAGATTTCTTGTATAGAGGGAAAAACACGAAGAGAAGATGTACAGTTCTGTAAGAATGTAACCGCGTGGTTTCTGCTCTAGAAGTCAAGTATGCAAAACACACTGACATTTTAAGTCTCGTAGTTACTTTTTATATCACCAGGTTGTACATTCAAAAACCTTACATTATGTACACAGAGTGTATTTATGTGATTCTTACAGATATCAGGACAAAGAGCAATGTATTCCCCATACAGCATTACACGATAATATGAGAGAGAGGGAATGTGTTCACTGCGCCGTACGAAGTGAATTTTGAAACAAGATTCAAGATAATATGTGCCTTGAAAAGGCTACAACTGGTCTCTTTTTTTTTTTAATTCTTTTTATGCTTCTTCAATGAGACCAGAATTATCCATGTAACCAGACAGCAGTAATTAAAAGAGATTACATTTTTCTGACTGTTTCCTTCTCCTTCCTATAAACTTTAATATTTTGAAAATATCTTCAAGTACACCTTGTATATGATATAGCTGCACGAGTGCATATAACCCTGTAAGAGTTTTCTGCTTGATGAACTGGAACATCTACAGCAGAGTTGTTACCCATTCGAAAATAATGTCACTCTGATGCTGTACACTCGCTTGAACACATCTGTAGGCGGGTAACTAGGGCAAAGACACACGAACTTTATTCGCTTGACACTTGACATAAGAGATATAATTCCTGTTTTAATATCCCGAACTCCTTCAATGGACCAGTTTCTTTGAACAGCTTTATTTCGGTAACATTTAAAAAAAAGCCAAGATTTTGCCTACGTGAGATAAGCAGAATACGCGTGGATTCAGGCTTCCGCCACGAAGTAGATGAGAACTGCGCTCTTCTGGGCTATTACGCAGCATGTGGCGGTAATTCCTTACCGACATTTCGGGGCGACCTATCGTTCAAGGGAAAACTTGTCCCTTGAAGACGGGAACTATAAGGAAACTTGACCTCTGAAGACGGGAAAGATACGTTGTCCCGAAACGTCCGTATGGAATTACCAGTACTTTGTGCATAATAGCCCAGAAGTATGCAGTTCTCAAGCGGTAATGAGTTCAACAGCTTATAGTTTTCTGCCCCCATATCAACATAGCTCTGTCTAAATTATCTACTTACTGCAAGGGATGTAAAACTCATTTCGGTTCCGAATATACAGATTGTGGCTGCGCATTACTGCAACATACAGTCTTAAACCCAGAATATCACATTCAAGAATCCGATTTATACGAGTTCAAATTTAGTGTACTCATTTAGTTAGGAATTAACACGATGTATTATTCCAGGTTACAGAAAATACAGAGAGCTGTAGCTGGTTTTCTTGATCCTGTCTAAGAAGTGGTCAATGGACATAAAAACTCTTGATTATTTAACGACTTTCTTTTGACTGGATGATTTATGAGCATGTAACAGGTAACGGTAATAGGTGAAAAGAAATATATGTGTAGGGAAGTTGTTGTGGGAAGCTTTAAGTTAATATTCAATGACCTGCCTGGAGAAACTGGACAAAAATCACAGGAAATCCCAACGAGACAAATTCTAAGAAGGCTTATGTTTGACTGCAATTACACATCCACTAATTCCTAATTTTGGCACTAGATGGTTGTCAGTAGTCAGCTTCGTACTCCGGCCGTTTTCCCCGTTGAGGGAGACCCCCCGTTGGTCTGCTGAGCGGAACCCAAAGGCAATCTGGACAGTTATTAAAACAGAATTTGTTTTCCCCCCAGTCGACCCAACCCATGACCCGCCATCGTCTAACTCTTGGCCTAGTCATCATGTCGAGTGGGATATTTTGCCTGTAAAATAAAGCTCCTAATTACTGCGTGTCCAGAACAAGACTCCAAACCGGAACACTGACGGTATGCACAGAGAGAATTAGTGAATGCTCCGCCAGTCTCGAGGAAGGAAATGTGGAATATCTCAGTTCCATGTCAAAGAATGTGTCTTTAGTGACTGACAGACACTGAAGATGGTGGCAGTATGTTATTCCGCAAAGTTGACGACCATCTACCAGAATACACGGTGTCATAAAATATAAAACCACATCGCTGTGAGAACCTCAATTTTGCGTCGGCTGGTTTTTACCCTTAAGCTGAGACTAGACCACTTAGAAGTGAACCTTGACTGACACTCATTTTGATGGGGCTAATGTCAGCAAATAATCTCTTTACTTCAACTACTTTAATCGAGCCGAACTGAAAGTGAATTCAGTGAGGGCAAACAACAAAGTTTGTACTTCAAAGACTTGCAATTTCGGCAAAACACCGATTTCTAGGCACTTTAATATCCGCGAAGTTTTTCTGTTCCTTTTGCACTCACGATACATGCAGAAAACCGCTGAACAAGTGTCATGGAATTTCATGTCGGACACTTTACCTACCATTACAATTACGGTAAAAATAGGAAAAACTGTGGCATTTCTACGCTCATCACTCTAAATATAGCTGTCTCTTTTATCGTGTCCCTCAGCACTGCAGCTTTATCACATAGGAAGGCTACATTGGCCGGGTTACCCTGGAACACCTGCACTGGTCTGGGAAACTACAAAATTAACAGTATTTGAGAATATGAACACTTACATATAACATATTTACCGCCCTACAAGACGCATTTTTTTCCCCACGAAAATATCCCCAAAACACCCGGCGTCTTAACACCAGAAGTTCAAAGACTATAAAATCCGCAGAAGTACCTTGTTGATTAATGGGCGCGTCTTATTATTTGCAGCGCCAAACGAGGCTGGAAATACGGCATATGAGATCACACATTTCTCCCTACGCTTATTTGCAGTCGCCATGAGATGAAGCAGGTGGAAAAATGAAGATAAAATTGAGCATTTTTATACAAAGTACTCAACCAACCTCAGGCTCAGTCAGACTTAGTTCGTGAATAGGAGTCCCAGATGCCGACTGAATGGGAGACATTACGGTTCTCAGAACCAGTCTACAAGCAATGACGAAATAAAGGGCTGTGTTTGCGAGCACCGATAAGCTTTTGAGAAGGTTTCGTAGCTCAGGTGAATATAATTATAGAAGACTAGACAAAAAAAGTTGTTTTCAACCTTTCGGAAAATAAAATTAATTTGCTTTGCATGAAAATATAATGTACAGAGCACACAATTTGCTGCCATTAGGAAGGCCAGTTGATGAACGCCATATGGAGAAAAAAATTGGTTTTATTGTAAGGATAATAATGATCGCACAAATATAATGTGTGGACAAAATTCATAGTTCTAAGTGATAAACCTGGCTGGTGTACAACATAGTGTGTAAGAGGCGTTGAAAGATTAAGGTGTGTACAATTTATTTACTTTGAAACTCATATCTAACTCCCTGAAAGTGTGCGATTGTAAGGTTTATCTTAGATCTCCCCGTTCTGGTTCAGAGATGCATAATCGACATTTTGCATATACAGAACGCTCATGTATCCCAAGCACGATCGTCCTTCTATTTTAGTAGTATCCCGCTGACTTTCGACGTAACTAACAAGTGTCAGACTTTATGAGCTTGTTTATGTTTGACACGATAGGTAGCAATTTTAATGCAAACTGAAACATGAATATGAAAATAAGGACGGCAGCAAAATCTATTTGGAAAAAGTTAAATATTCAACTTTCTATATTTTTATATCCTACCCATGAACCTGACACAACTATAATCACCATTTTATACTTCAGATACAACTAGATAGCTACCTTCTTTGTTGATTAATTTTCTACCCAAACAACATCTTCATATTTGCCTGGTGTTTACAGCTTCCGAACTAGTGGTGAAAATGAGATGCGTCATTTTCATCCTGACATCTGAATAAGATTTTATGTATGACGTAACACAGAGGTGAACGTTTGTAGACGGACAGTTTCCGATTGATGGCCATTTAACAATCACCGTGTGAGAGACGGTAACGAAGTCTGTACTGCTTATGTAGCTTTCACTTGCAATGTCCTTTTTGCATGAGAAACTTCGGTGTTTGCTTTGCATTAGAATACATTTACAGCTGGATTAATTCTGCACATTCTTCAGCTTGATGTTCAAGTAACGGTACAGAGCCGAGGCTGATGCCGCAAGTCGGGACAGCGCGCGAAGTCGTACGCGTGCGTAGAGCAGCGTGTTTCCCAAGTCGAAGCAGTGTCACTATTCTTCTGCAGTCACGTGACTGGAGTAGCAGGACCGCGCTGTTTGTCAGACTCACACTGAAAGTTGTAATGCAAAATGGAGACTTTGTGGATATAATCCCGCTCTACGTTGTAAGCAGATCGGTCGCAGTTAAAGGAACTAACTAGCATTGTTTGTTTCTCCAAGTCATAAACTTAAATTCTTTTAGGCCTACCTGTAACGAACTGCAAACGGATTTCTTGTAACAGAATCAACACCATGTCGGTCGGTGGTTTTAAAACTTAGTTCTTACTTAAATGGACGAGGCTAATTAACCAATTGGGTATGTTGACTCAGCTACGGATTAAATGGTTATGAGCCAATAAGCTTCATATTCAATGATGCTAGGATTTCCTTCGCCAGGACGGTGGTTAAAGCGGCCGGATCGTGAGGCTAAACACTCACCCCTACCTAGTTTCGAGTGTAATAATGAGTGGAGTTATAACTCCACTTTCCCCTAAGCCTTCACGGCGTGCACAGCGACACCTTTTGCTTGACTTTTACCTTACTGAGAATTTTGATCTTCCTCCAGTTTCTCCGGTCAGATTATTAGACAGCAGCCTGAAAGAGACCTTGAACACCTGTTAACGCATATTTTTCACTTCATCGCTTACACGTCAATAGCCTACCAAGTTAAATAATTTTCGTTGAGTGATGATAAAAACAACGTAAAACATGTAATAATCCGTTTTCCGATCCTTAACATGGGTTGTCTAAATTGAATTCAGCATTAATGATATAATATCTGGCAGTTATTGATATAATTTTCGAAAATAATGTTCTGGGTTATGATACAGCAATACGATGCCTTAATCTGAAAAATTGGTGCCGTGGATAAATTAAATGTTCTATGTAATTGAGTATCTTGAGTGGGCAAATTCAATCGAGGGGCTTTATGGCTGCCAGAATCCACTGTACATTCTTTACTCAGTGAACTGGCCCGGATACTCCCCAGTCTTACGGAACCTGAAGTTTCACTAGCGTCTTCCCTTCGGCAAGCCATTAAACGCTGACCTGTCAGTCAGTTACACACTATAAACACACAAAATTTTCCATTTAAAACCGAGACTTTTCTCATATTTTGTAGTGTGTTACTTTTTTTCTACACTAAACTCATGCTTCTCAGTCTATTTTAGCTGACGGAACCCTAAAAAAGGTAAAAAATACCGAGGAAGCACTACCTGTCCACAATAAGTAAAACATAAAATTAAACACAAGTGTTGATCGTTTATGTATATTACATGTCAGAAATAAACGGTTAACCTCAAACTGATCGATATCTTGATCATTTCGCCCGAAACATCGAACCCGTCTGTGGCGATCTCTGCTGACTTCACTACAGAATCAGGAAGCCTCTGAACTAATGCAGCGATTGTCTGCGTGCTGTCAGTAACGGAATAATTAGTGTCGAAAGTCGCCACACGAATTTTAATTCGCATATAAAAATACAGGACCGCAAATAAAACGGTTCCGACATTATTTTCGTATGTCGGAACCCCTTACAGCCCTTTACGGAATCATGAGGTTCCGCGGAACCCAGTTTGAGAAACACTGTACTAAACGAATGTAAATGCCCACGCCAAATCCAAGTTGAAGACGAATTTATCGGAGGCATTTATTCGTCTGGGAAGTGACGCTGCGTCACTTGGTAATTGGTTCAAAACGTTTCAAGACGCGCATCGAAAAGTCGGAAATCAATCACCCTTTCACGCAGTGTCACATCCAAGAACGGACCCCTCAACTACACGGCTACTTCTGGTTGAATGTCAGATACTAAACGCAAATAACAAATATTTCTGCCGATCCTGACGCCTGATAAGTAATGTTGTTTGTAGACTGTTTGTGATTCAAAATTTCATTAAATTATCATAAGCTGTCGAAAAAATGCTACTGGTTTATTTACTGAGCACGGAGATCTAAAACCTCAGTACGGTACAGGATTTTAATTAACATTTTAAAAAAACATATGTTCTTTACATAAGGAATCAGTCCGTACCGCGCAGTAAACACTCTACACCTCGGTTATACAAACCAATCTTCTTATGCTGATAAGGCAAAAGTTGCTGTTTGTTCAGATATCCGCACAAAACACACAAATCCAATGTGATCACCATGTAGAATTTTGGTATATTAAACCTTGCGGTATATAAAGTTACCGGTAGGGTTTAAAAGGATAATGAGTTTCAGTGAAACTGTCAATTAGAAGCCATTGCCTCTGTCAGACGCGAAGAACATGTTCTGTACAGTACTGGTCAAATTTCCAAATAACTTGACTCATCACGTGAAAGATTTGAAGAACGACACTTTTTATTTACAGCAGGCCTTCTGATAACTGGCACAATACTTTAATATACTCTGTTCTCTCGTGAAACTGGGGTGAAAACCAGTTACATACAGCAATGCTTTGCAGGAGGGTGGAGTATGTGGTATGAGCCAGGTATAGCCATCTGCTTTTCGACAAATATCCGGTCGGATCACGTGATACTCAGCCAAAATACCAAGTGTTGGCCAAGTGTTTCGCGTTCTTGAAGGTGCTTTTTTTTTTTAACGTGAAAAATGATGCAACATTGCACTTTTCTGACTAATCAGAACAGAAAATTTTCGCACGACTGCCAAGTGACAACTGAAGGCTTCGGTAGAACGCTTCGTCCAACCCCGTTATGACTGACTGTTGTGTTTCCCAGCCCATGGCACACGTCGTAAGAAATGGAATCGGCTATAGAATGAATGATGATCTTCTTACTAAGACAAGTTCTTAGCAGTGTGTGTAATAACTCTTGAAATAAACTCCCGTATCACTCACTGCTTTCAAGATCTACAGCAGGTAGTCGGTTGCCATAGAAACATTCCAAGTGAGAGAAACAAACCACTACATGTCACTTCTCTCGTATGCAGGACCACACACAATTGACAACTCTTCATTAATAAGAAACTTATACCCATCTTGTTGTCGGCTACTTGGAAGGAAATCTAGGTGCGGTATCAAGCTGGTAGTATAGCAGCCTCTGTTCATGTAAAGTGGAGGTAATCAGTCCAACACTTGATACTGCACGTGAGAGAATCCCTCCGTGGTGGCAAGTGAGACTTGACAAGAAAACACACGTGTTTGGATGTGATGAACATTTATATCTCTATGTTTCAGTATCGGAATTACCAAGAAAAGGCATTAATAATACTACCTAGAAGGCTGTGGTAACTTCAACGATTGGGACATTTGTTCTGGAAATAACCGATTCGAATCTCCGACAGAGACACCGGCTATCCTGAAGTTTGTCCTGGGAAATATTTGGATAGTGTCAACGATTAGACCACAGCCGTATCCTTTAAAATCCCTTATAATTCACATCTCTCAACATTCACACCATCATCAACGCCGTATTGTACGAGATACTGACGTCGTAAAATAAATTATAAAAGAAAAAAAATATATTGCCCATACTTGCAATATAAATGCTGTCCTGTTTTTTGTGGTGGCTTCTGATTTGCGCAAGAAAGAATGGAAGATGCGAATATATGAGAAAGTAACAGTTTAACAATTCTTTTCTTTGTTGGTGACTACAACGGAGATCTAGAATTTCTTGGAACTATTAATTTTAACTCTCATAGAAGAGAAGAATGTAGGCCATTTACCAGCCTTACGTCTCACGACTTCTAATTATATTATTTCTATTGTTCATAAGTGTATCTTGTATTTTATAGACTTAGCAGCACTTATCATTTATGCTCTAGATTACACCACTAAACCAGGTTTTCCATAAGCCAGTTCTCTTTCACCCGCAAATGTCACCAATCTTATCCACAAATCTATTGAAGAAAGAAGCCTAGTAGCCTGCAATCAAGGAATTTTCCGGTGAAGCAAAATTTCGGTGGCCGCGACGAAACAGCCAAGCTGTATTATATCACGGAGTTACAGAATTATTTACTTGAAAATTACAAAAAAGAAATATATTTTAGAAACTATCTCACGTACAAATAATTGAAAATGACATACACTCCTTATCTCGATAAGACATCTAGATAGAGCTATTTCCGTTTGCACATAATTAAGAATAATGATTTAACTTTTATTTGTGACACACATAAATAAATCTGATTGATAAGGGAAGACTGAAAATTTTGTTTTATGCTTAAGAAATACAAATTCTTGTAAAAGAGGAAGATACATTAAACATTTAAAGGCCCCCTTCGTACAGTCATTGTTTTATAGTGTTAAAAAATAAAATGTAAATACAAAATTATTAAACATGTAATTTTAAAACGTATATATACATATAAAGAGGAGCTAAATGATTTGTACTCCTCACCCAATATTGTGCGGGTGATAAAATCGAGAAGAATGAGATGGGCTGGGCATGTGGCGCGTAGGGCTGAGGAGAGGGGGTGTATAGGATCTTGGTGGGGAAACCGGAGGGAAGGAGACCACTGGGGAGACCTAGGCGTAGATGGGTGGATAATATTAGGATGGATCTCCTGGAGGTGGGATGTGGGTATATGGACTGGATAGGGCTGGCCCAGGATAGAGACATGTGGCGGACACTTGTGAGTGCGGTAATGAACCTTCGGGTTCCGTGAAATGCGGGGAATTTCTTGACTAGCTGCAAACCAGTTAGCTTCTCAAGAAGGACTCTGCACCA
>Ga0123357_10009952_pt1 | contig 12045 bp, 10 predicted proteins | sample TergutEmb28metaG_FD_89873 | JGI IMG/M metagenome (GOLD analysis project Ga0123357, IMG submission 89873) | Embiratermes neotenicus P4 segment gut microbial communities from Petit-Saut dam, French Guiana - Emb289 P4 | ecosystem: Host-associated > Arthropoda: Insects > Digestive system > Gut ...
AAAAATCTGGTAGCTGAAGGGCTTCCGCTTGGAGGATTATGGTACAGTGATTATTTTGATACGCGGATGTAGGAGATTTTCAGAATGCACTTTCAAATATTTATTGAGGATATATCCGGTAAAAATTTACTGGAGATTCTTGTTCCAAAAATAATTTCCGTTTCAAAGAATTCATACCAAATAACATCGTATAAAGGGATAGGTGATATTCCCAAAAATTTACACAAGGAACCTGATCCCAGAAAAAAGCTGTTATTAAATAAATTACCGAAGATTCTGAATGCATATGGAAAATGGGCAATGCCGAAAGATCTAACTGTTATTGTAGTTGTTGATTGTGACAGACGTGAATGCAAATCTTTCAAGCAGGAATTACTGAATGTACTTGGAGCATGTAACCCAAAGCCTGCCGCTTTTTTCAGAATCGCGATGGAAGAAATGGAAGCATGGCTTTTGGGCGACAAAGCAGCTGTAGAAAAGGCCTACCCCAAAATGAATAAAATCGAATATGCGGGATACGAACAGGACAAGCCTATTGGGACATGGGAAAAACTCGCGGATATCACATTATCACGTGATATGGCAAGGCGTTTAAAAAATACCAATACCGCATATTTTGAAATTGGCAGGCAGAAAACAGAATGGGTACAGAAGATTGGACCAAACATGGACATTAACAACAACGCAAGCCCGAGTTTTAACTGTTTCAGACAGAAACTTCAGGAATTGGCAGAGACAGCAAATGGCTGATCCTCAAATCAAACGGCAAAAACAGTAATTTGGTCCCTTTGTCTGTCATGTCCAAAACGTACCCATGCAAGGAAAAACCTTTCTCCCTGGAAAGTTTTTGCATAACGTATATCTTTCCACGGAGAAAGGTTTTCCTACTATAGTTCCAATCAATAAATATCTGGAGCCGACGGCCCGCAAACAACACGGAATCCATTTACCCAGGTAGCGGTATCAGGCGTGTCGCTGTTCCGGACTACACTCCGTACATTACCAGCGGCGTTGCTCCAGCCGCCGCCGCGCCTCACGTGCGTAGGATTGGGAACTCCTGATATGTAGTGGTTGAGCACACTATCAGGACCCCGGGGATTATCGTAGGGGCTGGGATCGAGGCCTTGAATAAGGTCTTTATACGGGGCGAACCAGTCCCAGCACCACTCGGATACGTTTCCGCTCATGTCGTAGATTCCCAAGGCATTTGGCTTTTTCTGTCCTACTACCTGGGTACATTGTACACCTGACGCCAGCGACTGGACAGTAACGTTATACCACGCTACCTCATCCGGGTTGTTGCTTCCCGCATACATTAAGTACGGCCCCATGCCGTTCCCACCCTTTGCCGCGTATTCCCATTCCGCTTCTGTGGGCAGGCGGTAGCCGTTTTTGGTAAAGTCCGCTTCTACATCCCCATCAATAATGGGGAAGGCTTGAGAATTGGTTCCGGAAAGAGCTGTAGTAGCACTGATAGGACCTCGCGTCCAGGCATAAACCCGATCAAGCCCGGCGGAGTCGGTAAGGGCGATACAATACGCAACTGCATCATACCACGATACTCTTTCTACAGGGCGGGCGTCGTTTCTTGAAAATTGACTGGGGTTAACATGCATAATTTCCTGATACGCAGGATTAGTATCGCCTCTGGTTATCTGAGGTACCTCATACCTGCTGATGTAGAAACCATCCACAGTAACCAGGCGCGTCGGATAGGCATGGTAAGCCGCCGGGGTGCCTGAGACACCGGAATCGCCCATGATAAAGCTTCCCTTTGGCACCCATATCATGTCCGGTTTTTTCTGGTGAACCCATCTGGCGTAAAGGGTTATGGATGAGCTAACTGTCATGGTGTCGAAAACCCACGGCCGGAGAGTACCGTTGTCGTCATAATCCCAGCGATAAAAACCATAACTGGTTGTGTCTGTGGGAGCAGGCGGCGGCATTAACGGCTCGGTGACTTTACCATTATAGATCACACGCTGAACTGGCGGAGGATCGCCCAGGGGTGTGTTCGGAGGGTTCCGCAAGTCAAATGTAACTGTGTAGAATGAATCGTCCCACTTTGCATAAAGGGTAAAGGAAGATATCACTCCGTTGTCGAAGTTGTATGGATCACCTGTAAAAGCCGAATTTGTATACCAGCCACCGAAACCCTTGCCGGTCTGACTCATGATGGGAGGCTCTTTGACCCTTTCGCCGTACGCGATGTTCTGCGCAGTCGGCGCCGGACTTCCTCCATTGGCGTTAAACGTTACGGTGTGGTACGTTGGGGTCCACCTGGCGTAAAGGTACATGGCATCCATAGCTATGATAACATCGGGAGTTGTTATTCTGTCCGCCGAGAAGTTCCATTGATGGCCTGTACAGGCCGGGTCCGTATACCAGCCGCCAAACGTATAGCCGGTTCTTCCCGGGTTACCGGGATCCAAAAGCACTCCGGAAACAATGGGTATGGTAAAATTGGTACGCGACATGTCGTTGCCGCCGTTTACTTCGAAATGTACCGTGCGGGTTTGAGGCATCCACCTGGCGTAAAGCGTCATGCTGCTGGTAACCGCGGTATTAAAATCCCATAGGTAATTCGTCGCCCACCCGTCAGGGTTGATATCTCCGTTAACTGTATACCAGCCGGCAAAACCACGGCCGTCTCCCAGTTGCGGCGGGTCAGCGGGTTGGGCAACCGGTGTACCGTGGGGTACAATTTTATCGTCTATAACTGTAGTGGAAGGGGTTGTCACGAATTTTACGATGTATTTATTTGGGATCCACTTGGCCCAAAGGTCAAAGGTTGTTGGATCTGTCGATCTTAATTGAGACGTTGCAAAATCCCATTTGTCCGTAAAAGTAGAAGTAGTATTATTTCCTATATACCAGCCGTCAAGTGAATAACCTTCCATGACAAAGGGTCCGGGATCTTGTATATAAAGCGAACTTAAAGAAATAGTTTGAGTATACATTTGCCGAATGACACCGTCCGGCCGGGTTCCACGGATTGTACCGTTTTCATCATGAAAATTAATGGTCCGCGTATCAGTATCCCATTTCGCGTATAATGTCATTTTACCGGGAACCACCGTATTAAAGTTCCAGGGGTTATTAAAATACGGAGTTACATCAGCCGGAGGATCTTGATAATCATATCCGTCTGTATACCACCCGGCAAATCCCAATGGCGATACGGGAGGGGTAGGTGTATCTACCGGGCTCACAGGTTCGACAGCTTTACCGCCAGGGTTGGCAACAAGCTGGGGGGGGACGGTTATAACTGTATTTAATGAGTTTGCCACGAAACTCACTTGATAAAAGGAAAGATTCCATTGGGCCGTAAGGACAATAAAGCCGCCGGCGTTCACGTCGGATTGCAGTACTGGCCGCGTCTCGACGTCCCACACATTTCCTTTCTCGTCGAGCCAGCCGCCAAAGCCATAGCCGCTCCTCGTAATGGGCCGCAGTCTGCCAACGACGCTTCCATAGGCTATCTGCAGATCCTTCGGCTGTGGGCCTTCGCCCAACAAAAGGATTGGCTCAAAGCCCAGATTAAAGCGTACAACGCCGAAATTTGCTCCGCTTCCTCCGGGCTCAGCTTCCGTAATTTTTTTAGGAGTTCCGCTTGGCTCAGGCCACCATTTTTCCATAATGGGGTTACTGCAGGTGGTAAAAAAGGCGAACGCCAGCGCAAATAAACCGGCAATAAGGTATTTATGGGTTAACTTGAACTTGTTTTTTTTCATATTTTTCTCCCGGTCATTTTTTATTTGGATGGCCTTGCCTATTTCCTGCTTGCCAGATAATCCTGAAACCTGTCCTGAATCTCCTGCTTTTCACTGAAAAAGCGATCCCAGTTTACCGAAATACTGTTCGCCCGGATTTGATCGGTTGACCTGGAGTCATAGGGAATTCGGGGGTAATTGGCTCTGACCGAATGCATCCAGCCGTCCACAATGGAGTTTTGTCCTTCCGAACTCAGAAACCAGTCGGTGATAACCTGCGCCGCTTTTGTATTGCTGTTCGCGCTCCACTTGTCGTTGATAATCATGATGGTGGATGGAATCATGACAGTTCCGTCTGTGGGATATATGACTTCCAGCCTTGATCCTTCCTGGCGTTTTCTCAAGATCGATTCCTCAAGGATCATTATTTCCCTGTATTCGCCGTTTTCCAGTTTTCGTACCGGAGTATCAGGGTCGTATTCAATCTGAATATTTTGTTTGCTGAGGGCGTCAAAATAACCATAGCCGTATTTTTCCCACAGCGCGGTAATGGCGGCCATGGATGTTCCGGAGGTAAGGGGGCTTCTCATGGCAATCGCGTTACGTACGCCTGGGTCATTGGCAAAATCGTAGAATGAATTGGGGAGGCTGCCTTTTGAGTACTTGTCCGGATTATACGCCAAAATCATGTTGGATACCCTTACCGGATACCAGTAACCATCCGGATCGTAATCAAAGGCCAGCCTGGACGCTTCAGGCGATTTATAGGAATAAAGCAGGCCCTTCTCTTTCAATTCGAGGGAATAGCCGGGTTCCGCGACCATCAAAATATCGCAGCCCAGCCTGCTGTTCGAGGCCGCCTCGGAGGCGATCTTTGCCTGGAGAGTACCGGTTCCCCCATACACAAAATCGACTGTATATTGCGGAAACCTGGTTGTTAAAACCCGCTTGACCGACTGAATGACATATTCGTACATGGAGGTATAGATCACTATTTTGCTTTTGGACGCCTGGGCCGTTACCCCTTTATCAACGCTGCTGCATCCAACGGCAGTCAAAATCGCCAAAGTTAGAATGAGCGTATATACAATTTTTTTCATATGTTCCCCCTGGAATAAATTACACTTCATGTTTTTTAATTGAGATCGACCTGGATCAGCATCAATTCAACGCGGCGGTTTCTGTTCCGTAAATCCCATTCGTTGGTGGCGGTCCTAGTGCCGCCAAAGGAGACGACAACTATTTGATCCTCGGGTATGCCTTTTTGCTTGAGCTGTTCGGCTACCGCGTCCGCCCGCATCGCGCTGAGAACCATGAGCTCGTCAACTTCACTGTGGCTTATGGTATACGGATTGGCATGGCCTTCGATCCTGACCCGCAAATTGGGATTGTCCTTAAGCATCTGCGCAGCTTGATTTAGAACCAGTTCGTTGAGCTGCTGGGCGTCCTTGTCGACCCCTATGTTGTATCTGCCTATATCCGGCCCGAACATGACGTACTCAACCGAGGTGATCATTACCCGCTTGATAATTTCTTCAGGCGGCAGCGTTCTGATGGTTTCAACGTATTGGGTTTCACCCGGAACGAATTGATAATCGGTGTGGACTACGGTACCGGTGACGGTATTTGTTACGGTATTGGTAATGGTCTTTTGCGGCAGCGGGAATTTATACCCGGCGGTCACGGAAACCCCAAACATATGCGGATACCCGCCGTGGATTTCAGGTTCAATGTGCCAGCGGGGAGTCAAGGGTATGGTTACTCCCCCCGCGGCGTCAACCATCAGGGAACCGCGGGTTCTTGTTACATCGTCGAACGGGTTATCCCATCCCCTGTACGAGGCAAGCAGACCCAAACCGCCCTGAAGAAAAACGTTGATGGGGTTTTCGGTTTTACCCAGCTCCAGAAAATTCCAGCGGAGATAAACCTGACCGTTAAACGTAAGTATTGCGTCAGTACTGTAATTCAGCCCAACCATACTCCCCACCATTAATTTGGGCGAAAGCCAAAGCTTGGGATCCACAATCAATTGAAAAGACGCTCCCTGCACCAGGATATTGCTCATCCCAAGCCCCGCGTCCAGCGACCAGAAATCCCCTTTTGGAAACGTATACTCTGTTTGCGCATATAGTTCTTTGGAAAAGGTTAAAAATGTCAAAAGTATTAAAATACGAAAAAATGGCGTAGTAACTGCTTTTTTCATATATATCTTCTCCTGATTTTTAAAATATTATTCAATTAATATTATAATCTTTACAGAATTATCGACACAAAGCAAGTATTATATCGCGTAAACAACAATGCGTGGCTGTGGCTTGCAGCCCTTTCGGCAGCTCGCGGCGTGGCGTTTATTGACGCACGCTTTGGCGTGATATTATTGATAGCACGCCGAATGCTGCCGAAAGGGCGGTTAGCCGCCAGCACTGTAGGGTTTTGCGCTATTCCAGTTCCAGGATGATTTTTGTGTCATCGGTAAGGGGGGCGCCGGGGGCGGGACTTTGGCGTACTACCCATCCGTCGCCTGTAATTTGAATGTGGAGATCGTCACGCAGCAGGAGGGGGAGGAGCTGGCGTTTGGATACGCCGGTGAAATCGGGGACCAATTCGTTTACCACGGGGTAAGGTATGGCGGGGATGGAAATGGCGCCGGGATGGCTTACCTGGGGGTTTCTGCCCCTGGGTATGCCCAGGTAGTTTATAAGCGCCTCGGCTGCTTCCCGTATGGGAGGCGCGGCGATTCTGCCTCCAAGATAGGAGACGCCCTGGGGTCTTATAATCACCAGGTACATGACGAGGGAAGGCGAGTCGGCGGGGAGCATGGCCATACAGCTGGCGATAAAATCGGTGGAGGAGTACGCATTGGTCCTGGGATCGATGATCTGGGCGGTGCCTGTTTTGACCGCCAGGGAAAGATCTTCGACATTTGCCCTCCAGCCGGTTCCAATGTTTGAAGTGACGTCTGCCATATAACTCCGCATGGCGCGGGCAGTTTCGGCGCCAAGTACGCGTCTGGGCTGGCCGGCTTCATAGTTTTGGCTGGTTTTCCCATCGGCGGAAACGATACGGGAAACGATGCGCGGGGGTACAAGGATGCCGTCATTGGCAACCGCGGTGGCGGCCTGGAGCATTTGCAGGGCCGAAACGGCTATTTCCTGGCCTATCGCGATGGTGGGCTTTGACCGTTCAGACCAGCGTTCGGTGGGTCTGATGAAACCGGCGGTTTCCCCGGGGTTGCCCGCCCCGGTGCGCGCCCCAAAGCCAAAGTCCCTGATCCGGTTGTAAAAGGTCTGCTGGTCAATGCGATCCGACGCGTAGGCCGCCCCGGCGTTGCAGGAATAAATAATTATTTCCCTGGCGGTTACCTTTCCATGGGCGCCAAGGCAGTTTATGACTATCTTCTCGCCCCTTCCGGTGGTGTGTTCGTAATGACCGTCACAGTTAAAAACGGTGTTTCCTGTAATGGCGCCCGCGTCCATCATGGCCGAAAGGGTAAAGATCTTGAATACCGATCCCGGCTCGTATTGCCAGATAGCGGGCCTGTCCATTCGAACGATTTCATCGGAACCCTGCAGGTTATTCGGATCAAAGCCGGGTACGGAGGCGGAGCCCAGGATATCGCCGGTACGGGGATCCATGGCCATGAACATGACCGCCTCGGCCTTGTTTTCCTTTAACACCTTGGTCGCTATGCTTTCCAGGATATACTGCACATTGACATCCAGGGTAAGGAAGATCTGATCCCCTCCGCGCCAATTAATTGAACCCAAAGCAGTTCTACCGTCGCCTTCAGGGGCCAGTTCCTTGTCAAAGGCGTATTCTATCCCCCCAAGACCGTTGTTCTCTTCTCCCACAAAGCCGATAACCTGAGACGCCAGGTTTTTTTCGGGGTAGATTCTGCCTACTATGGGTTCAATGCCCACGCCCTGGAGCCGGCCTTCGGAAATGGCGGCTTCAATAAGCCTGACGGTAGGTTCGTTTACCTGCTTTTTAAGGTACATGAAATCGCTTTGGGAATTACTGATCCTGTCCAGTATGTCCGCCTCCGGCTGTTCAAGCAAAGGCGCAAGCTGCCGGCTCAGCTCTTCCGGGTCGCCTATTTCAGGCCGCCACAGGGTGATATTTCCCAGGCGGGTTTCCAGGGCCAGAAGGCGGCCGTTCCTGTCCAGGATTGGGCCTCTTCCCGCGGGGCGTTCCAGCCGGGTTTGCCGTGCCGTCTGGCGGGGCAATAACATGAGGTAGCCATAACGGGCCAGTACCGCCAGGCTGACCGCCACAAAACAGAAGGCGAATATTATAAAACGTTTTTTACCTGCCAAACGGCTCTCTTCTTTCATTACCTGATCCCCAAAACCCTTCCAATAATATTATCATCCGGTACCGGCCCGTAGTTGCGGGAATCGTAGGATTGGGGACTGTTATCACCCAGAGCGTAGAACATATTCCCCGCGATAATATCTCCGCAGCGCTTCACTGCGATTTCCCCCATAGGGGTAAAAAAGACTACCACATCCCCCTTGTGTGGAGTTCCCCAGCGGATCAGGTAACTTCCCGAACCCGGCTGCCTGATCCCGTAAAATACTTTACAAACTATAAGTATTGCCCCGGGTTTTATCGCCGGAACCATGGAATGTCCTTCGGAAATCATGAAATCAAAAAAGAAGAATTTTAATACCAGAGCAGCTATAAAGGCGCCGATTATGGCTCTTCCTACCTGTCTGGTTTTTACTCCTGAGGATTTAACTTCATTCAAACTGTATTCCCTTCCAGCGGAAGTATAATCCTTCCTTTTATTTGTGTCGATAAACCAGTATACCATGAATGATTTATTAGTTAACCAGCATATAAGAAAGCGAGCGTCCCGGCGGTCTTCCATGACTGTCCGTTCCGGCAGTGGCGCCCCGGCGGGTAATGAAATACGCAAGCGGAAATCCCCGGCGAAGCCCGCGTTCAGGCCGGCGGGAATTGTCTCCATTTTTGAGCAGAATTCCAGGTTAATCGACGGGGTAAAGCAGTACCCTGCCCGTACCACTGTGCGCGGGCGCGGTTCTTTGTTTCCCCTGTTCCGTAATCCCCGGAACCCCGGCTCACGAAACCATGACCGGTTTTCTGCCTGTGGAGACAAGCAGGATTTTGAAGATGAAGAGTTCCGCCTTGAGAGTTCCGGTTTCCCGCAAGAAAGAAACAAAAGGGAACGGCGTTTTCATTCTTTCGCGATACCGGCTATCCCGGCGGCGGTGATTTTCCTGCTGGCTCTTGGCGTTTTCTTTGTAAATTACGGCCAGGGGGGCGCTTTTGACTGGATGGACCGGCAGGTGGTTAATACCGGGGACGATAAGGGCGGCCAGTATAACATGGCTTTATACGCGGGAGTTGATCCCAAGGAAAACGCCCCGGCCCAGGATGTTAACGGTAAGACCTCAAGCGATCAGAATTCCGGAGACGCCATTCCCCTGGATCTTATGGAGACCTTTGCCTGGCAATCCTACAAAGTGAAAAAAGGAGACTCGGTTTCCAAAATAGCGGCGGCTTTTTCGGTATCCATGGACGCGATCATTGCTTCAAACGGGATCGCCAACGCCCGCGCGCTTAAAGAGGGAGAAACGCTGCGCATCCCCAACATGGACGGCGTTCCCTATACGGTTAAAAGCGGGGATACCCTCTCCAAAATTTCCCAAAACTACGGCGTACCCCTGGAAGCCATTCTGGACGCAAACAATATTCAGAGCGATGTCATAAACGCCGGTTTGAACATATTTATTCCCGGCGCGCGGATGAACAGGGAGGATCTGAAACTGGCCCTGGGCGAACTGTTTATTTATCCCCTGAAAGGCTCAAGGCTCAGCTCCCCCTTTGGATGGCGGAACGATCCCTTTACCGGGGTCAGGAGCTATCACGCCGCCCTTGATCTGGCGGCTCCTTTGGGGACGCGGGTTAATGCCGCCATGGATGGAACCGTTTCCGCCACAGGCTACAACGGAACCTATGGAAACTTTATTATCATGAGCCATTCGGGAAATTACCAAACCATGTACGCCCATCTTACAACGATTCTGGTCAAAAAAGGCGAGCATGTGAACCAGGGAATCCAGATCGGTACGGTGGGAACAACCGGGTACAGTACGGGGCCCCACCTGCATTTTGCGGTTTTTAAGAACGGCAAAGCTGTAAATCCTCTTGATCTTTTGAGCTCCCAGAAGTAAAATGATAGTAATTCCGGAATGCTTTTACATTTCAGCTTCTTGTGAATCGCACAATCCTGGGGAGGGTAAATGCGGAAGCTTGTGTTAATTCTCATCGCGTTTATAGCGGTAGTAACTTTTATAAGGGCTTTTGATAATTCCGCCGGAATTCGTTCCGGCGCCATTAGTTCAACCACCGCTCCGGCAATTTCCGGAAGTATCGGTGATTTGGAATCCGAGCGGTAGCGTCCGTAACAGCGGCTGCGCCTGCGCAGTGGTACCGTCTTCACAACAAGATCAATTCATTTTTTCCGCGCATATGCCCTTGCGGGGCTTTCTTCATAATAGTAGACTGATATATGGTGAGTGATAAGAACCTCTTTCTGTTAACCGGGGAATCTTCGTTTGAAGAAATACTTTATTCCGCCTGCGAGCGCCTTGAGGAAAAACGCATACAGTTTTCTATCCGGCGTATCAGGGAAATGGATAATGTATTGACCGCTCTCGAACAGGAGATAGAAGAGTTTATCAGCAAAAAAACAAACCATGGTTAAGAAATTATTACCCATAATTCTTGTTCTTGTTTTTTTTCCCCTGACAGCGAAGGCCGCTATTCTTTTTTCCGATTTGGATCTGTCGGCCGATAATCAGCTCCTGTTCCGCGCCGCCGCCAACGATGGCGATGCCGCCGAAAGTCCTTCTTCCCAGGACGCCCTTTTTCTGATCCGCCTTCCCGCGAGGGGAGAAACTGTGGCCGGAGGGGAAGGGGGGGGCAGGGGGCTTGCCTATACCTTAAGCCAGCTCACCGCTTTCCCCGAAAAAATTGAGCTTCTTGATAGTGGCCGCACCCTGCAGATCCGCAACGCATTTGGCGCCGTAAGGGTTCCCGGTTCAGGCGGGCTCCCGGCGCCGGTTCCGGGGCTGCCCTCTTTTGCAGGCGGGAACCCCGGGGTGAATGACCGCGCCGGGGAAATGATGTCTTCCGGAGACGGCCGCTGGCTCCTTTACCTTGAACCGGTGAGCGCCGCCCTGGGAAACCTGGTCATGCTGAACGTTCTCACCGGACAGAAGATCCCCGTTGCTTCCCGTTTGGAGCGGCCAGAAAAGCAGTTCCCGGCTTCCTGGAGTCCGGATTCGCGCTTCTTTGTGTATGAGCGGGATGGAAAGCTGTACTACTATACGCCCGCCGGAATTTATTCTGATTCCCCGAATACGGTTATGGACGAGAAGCTTAGGCTTATTGGAGAAGGGAAGATCAATTCCATTTCCTGGAGCGGTTCAGGGGATTTTTATTATCTGCGGGGCTCTGCTTTATACCAGGTGCGCGGTACTGAACTCTTTACCAGGTCCCTCTACGTGGATTTTCTTGAAATCGGTACGGTAAGGGGGAAGATACCCTTTGAGTTCGATCCTTCCTTTGACAATTTCTGGATTGCCCCGGACGCCCGTTCCATGCTTGTGTCCAGGGGGCAGCGCAGCCTTTTCTACTTTCCCCTCCCCGGTGCAAATACAGGGAGCGCCGAAACCGTCCTCCCCTATCTCCTCCTTCCCCGTTCATGTATAGATATAAACGTTTTTTGGCCGGCCGGGGGGGACGCCACGGTCTTTGCCGTGAGCGGGTCGGGACTGAAAATCTGGCGGCTTGTGTCCAGGGACACAGGAACGGCCTTTGAGTCCCTGCAGCCGGGTATTGGCGCGGCGGGGGCCGGTACCTTTCCGGCAGGATCGTATCCATCCGGGAGCCTTTCCCCGGACGGGAACCTGATCCTTTTGTGGGGACCGGGAGGGATACTGCTCTACGATTACGCCCGGTGGAAGCTTATACAGGTCCTGAGCGAACGGCCCGGAGTGGCCTGTGTATGGGCAGGAAACGATGAGTTCGTTATTGGCGACGACCGGAAGATTGAGCGGGTCCGTCTCACGGTAACGCCGGGGAGCAGCGTTTTTCCGGGAAACGCGGTGCAGCCTAACGCGGCGCTTGTCCAGCCGCGCGAAGCGGCTGCCCCGCCGGTTCAGGCGGCGGTATCCGGCCGGGATACGGTGTGCCTCTCGCGGGTTGACGGGGCCTGCTTTGAGGAAAAAAGTTTCCGCGTTTTGGCACAAAGCGGTGAGGTCTGGTATGTGACCGATGGAAGAAGCCCCTGGACAAAGAT
>Ga0123357_10009953_pt1 | contig 12045 bp, 15 predicted proteins | sample TergutEmb28metaG_FD_89873 | JGI IMG/M metagenome (GOLD analysis project Ga0123357, IMG submission 89873) | Embiratermes neotenicus P4 segment gut microbial communities from Petit-Saut dam, French Guiana - Emb289 P4 | ecosystem: Host-associated > Arthropoda: Insects > Digestive system > Gut ...
GAGAAGAATGAGGTGGGTGGGGCGTGTGGCGAGTATGGGGGAGGGGAGAGGTGTGCACAGGGTTCTAGTGGGGAAACCTGAGGGAAAGAGACCACTTGGGAGACCCAGACGTAGATGGGAGGATAATATTAAGATGTATCTTCGGGAAGTGGGAGGGGGTGGAGACTGGATGGAGTTGGCACAGGATAGGGACAGATGGCGGGCACTTGTGAATACGGTGTTGAACGTTCGGGTTCCATAAAGTGCGGGGAATTTCTTGACTAGCTGCAGAACCAGTTAGCTTCTCAAGAAGGACTCTGCTGCATGGAGTAAGTAAGTAAGCACTATATCGTATTCTGTGGAGGACTCGCCCTGGAAGAGGCTATGGACCCATTTAAGAAAGACTACGTAATAAATAGAAGGTAAAGGTAAAGGTAAATGTAAAGTGATCCCGTTACAGGCCCGGTGTGGCCCAGAGGGTGGGTAGAAGTATAGCTCTACTCTTCCATCACCGCGGCATTAGAAGGTGGTGAGTGGTGAGCAGCACGCCCCGGCCGCAATTTACCCCCGGGAAAGACCCGGTACCCATTTTACAGGAGGTCGGGCGGGCCCCAGGGCCGGTCTGGACAGGTGGAAAAATCTCGTCCTCACCGGGATTAGATCCCGGACCGTCCAGCCCGTAGCTCAGTCGCTATACCGACTGAGCTACCCGGCCAACAACAAATGGATAGTCCTTAGCAAAAATAACCAGGGCGTATAAAGGAACACTTATTAAAACTATGTTTGTAATGATCTGCACAGTCCTATTTACATTTTTCAACCGCAGCATGTTTGTTGTTCTGATTTAGATGTGACTGTTTTGAAAGTTTTTTTTCGGTTTGTGTGAATTCACTAAGTGTGAATGGACATGTTCTGTGATAGTTTCGGTGGTAATGTGTGTGTGCTCACCTCACAAAATGGCCAACAGACTGTATTAGACGGAACGTCGGACTCTAATTTATTACGACCATGTATCAACAGCTGCGCTTATTTGGCAGTGAGCATGGCCGAAGGGTGCTTGTAGGGACTACGTTCAAAATAAATGGAAGGAATTTTTTCTGTGGTAGATATGATGGAGTAAAGAGGAGATTAGCTGTTATTGTCACGTATTACAATTTGCTGACCGTGTCTTATGTTACACAGAGGGCTCTGTTTGTTTCAGATTCTCTTTTTCATTTCCGAAGGCCTTATATCAGATTATACAAGCTAGGGTGACTGGCGGTCAGTCTTGAGTGAAGATGGATGGAGGATGCGATGGTAACCTATTTTAAGACAATCTTGCCTCGATATCACTGAATGAACGCGCATAAAACTCACAAATGCGACTCGGTAGAATTCCTGTATCGGTGTCGACAAGCCATTCTTCGGAAAACATTTGGTGATCTCGGCCGCTCGTTTTTGATATGGCTCGAGTTAGTGTGTGTGGGTATAAGCACTATTACCGAAGGTTCGGAAATCCTGTCTCCATCCTTAAAGTGAAGAGACTGTCCCACGGCCATTGTCGATTTCTATTGTACAGTTCCACAGAAAACCAAACACTTTTATCGACTCACGAGAGAAGCTTTGAAATTTGCAGTGATGCTGCAAGAGGAATCAGAACTATAGATCATTGTGATCGGTAACCATCGTATTCCTGTTGAAATGCACTGCTCTTAAGTGTGGTTGTACCTTGTGGTTGTGAGTGTTCATACTCTTATTTGGTGTTGTGTCGACTCCGGTTAGAGCTATACATATTTGCAATTTATACATCCGATGATCTGGGGACCTAAGAAGTGGCGTCTATCGGAAGTTGATAGAGGTAGTGCTCAAGATCTCTTTGCTGAAGGGAACCTCTGCGTTTTCTCGGTAAGTTTGACTGGAGGCAAGGAACCCTACCCTCTCAGTCAAGAATAAATTTGCTCTCTCCAGTCGAGGACAGTATCCTCGGCCCCCGCCCCGATTCTGAATGGGCGGACCCTCCTCATGGACTGCTACCTTAACGTCGTAGGAGTGTTCGTGTGTCCCTTCTATTTAAAGGGGACAGACTATAGACTGTCCGAAAGAAAGTAATAGGTAGAAAAAAAAACCTGTAAATGGCTGTAGATTCTGAATTAAAAAAAAAATAAATTACCAACAGCCAAACAATAAAATCTGTGGGTTGGAAGAGCAGTATTTCCAAAGGCTGAAACGCGGTAATGTTACTTTTTCCAACTAATCGATTCAATTAGTTGGAAGAGTCTAACCCGACTGTAGCAGAGCGGACAAATTTAATAATGCTGTAATTTATATAGCGGTTATTCTGGCTGTTGTGATACAAAAGGGCGAGTTGAGGCAGAAATTCTGCTTATTAAAAGGATCCAATAAGAGGGGAATTGAGTCACTGAAATATAACATGTGCAGGAACGCAAAGAAATATTGACGCGCAGTGTTTTTGGTGATTTAATATTTGCATAAATTACGAAATGAAGTGTATATTCCTTTTAAATTTCAGGCGTCGTAGCCACATGAGCTTATGTCAGTATACTGCCATTATTACGTCCCGATGACCTAGCCATTAACACACCCAACCTCGTCGCAGGCGTTGGTTAAGGTGTCGCCTTCGTATTTCTTCCCTTTTCGATACGAATTCGACAAACCATTCTTTGATTCCGAAGCATCTGCGCAGAAAAAAATATTTCCTTGCATTAATGCTCTCATTCGTTGATTTCTTCGCGTGCGCTACTGCATAAATCTGATATTGTTTACATATTGTCTACAGATATGCTGGTTCGTGTTGCTTCACACTGCTTCAGTCGGCAGGGTTTGCATAAGGTTTAGATAAATTTAGGTTTGGTAACATTGTAGATCAAGTTATCTTGGTGTTGGTTGGTGCGCAGCGTTGCTTTCAATTGACTTAATTTTTGTAGTTTCTACATCTCGCAGACATGTGCCTATCTTCCTTTGCACTCTCCTCATAACAAATCTCGTGGCCAAAATCTGAGCTAACTTCGACACTGGCGTCGGTTTAGGAGTCTAATTTTACTGACAATTCCATATGAACCTGGCTTCTTCAGGCTTATTCTGAAGTGTTCCAAAAAGATTACGCCTCGATTTCGAAACGTCTGCATTGTTATAGGCGCCGATGATTTGATGTTGCCACTTTTCGTTTCCTCCTGCTCCCGCAATTCTGGGCCACCATCAGACCGTAAGGGTAAGACATTTTTCGCAAGGCCAATATAATGTTAGCTTACATTCTACAACAAGAGCCGAAAACAGATTTTCATCGAAGATATATTATGTCACATCAGTATCATACATTCAGTAGCACTAAGACTTGTTCCCGTCTCTCAACTTCGCGCGTACTCCATGTTGTTATATTGGCTATAGGAAATTAAGAATCTGTACTATGTGGTGGATAAAGTGGCAAGTGTGTAAACTGATCAAATGGTTTAAAATTGAAAAGGGAACACGCAGACAGGATGAGGATCTCATAAACCTAACTTTATCTGCAGGAAATTAGGTCAAAAACTGCAATCCTTCGAAACTCTAAAAATACTCTACGCCAGCGTTCTATACTACTTAAGTACTGGCCTCCAGAGTTGAGTAAGTGCAACAGTTTCTCCCTCCCCCCCAACAAAAATACACGGTTATTGCATCTATGTACTGTCCGACCTACCCACTTTGTGGATGTTCCACGCCACGGGCTGGAATTTCCAGTTAATAATATTAAAGAAGAAGAAAATTGTTTTGACGTAAACTGGAGTGAGTGGTCTTCGGACAAAGTCTAATGGCAAATAATGAAACATTAGATTCAACAGTTTTATAATAATTTAATTCCATCCGCCTACGTATGGCTTTGCAGTCTCTTTTGGAACCTGACCTCCGTCTGCCTCCATTCTTCTATTTCCATCAGAAGCATCTCTGAGATTTTTATTCGACATTAACCATTTTACTTGGCAAGTTTGTCTTTTTCACGCCCAAACACCAACCTGGAGGACCAGGATATCTCTTTTTTTCTGGGTCATTCCATTTGACCTGGCCGGCATGGGATACCCTACCAGTAGTTATGCTACCGTCGGCTTACCTTTCAGGATCCTTTGAACACGCAAGCCCCATCACTAAGTTCCTTCCTCATCTTTCTGATTTTCTCTTTCATATATGTTGCAGGGGTCTGTAAATAGCTTTTATAACCCCCCTGGTTCACGTACTGCCATTACGGGCTATTAAAGTGTCTGATGTCACAAAGGGAAAATAACATGGCGAAACTCTTAATATTTACAAAATCAAACGCTAAAACATATTATTCAAACGTAGAAGATAAAGGTAAATCTACCTCATTACAGGCTTGGACAGGACCTTAGGGTTGCAAGAGGCTGGGCCTCCCAGAATTTCTAGACAGTCGGCACATGAAGGTGGTAAAGTTGTCGGCCCTACCTACTGGCTGCCTTTACCCCAGGAGATATCTCTGGTACTCATTTAGAGATTGAGTCGACTCCAGGGCCATAGTGCAGCCGGAAGGTTTAAGTCAATGAAAAAATTCCAACAACTCCATCGGGAATCTAAACCGCGACTTTCCTGCTTGTAGCGCAGTCCCTCAAAAACTGTGCCACTGCGTACACCATTATTCAAAAGTACTTTACAAATTTACCAAATATATCCATGGCTTATATTATTTGACCTTCAGGTGACCGTGCATCGTGATAAATTCTTATAATAAAACCAATTAGATGCACTAATTTATCAAATTTATTTTTGGAATAAAATTTTACATGTTTCGGACAGTTCCTATGTCCATCATCAGGAGTTTTTCACTGTACACACAGCAATGGTATATGTCATACAGGTTTGCTGACAGCTTGCGAACAGTATCAGGACGGAACGTCCTGATACTGTTGCGCGTACATTGAAAAACTCCTGATGATGGACAGAGAAACTGTCCGAAATATGTAGAGTTTTATTTCAAAAATAAATTTGATGAATTAGTGCATCTAGTTGGTTTTATTATAAGAAGGGCTTATATTATATTGATATGTCCAACACAGAATGGATGAGGCATTCATTGCAAATTTGCAGACCCGGTGTTGAAATAGGGATGATAATCTCTACTTCACAAGCACTGTAAATTCTTCCTTCTTTTATACACCTAAACAGTATCGGAGAAAGTTTCAGAAAAGTACGTATTTTATACTACGACTTCCTGGAGATGTCAATTGATTTTTAATGAAATTTATATCAATTCCTACGTGAAGTTCACGTCAGTAAGTTCGACATCATATATGGAAAATTAAATTCATTGTGTTATAATATTTTTACTATAAAACTTTTAACAGTTCTCACAGTCTTTAAAACCGAACATTGCATCCTTATGCAATAAAAGCTGATTGGCTTTGCAAACTATGATTGTTTTTACACTCTTCAGAAACGTTTAATGTTGACCCTAAAAACCAAACTTTGTCTTAATCACCTGCTTAAAGTGAAGGATGTAAATGCCTATGGAATAACAGAACCATACGAACAGAAATATATGAATGTTTTGAACAAAACCCTAGTGTTATTTTTGTTGTAGAAAATTAGGTCAATGTTTTTTGGGCCTTGTATCCTTTCTTTCCTATGAAAGTTGTAAATCATTTACGTCAATCTCTTTCCTATGACAGACAGAACAAACCTACCTCGATAACCAAATGTGGGACACATAATAGACACATAATAATCTTTTAGTTTAGTATAATGATTGAATTTTTGACGGCGCCCCTTTTCTGCAAGTAAAAGGTAAAGTGATCCCATTACAGGCCCGGTGTGGCCCAGAGGGTGGGTAGAGGTATAGCTCTACTCTTCCATGACCACGGTACTAAAAGGGGGTGAGTGGTCAGCAGCACGCCCCGGCCGCACTTTACCGCCGGGAAAGATCCAGTACCCATTGTACAGGAGGCTGGGTGGGCCCCAGGGCTGGTCTGGACGGGCGGAAAATCTTCGTCCCCACCAGGATTTTTTTTATCTTTTACCTTTATTCTGCAAATGTTTGTGACACATTACAATAGAAGCGGTATCGATAAGCCCGAAATACAGGAAAATATAAACAAAATGTCATGACACAAACTTTCATACGAAACTGTTAACGTCTGCCTGTGCCTACAGTTTATCAAGCCTTTACAAGTTCAAGATACACATTGTACTCCGTTACATGGTGAGTGATCTGACTTGTTATTCACTGGGTGTAGCAAAATATGTCCATGTGTATTGGCACGATGCTAGGGGATTTGTAGAGGCGTGTCACTACAATTCGGAGTTGTCCACCAGCCACTACGTCGCTTCATGCCTGGACCACCGGCGTGGTTCACAGTTGCGGGCTCCTTGAGATGCTTGGCATCTTGCAAACCTAAGAGTAGGCGGCTCAGACCCAGGCCCAGACCGCGTTTTGAAACGGTATAGCTTTGTCATTAGCGTGTATACTGGTTAGTATGGCATGTCCAGGACGGTGAGGAAGTTGGCAACGAGTTTGCGTCGGTTTGACAGCATGTACATCTTCCACTTCGACCTCTGCATGAAGTCCATTAGTTCTTGTGGCAGCAGGGTGGGCGGGTTTTTCAGTCGAAAATTCACATAGAGTGCTAGCATTCATAGCACTGCGCGGTGTCGTTGCGTAGGCCATAATTGGAAGTGGGGCCGTGAAAGCCATTCACATGGGATGTGTGCAGCTGATGTTCATATAATCCATGCTATTCTTCTCTGTGTCCAGTTCCACGTACGAGATCCTTCCCCACACTCAGTTAGTCGGTGTTCAAGGGTGTCCCTCTGTCCGCACTCTGTGCAGGCGTCAGTGCTCGACATACGTATGCGGTTGAGTCGTATATTCGTCGGAATTATATCATGGATTACTCTGTACCATGTCATTACGTCCGAGCTAGGTACTGGTGTGACCAAGAGATTTTTCCGAACTCGCTCCCAGTCTGAGGCCACAGCTTTATGATTCTCATTTCTTCGATTGTGATAGCCGCATTGCTTAGTGTTTGCAGAGTTGTATATATTCTCTTCTTGTATGTACTGACAGATTCAGTGATGCCTTGTTTCTGGATATATGCTGCATCGAAGACATACTCACGTATATACCTCAAAGCTGCCGGTATAAGGCCAGGATAGGGGGGGTTCTGGACTTCGGTCAGGACGTTCCACTTCGCCATCCAAGCAGCAGTTACTGTTCCCGCACGATGCTCCTGGGCCCGTAAACGCCGTATGAACAGGGCTCTACTCTTCGCCCAAACGTTGGTTAGGTTCCATCCCTCCGCATCTCTACTGCGCTGGAGTGTGGATAGGGGAACTCGAAATATTTCGCTCCGCCAAAGTTACCATGAGATGGCAGTATTGAGTTGTCGCACGCCGTCAATAGGGTTCGGGAATATTTGTGCCGAATACCAGATGTTCGCCAGCAGATAGTCGTGTACGAACCGGATTCTTTTCTCAAGACTTAATTTCCTATAATATGCATCTTGGGCTGCTGCGCGTACCTGTGATATGACTCTGCACAGTACTCCTTGTTGGATATGTTGCTTCTGTTGGTACGCTTGAAGCCCAGAATTCTTATCTCCTCGTGATATGAAATGTTCATTATCTTCTTTGTCACGTCCCATCCACCTATCGCTAGAGCCTTAGACTTATCCATGTTTATTTCCGGTCCTGTTGCTTCTTCATAGATGTGGAATATTTCTTGAAGTGTCTGTACTTCGTCCGGCTCCGTCAGGAAATCGGTTACATCGCCTGCATACGCAACCGTGGCTGTTTCTGGTTTCCCACTCCTATCGTGGCGCCCGTGAGTGCCTCCTCCAGATTGTGTTGCAGTGGGTTGATACATATGGCATAGAGCTGCATACTGTGGGGACAGCCCTGTCGTATCGAGCTATTGATTGGAAAACAGTTTGATTTGAAGCTGTTTATTTGAACCTCAGATGTTGCGTTCCTGTATAACCCCATAATGCGTCTTACGAATAGCTCGCCAAATCCATATGCTCGAAGGATTCCCTCCAAGTAGCGGTGTGATATTCTGTCAAAGGCCGAATGGAAATCAAGGTAAATTACACATAGAGGCTTATTTGTCGTTTCCGCATGTGCGATAACGTCCCTTATTTTTGCAACAGCTTCAAACACAGACGTCCCCTGAATGCCGCAATGTTGCTGTGGGTGTATTAGTTCCTGTAGAATTGGTTTCAACCTATTAGCTATGATTCTCGCTAGTATTTTGTAGTCTGCATTTAATAATGTCAATGGTCTATAGTCCTCTATACGTACTGGGTGTGGCTTTTTCGGTATGCAAACAACGTGTCCCTTTACTTGTTGTGACATTAATGGATCTTTTACAAACATGAGTTCATTATTTGTACTAGTTCAGTTTTGATTACATCCCATTCCGATCTGTAAATTTCCAGGCTTATGCCGTCTGCGCCTCGCGCTTTGTGTGGTTTGTCTTGGGATATTGCTTTCCATAATTCGTCCACAGTTATGTGTTCAGTCAGTGTGGAGTTCATCTCAGGTGGTATAGGTCGTATGTCGCGTTATATTACTTTTTCCATACAGTCCTCCTGTACGTCAATAGATTGGAATGCTTTCTGAAAATGTATCGTGAAGGCCTTCAGTATCGCTGGGGATGTTTCCTGTGTCACTCCATTGTCATCACGTATCGTGCGGATTATTCGGTTCTCTTGCCTTTTCCGATTTTTTATAAGGTGGTGTAATGAAGGGGTTTCTCCGTCTTTTCTGTCCTGTTCAGCGTTGTTTAGCGTCACCCGTTGTAGTTGTGTTGTTCAGCCGGACGATTTTTGCCTTAAGGCTCCAGCTTGAGCATCTTGTCGGCATAATGTCCCGGATCGCGCACATCATAAATTACTGTGTCGGAAAAATATTCCAGCTTGCGTCGGTCAGCATTCCTCTCTGCTCCTTCTCGGGTAAATAGTAGCTTTATTTTCTGTTTCACATATTGTACCCACCAATGCATAATATCCGGGTATCGCTTAATGTGCTTCGAACATTCGTTCCACGCTGCCCTCAGTTTTCTTCGAAATGGCGCGTCTTTCAGAAGGGATATGTTCATACATCATCTGCCTCTCCCTCTAAGGATTATAGATGTCGCGAGTTTGATCCGAATGAGTACAGCTAGATGGTCCGTAAAGGCTGCGGCAATAGTCTCCGCACCCTGCTTGTTTAGTAACAGGTCCTCTGACATGTATATTCTGTCTATACGTGCCGCACCGACTGTCGTATAGTGGGTGTATACGTGTGGGTTCGTCTCTGTATCCCAGGCATCTTTAAGCCGAAGGCCATTAATCAATCTTTCCAGAGCTCTATTACAGGTACGCAGGCCAGTGCAGTCATTGTTGTTAATTACACAATTAAAATCTCCAGCCAAGATTAATTTGGTTGGCCTTAGGGTAACAGTCCTAATATACCTGAGTTGAAGAAATCCTCCTTTTCGGCTCTTTTTGCAGTACCTGAGGGGCATAAATGTTTACGATACAGGTGTCATCAAAATACACAGCTATCCCCCTCCAAGACGGTATGCGTTCTATTTTATGGAGCTGTATGTTTAGCTTGTGAAGAATGGTTGTTCCTCGGCCCGTAGTTCTTATGTTTATGGTGGAGTGGTACCCCTTACAAACCAGTTTGTCACCGTCCGTTACTTCCTGCAGTAGGGCTATGTCTACGTCATGTCGGTGAACGAATTCTTCTAGCATGCGGATTCTATTGTGGGATTCGATCCCGTTTATGTTCAAAGTTTATATCCTCTAAGTATATTGCATTCTGTAATGTACGTTAGAGAGTGAGGAGGGGGGTGAGGGGCATTGCGTATTTGCTGATGTTCTTGATTATCGATTTTCTGCGGTTCCGGGTGCGCAGTACAGGGTCATCACAGTCTGTTCTTAGTTTCTTTGGACGAATTGTATTGGTCGATGGGCTCGCCATCGAATGTCCCTCTTTGGGGAGGTTCTCGTCCCTAACGTTGTCGTATGAGTGTCGCAGTTCCGTTTTATTCGATTCCCCTTTCAGTTCATTGTTACATGCCATCGTTGTTTCCGTCTCTCCTGTTGCTCTATCTACAGGTGTGTCTTGTTAATCTATGTTGAGTGGCATAATTCTCGGTTGTTCGCACTCACTCCCCTGGTCTGGCACATCGACGCTCCTTGTAATCGTCTCCTGTGTGTCCATGGTAAGATGTTCTGGGATCAGAGATTGGGGCAGTGCATCGGGTGTTTGTCTGCCCAAACCACTACTCAGCTCCTGCATGTCTTGTGCCTGCACACGCGTGTCCGGATTCGGGGATTTGTTCGCTATTCGGGAGGGGCTCTCCGGCCTGTTTCTAATCCCGTTATCCGACTGCCTTGTTGGCATGGTCTGATGAGAATTCCGGGTTGCATTGGAGACAATGTCAGCCCATGTTGATTTCAGGCCATGTGTTGGGGGGTCCAAACGCTTGCATCGAGGGCAGTCGGTTTGCTGGTGACCAGGCTCATTGCAACGATAGCAAGTCGGTGGTTGCCCGTCATATGATATCAGGGCATCGTTGCCCGCTATAGTCAAATGGGAAGGCATGTGTCGTTTTAATTTTTTCTCTACTACGAATATTTTTATGTCATTGAAATCCTTATATCTATATACAGCCCCCCCACATTTCGTCCCTTATGTGCACGATTTCTCCAGATTTGGAGAGGTCTTCCTTTTTCGTAGCCTTCTTGACTTCGGGCTGTAGACCGGCTATCCGTATTCTCTTGGTTCCCTTGCCTGCTATTTCTACACTTACTTGCGAAATTTCGCCATTGTTATGTTTGTACTCACATGCTCCATTTGTATCCCGTAGTATCTCTTTCATCCTGTCTTCATTGAAGAATTTGATGAACACGCGACGTTTCGACCCATCCACTTGTGTCATCTGGATGCCTTCTTCCACCAGCCGTAATGAATCATGGAACCATTCATGAATATTATAAGCCGAGATCCTCGGGTTACGCGGGTCAAAGATGCATACGAACGTAGTTAGCCTGTCACTCATGTTGACGCACCTGCTCAATATTCTTCCTGAGCTCGCGATTCACTTACAACACTCTCTTCTATTCCAAACTACTACACTCCACTGAACGCTCACTATGCGGTCGCTCCAGACCGCTGCTCAGCGCAGAATTGGATTCGATCCCGGACCGTGCAGCCCGTAGTCAGTCGCTATGCCAACTGAACTACCCGACCCACACTTTTCTGCAAGTGCGTACAGTAAATTCTTGACACGTGTGGTCATAATATTCTTTTGTTACTACAAAACAAAAGTCATACTTTTGCGCTTGCAGAGAAAATGAATTGTTTTGAATACTCTTCGTATAAAAATAAAAGAGCCCTTGTCCGTGTTTACCCCCGAAGGAATTCATGGGGTAAAAGTAGATACCAATCATTCTCAATCTAGACACTAGATGGAATGAGGGACTAGCTTCACGCCTCGGCCACTTTACTCCCTTTGAAATAAGCTTTATGTGACCAGATATAAAATTAAATTTCTTATATCGAAAGTGATTTGAAACCGTTTGGCAGCGTTTTAAGGAAACGAATATCGACATGTTCTGGTTAATAAAGAAAAGCAGTACTGGCTATATAAAGGTAAAACCTATACAAGTAAGCCTACTAAGACTTGTTATTCCACAGATGCTGAATATTTACATTTATTCATCCACCGTCGACTCTGACAGTATCTAAATTACATTGGAGAAGCGTCGCTAAATAAACGACAGTAAGTGTGGCCAAATAGTTTTATAATTTAGTGTTTCATTAATTATTTAATTTTCCTGAGAACCTGGACGACGTTTTGTTTTCTCTAAAACGCTATAAAATTTGATTTTTTGTACCATCGTTCGAAATATTTACAAAGGTACTAGCGTAAAATATATAATACTTTGAAGCCCGGTTTTCTGGGATTTGTTGCTGAGAAGTTGAGTAAATGGGTCCCGACATTTCAAGGGAAAGTGTGTGTGGGCGCGTGTGCGTGTGTGTGCGGGCGGGGGGGCGCGCCCCGCCTTCTGCGCCCCGCGGCGGGTCGCGCTCGCC
>Ga0123357_10009954_pt1 | contig 12044 bp, 6 predicted proteins | sample TergutEmb28metaG_FD_89873 | JGI IMG/M metagenome (GOLD analysis project Ga0123357, IMG submission 89873) | Embiratermes neotenicus P4 segment gut microbial communities from Petit-Saut dam, French Guiana - Emb289 P4 | ecosystem: Host-associated > Arthropoda: Insects > Digestive system > Gut ...
GTTACGTACAGCTATTAACATTACAGAAACCACATATTCCTGCCAGTTTCAATATGTATTTGGTAATCAATAAGTGAGTAACAGCTGTCAAAGTTTCAAACTTCACTGGCCATTATCTCCGTACCCGTTCAACTTTGGATATAGGTGTTTTGGGTTATATCGGTATAGTTTAACATAGGGAACACTCTCCCAAAGTCTGGCACATTCCTCCTGGGACACCCTGTATATATATATATGTGTGTGTGTGTGTGTGTGTGTGTGTGTGTGTGTTCATGTTCTTCAAATAAGTGAACAGCTAGTAGCCATTATGTGTCCTCTGTCAGCATAGTCCATGTGCCAAATGCCATCTTGGACAGTGGCACATTAGTTTGGGTGTTGTCATCTTCATGGTAGAAGCTACTTTTTGCCAGTGGTCTATGCATATTTGTCAACATGTCCACATCAGGTTTAAATACAGGAGAGGTGAAACTTACTGAAATCACATTTTAATTTGTCATGCCACCAGCCTGACAATTTTACCGGTTACCAAATCCTGTTTTAATTTGTATCCAAATGATAAACAAGTCCTACATAAGAAAGACTGCTTTCACTATATGCTGCATTTTCAAGCTTTCTTTTTATACATGTTTGTAATCTGTCATAAAACTTTTGATTTCTTGCAGGACTTAACAGGAGGAAGTTTTGAGGAAAATCTCAAATCATTAAAACTGCAAGAAGGAATCGATTACATTCACTTCAGCTGATTGACGATGCTATTCTGCTTCACATTATTGTCTAATGTATAAACTAAAACTAAAACTGAACTCCGTGGCTTTAGTCCGCGAGCGAACCATACCGACAGTCTAATGTATACCACTTTTATAATAAATGTTTATTAATCCTTTAATGGTCAGGGTTTTCCATCAGTGCTGTCACACTGGTATTTTAGGCATGCTAAAGAATGAATAATTATAACTTCATATACTGAGCCAACTCTCAGCATAATTTTTGTGTACAGACAGAAGACTATGAGGGTTCATTGATGAGTTATTGTGAGCATGGTAATGAACCTTTGGGTAAGAGTTTGGAGACTTGGTGACAAGTTGAATGATGACCAGCTTCTGAAGAACTCTGTTCCAAGGAGTCCTAATTGTTTCCACAGTGGTTATAACGTACATAGGGTACAGTGTAGAATAACAGAGCTTAGCCTTCCCTACTAAAATAAGGTATGACAGCTCCACCATAATCCAGTGAAAAGTATGATTTTAACAAAGTTCAAAGTAAAGTCGATCTTCTTTGTGGTTTGTGGAAAGTGGTGGGTCATAACACTGACTCTCCATCACCTGAGGTGTACTTAAGATGTATGTACAAAGCAGGAAGCATGACATTTAGCAAGTTCAGCTTATGACCATATTCGGTGATTGGCTATAATGAAATAGGTTAATTCTACATACATTAATTTCCTGTTACAGCAGAATAGAATTCAAGACACTTTAAATACCTCAGTTAAGGTTTTGCTGGGAAAGGGTTAAATTGCCTAGTAGTACCAGCTGTACTGGGTTGTCCTTTTAATTTTTTTTGGTAAGGTATTTAAATTACAATGCACAAGTTCAAAAAATGTAAATATTGTGTGTGATAAATTGACAGAACAACACACTAATCTAAATGATGCACACAGTGTGCAGATTAAATTTTGTAAAGGTATTTCATTTCATCATAGTAATTAAGACTTATATTTGTTTTACTTCACTTTTGACTAAGAATCCTCTGCTTAAGATTATAGATCTGCATTTATAACATGCTATATACCTGTAACTTTGTGTGATATCCCAAAAAGTGATTTTTGTCCACACACATAAGACAAACTTGCATTTCAGGCACTTGCATACTTTTCTTAAACACCAGAATCTGAACATACATGACACTGCAATTGGAACTGCTTGATCCTTGTTGCCAGTTCTTCTCTGCTGGTAGTCAGATAAATGATTCAGTATCATGCAATGACCTACCAAATGGCATCTATCGTCACAGCTTTTCTATAATCTTCACTAGATATGTTAGAAAACCATCTATGTCCTTCCCCCCCTCTTGCTTTTGTTCTGGTTCCTCTTCCAACATTTCATCTCTTCCATCCTCAGTGTGTCAATGACACTTCCCAAACACATTTCAATTCCTTCAGGCTGGAGTTTCTTTGCAAAATCCAGTTCTCTCAGGTTTGTGACCATGGCTGATCCCTTATACCTACATTATATTCAACAGTGGCTACTGTGGAGTATGTCTGATAAATACAGTGTGTTGGAAGCTGGCTCTATTCCTGTCTCAAGATTATGCTGACACCTGTTGCTGACATTATGGTTTTCTGAGTTATGACACTGTGGCTAGTGTTTTGAGGAACATACTAACACCACATTCCACCCTGAAGATTAGGCATTATTCATCCATAATGGTGGTTACCACCTATGAGGGTGTGCTGTCATAAACCAGAAGACCGCAATATAAACCCTCACAACCATAAAAAAACCTCAAATCTCAGATATGTTATTAGTGTTTTATGGTACTGGCAATGAGTGGGATCGAACTTGTGAATTTTGGATACTATGTTAATGGCAAGTATAGAGAAAGTAACAGTTTTGTGTCACTGCAAAGCATGTGTGAAAAGTGGTCTATATGATACTGGCCTCCTGACAGAGACACATGCAGGAGGGGGGATTGCAGTGCCAAATTGAGATTAAAAAACACAAATTTTGAACACATGATGATATCAAATGTTTTATGTGATTTGCCCTTCATCTGAAATCAACCACTGAAATCAATCGTAAGTACCTTAGAATTTTGAAAAATAAAATAAAAAACTTCAAGAACTGTGACTTAAATTAGGTGAGTTAGCCATGGAAGATGTAACTGTATTTGTAGATATACAAATACAGTTACAAACAGTGTTATGTTACAGTTATATGTAAGACATGGTTTTTCTAACACAGTTTTTAAAATCCAACTTAAATTACACAGAGCCTCAGGGTCAGCCCCCTCCCCCTCCCCAAGCACCTGCCTCATGATGTGAAATATAAGCTGTGTGTAGGCTACATCATGCTGACATCTCCAAATTATAAGCACTCTGTGTTCTTGCAGTGTGTGTGTACTGCTGTCAGGATGACGAATATCCTACTGCTGTCCTGTCAAATAACCTAATTGTTTACCACATTTCACCCTGAAGTGAGATATTTACATTTAAACCCTTACAGCTGACACTTCTGACTGTACCTACACATATCTTAAGGGTTAAAACTATTGAAATTAGTCTGACAAAGACCCCCTTTGAAGTCCATTTACCAGAAGGTGTAACACCATGAAGTGCAATTTTAACTTACCTTGTACAAATGCAAAATTTTCAGACTATTTAACACTGAAATAAACATGATATTCTGACTCGGTCTGACTGGGAACATCAAACAATAACTAAAACTACTGCATTACCTCTATTTCTATGGGTAGAGAAGTCGTGTTTCAAGCATCTCATTCCAGTTCACCATCAGATTATCAACTGTGTCCATCTCAGGGCAGTCATCGAACTCAAGATGAAATTTACCCTTTGGCTGCTGACATTCTTCATTACCATCTGTAATCACCAGAACACTGATCACTAAGCATTCTTGTTGTGATTTATAGCAAACAGAACGATATGGCAAGACTCACAAAACCTCACCTGCTAGATCTAGTATTTTCTGTGGCACAATAAAACAGATTCCCCATATTAACGAACAAAAATGTTCAAATTTACAGCTTGCAGTTCACATTCTGCAATGGTAATGACAGCTACAGCCAGTAGTGAGAGTGGAAGCCTATGTAAGTAGTCAGCAGATCAACATGGTACACTAACCAGTGATTTCAGATTACAGCCAATACATGTCTGTGGAATGGAAGCTGTCTGTAGGATGGGCTATGGCACACCGTGGTCAGCAATACTGTGTACATGTGTTGGAATAATAAACATTCCATTAACCACAACTCAGTATTTTTAGTTATTTAATATTTAATGTAATACATTTTGGCCTGTATAGCCATCATCAGGTATTACAATTATAAAATACTTATAGGAAGGTCAAGTGGTGCAATAAGGTTAACCCAAAAAGAGAGAGAGAGAAGGGGGGGGGGGAGACACCTCATTCCTTACCATGCAAATGGGAATTTTAAACAACTACCATGTTTTTGATATGATTAAACTTGTAATGTCTTCAACTTTCGTTTATACATTGTTACATTAAAACAGCAGCCAATACGTCTGTCCAAGGGCTGTGTACATTAAATGTTTAGGTCTTGATCATCTGTTCCATGTAATATATTTTAAATATGGCGGGACAGTTGTATTTTTTCCAGTATGTGTAGCAACAGGATGTAAAACCTGAAGTCTGTGTACATGTGATTCAGCCTCCAGAAGTGTACAGCATGTACTAAAAATCAGCAGTGGAGTTGCAGATTAATTATGTAAAGATATAATTTGTCACAGTAAAGATCTGAGAAAAATGAGATACATACTTTGTCACCACTGACTAAAAATATACATGTACCATATACAGTAATCCCCTCATCCAAATGCAGTTTTGACCACACGATTGAAAATAATTAAAATATATTGGGACAAACACTTGCTGAATGCTGAAGAATTATATACATGCAGATAAATACAGGCAGCTACTCGTTCAACCACTGTGGAAACTGGAAGCATCAGCTACCAAATCACTGTAAAGGTAAAGGTAAAGAGATCCTGTTATAGGCCCAGTGTGGCCCAGAGGGTGAGGAGAGGTATAGCTCTACTTTTCCATGACCGTGGCACTAGAAGGGGGTGAATGGTCAGCAGCACACCCCGGCTGCACTTTACCCCCAGGAAAGACCCGGTACCCAATTAACAGGAGGCTAGGTGGGCCCCAGGGCCGGTCCGGACGGGGTGGAAAATCTTGTCCCCACTGGGATTCGATCCTGTACTGTCCAGCCCATAGTCAGTCGCTATACCAACTGAGCTACCCGGCCCACACCACAACACTGTATAAATGTATAATGTCCAACAATGTATATAATGCACACAACTGGAAGGAGGGTTCGTAAGTGTCCACGTTCATGCATAACCCTACTCTTCTCATAAGAAGTTTGCATGATGCCATTTTTCCCAGTATGCTGGGATCACCCCCCCCAACAGAGTAACTATTCATTACATTCAACTGCTAACACTGTACAGCATTGAACAAGAGGATCAGTAAATAATGAGCTGGAAATATTGAAAGACATGGTCATGGTGTAAGTTAACCTTTTCGGACCAGAATTAAACACCAGTAGTGGTCTGCAAAAGTCTGGAATTGGAATAAGGACCACATAACAGCATATATAAGTAGATAATATGTGGTGCCTTGACAATCACACTCTCCCAAATCTAAATAAGGCCTAACTATTTGACCATGACCTTTGGTCATATATTTCATGCAGTGTATAGGCCTAAGTGTAAGGAACTTCTATACAAAGAGAGAGATCCTCTCCATTGACATGGAAATCACATAAAAATAAGCAGGCATTGCACTTTTTTTTTTTCAGGACTTGTTATTTAACTAATTTTATGTAAGTTGACTGGTGACAGCCAATCTAAACTCATGACTTACCTACAATTTTCAGATTTAACTGACAGGTAACTTTACAGACACTCTGAACCTGCACTGTTATGTAATCTGACATTTGGGGTGTATAGTCTTCCCCCAACTTCAACATCTAAATGAGGAAAATAAAAGAAACATTATTAAAATATGCGCATCTTTTTACACAAATAAGATGAACACCTTTACATAGTATGAACTTCAAAATCTGTACTCCTCACAAAATATTAGCGTGAAGAAATAAAGAAGCTGAGCTGGGGAAAGCATTAACATGCAAAGGAGAAGTGAGAAATGTGCTCCAGCACTGTATCACTTGTCAACCATTGTGACACCAAGATATTAAGAGAATACAAACTGTTCAGCGCATCACTAACTCAAATGACTTACTCAAGTCTTTCATGAGAAACTAACAGTTGCTCATCCATTCAATAAATTCCCCACTCTTTCTAAAACCTGAAAATTCATTACTACAGCCTTCAGGCCCTATTCTACCTGGTTAAGACAATACACTTCCTATGTTTCTGCAATACCCATTTCAGCATCATCCTCACTTCAACAGCTAAGTCTCAAAGTGGGCCCAATCCTTGTGTAATTACTCCTTTTGTCTGATCAGGAATTCAATGGAAAGGCCAGCTTTGTAGTGGTAGTGCACAAGTTACCAAGCTGCATAGTAAAAGGTTTTCATTAATGGCTGTTTACTACCAATATCAAATGCAGGATGCAAGTTTCTAGTATATTCCACTCTGCTTACAGTTCACCAAATTCTTAGGCTTCAAATGTAAGTTCCAACTTCCTTTTTTGCAGTTAATAACTTAGGCAACAAAGAAATATAATTTCACAACAAAACTGTACAGTCTACTGTATAACAAGAGCACCATGAATGACCGACTATCAACATGCAGTGGACCATAACTTTCTGAAGTGACAGCGTAAGTTGATGGTTCTCACTGGTGTTCAAACAAAATTATAAACTATACTACATGAGCATATTTCCCTTCAGGGTTTGAGACTGTAGTTTTGTTATGTGATCTAGTTCAGGACAGGGATAGGTGGCAGGCACTTGTGAGTGCAGTAATGAACCTTTGGGTTCCATAAAATGCGGGGAATTTCTTGACTGAGAATCGGTTAGCTTCTCAAGGACTCTGCTCCAATGAGTAAGTTGTGTTATGTATTTCTCGTACCTCCTATGTATGGCACATATCCAAACAAGCCCATCACCCTTCAAACTGACGACTCCAGTGAAATATGGTGCAGCGTACAAATTATTAAACTCCACATTATGTAGTTGTATTTAGCCTACTATTATTTCCTGTTCCCTAGATCCAAATACTATTTTTAGTACCCCATTCTCAAATATCTTCAATCAAAACACTGTAAACAGAGCAACATTACACTACAAATATTATATGCCAAACCTACCTTAAAGACTACAAAATCCCCCTTCTTAGGCATCTCTTTGAGAATTGGATACTGAGAAAAGTTTGTCCTTTTATCATCAATGTTTATTTTCTCTCTGTTTTCCAAATCCAAGTTGCATGTTATATTAACTTCCATTTGCCCTCCATTTGCCAAATCAGTGCTTGATGGAGTTTTTGGAGTTGCACCATTTACTGTAGCGTCTGCAGCTACAACATTTTTCTTACGCTGATAAACATGTGGTGTGGAGGAATTTTTGAAAGTAAGAAGTTTAGCAAAATTACTATTATTCAAAGAAGACCCACTGCAGAAGTCAACAGACTGTACACTGTCCACAGCCACCACATCCCACTTTTCTTCATGTGATGCTAAGCTATTCAGTTTCCCAGCTTCCTTCCCATTTAATTCTGATGAAGCTACAACCACATTACCGGTCATCACTGATGACTTTAAACTACCAACCTCAACATTGACAGGACTAGCACATGTGGGTTCAAACTCCATTTCAGGCATGGATTTGTAAGTTTCAACCTGAGCATTTACTGTGGTCTCAGTGCTGACATCACCATCCCAGTCAGAAAATCTTATGTGTGAACGTGGTGCAGCAACACTGCGAACGAAGGTATCTATTTTGGGATTTGTAACACTTTCTGTTATTTTGGTGTGTTCTGATGCATTATGCTTCTTGTGTCGCCTTGTCCGTTTCCTCCGTCTTTTAGTGTCGGCATCTTTTGTCAATAAACTTCCATTATCTTGAACAGTTTCTGCACTTGAGCCAGTTCCAATGCTACTCAAAACACCACCCTCCAGACTGCCACTTCCTGGTCCTGTATTGACACACTCTGGTCCTCTTGTACCACTTGTAACACTACCAGAAATATTACTCTCTAATTTCGTATCTACATCATTTCCATTCTTTCCATGTCTTCTCTTACTTTCTTTCTCTTCTAATGCATGCTGAACACCATCCCACAGCTCCTCACACTGTGATTTTTTTGTAACATACTGTTCATCTGACAAACCACCCACATTATCCTCACCCTTTTTCTTTCTCTTCTTAACTTTTTGTTTTGTCCACTCAGCACTCTCATTCAGACTCTTGGGTAGTACTGCACAAGTCTGTACATCTCCATTTACTGTATCACAGTTACCAATCATATTGCCTGAAATGCGGCGTTTTTTCTTCTTGGGCTTGCTTTCTTTCATACATATTTGATCATGACCACTGTCCCCATTCTTACAAAGGCAATTAACACCATTTTTTTCATTATCAAACACTCTTTTTTGTTCCACGACCCTAGAAATCAACATCCATACATGTTAGCACTGATGCAAGTAAACACACAGGACTTTATTTTGCACATGGCAGCACACTAGAATACATCAATTTATTTGTGGTTTACTTCATGTTGCTGTCACTAACTAAGGACTGTAGGTTGATGGAGATCACTGTCTGCTGGGATGTTATACCAATTAGTGTTAGAAATTTAGACATACAGAGGAATCTGCTGCCTCAATTTTTGAGGTAGAACAATACGACAAACAGGAAAAAGACAGTGTAATATATATATATATGGAATGATATGACAACTAGATGTTGTGGGTGATGGGTCTTCAAGGGGACAGTTGGATCGTGGGCTTGGCACAGCACAGACAGGAGTCAAAGAAAAGTAGAGGACATCAGAGCCCATGCTAAATTTTAGAAAGGAACCAAAGGATAGTGTTTGAGAAGAGCCATGAAGGAATGAAAGCTGGTGCAGCCAGAAGCAATTGAGAATAAGAGGGATGAGGGCTTGTGACACATAGGTAGGTGCACTAGGCCTGGGATGAGATAGAAAGAAGCCATGAAGGAATGAAAGCTGGTACACCCCATCAGGAATCAAGGATAAGAGGGCTGGGAAATACTAAGATGAGGGATTTTTGAACAGGGAGACTGCAGAAGAAAGTGTGGCAGGATCAGGGTAGACAAGAACAGGAAGGCACAGAGGAAGAACAGCTGTGAAGCATGATTAATAATCAAAAAAAGAGGTGACAAATAATTTAAGATGAGGGACAAAAGGAGGATCTGGGGTATACAAAGAATATGTGTGAACAGTTGGTGGAACACAGAAGAATTGAGACAAATAAGTGAGAAAGATATTTAGAGGGGGGGATCAAAGAAGTGATAGGATCCAGAGGGATAAAAACAGGAACCGCAGAGGAAGGCAAACAGGTGGTACACTCAGGAATCAAGGATCAGTGGTGAAAAAAATGTTTTAAGCTGGGGACAGAACAAGATGGATGCTGAGGATGTAGGAGGATAAAAAATAAAGTAACGACAGCTTCAGGGAAATGCTGAAGTGGTAAGCGCAGATACGTAACCAGTAAAGGTAAAGAAAAGATGGCAAGATGGTAGGCCCTCAAAATGGCTGTCCTTCCTGTTCCTCCTACAAGTAATTTGCCAACACCTCAGACCTTGTCGCTCTTTTGACGGCCCAGTGTTTCAATAGTGTAACCAAAACCCCTGGCTACCATCTCTCTTCCTATTACTGCACTGTTCTTTACACTAGAGGGGTTTATTTTTCTATCCTCCTGATAAGGTAACGGCTTACTCTTTTATTTTGAATTGCAGGCAGCAGGTTCTTCCAACAAGTTGGTACATTTCTACCAGACAACACAGTATAACATCCCAGAAAAATGTAATTTTCAGTCACTGCTATGATATCTTGCTTACACTGTAGAGCACTGAATGAGTGGCTGACAAGGAATAATGAATTTCAAAGCATATGAAAGTGACAGCAGCTTAATTTTTTGTACTCACCCTGAATCTGCCTGCATAATCAAAGAAAATTATGAAAAACATAATAGTTGGTGTCCCAAGCTAGATTCAAACCTCAAAAATACAAGACAAAAGCATTACCATTTCAATCAACTGGCTCAACAGTAAAATATGGGCCCAACTACAAGCATGTACCATAATTATTTTATATATACAGTTGTTCCATGAAATGTCTGCCAAATTTCAAGAGGTTATTTATACAAGGTGGTACTTTAAGTCAAAAGTGTTACATCAACACAGGCTGATTTTCAGCAGTTGCATACATAAAAAGTAAAGTGATCCCGTTACAGGCCTGGTGTGGCCCAGAGGGTGGGTAGAGGTATAGCTCTACTCTTCCATGACCACGGCACCAGAAGGGCGTGAGTGGTCAGCACTCCCCGGCCACACTTTACCCCCAGGAAAGACCCGGTACCCATTTTACAGGAGGCCGGGTGGGCCCAAGGCCGGTCTAGACAGGCGGAAAATCTCGTCCCCACCGGGATTCGATCCCGGACTGTCCAGCATGTAGTCAGTCGCTATACCGATTGAGCTACCCGGCCCACAGTTGCATACGTATTGCTGAGAATTAAGGAAATAAAGAGCATCACTGAGTAAAAAACTTGTATTTGGCTATTTTATCTTTTAGTAACTACCTATGCACCTTGTTCAAATATTTATTACTGCAGGACATTGAACAGCAAATTGCAACCTACAATTCCTACAGAATGATTCCTCTATTTTTTTTGTTGTTGGAAAAAGTCCCTTATCAGGCCAGAATAAACATGTGGCTAAAATGCAATGGTACTCCATTTTAGTTAACAAGTCAGAATATGTGAGCTGAACTGGCTGTGGAAGACCACAGGGTTGGCCTCCCCATTCACCACACCTCATTCTCCTTGATGTTTTCTTCTGCAAGTACATGACATGTTCCACTTATCAAAAGATTTTGCACATAAAAGATCAACTTATATCATAAATTAAGGAAAATGGCCATTTTCATATGTAACAGCCCTGAGGACATATGAAAGGCAACAAGTTATGTTATAAGATGAACAAGCCTGCATACTGGGAATGAAAAAATAATATTTTGAGTAATGTCACATTGGATACAAAAGTCAGAAAAATTTCATACTGCCAATCATTAACACACACACACACAACTAATTTGGACTGTTTCTTCATCTGAAATATATTGAACCATTCCTGGTATTCCAACTGGTAATTTTAACCACCCCTAACTATGTCCAACATGTGTCACTATTGTGTCAAACTCAGCAGTTCTAAAGTACTGCATATCTGAGTGTAATGAAATGTTAACACACATGTCAATTCCAAACAAAGTTAACACAAAACTTTACATTTTCCCCAACACGAGTGTAAGGTTGGGTGGTATGCTTCAGCCTCTCGTCTTGTTAAGTGTTACAACTAAACACATCTCATAGCAGGAATCTCAGTTTCTGCTCGTCTTATCTACTATATATTCCAGTCATGCATTCTCTGTTCTAGCCACAAATGTTCCAATACATGTATGCACACCAATGTACTTTTGACATAACATGCAATATGTCAGCTTCCTGAAAGTTTTAAAAGACAGAATCATCACAGCTGTGATAATGTGCTCATCAGATGGGTTGACATGTCACTGACTTCCCCACATCACTACTACTCTCAGCATACCTTAATGGTTCTTAAGATTTTACACACAAAACTATGGAAGCTTCTGTCATGTGCAGTAACTGGGTGAAACCATTTGTATTTCACACACAAAGTATAATGACACTTGTGGGAAAGCATGGGAAAAAAATAAACTTACTTAATTCTGGTACTGAAGCGAGATATTGAACACTCTCCTCAAACTATCGTCCCTTACTCCCATAATTTACTTTTCAATAGATCCAATTTTACAAGAGGTTTTTGACTGTCCTGTAAACCATAAAGACTCTCAGGTGGACAAATGATGCTTCTTCCATCAAGTCAATCATGTGGAGATTCAGACTGCTAGCAGAAATGGAAACACTGCAGCCTAAACAAATGACATTAAAATGCCCAGATCACAAGATGAGCTGAAAATGCTGCTGCTGCTGTTGTTATTATCAAGAGAATGTTCAATCCTAGCACTAATTTTATCCAATTTCTCACAAAAAAAAAAAAAAAAAAAAAAAAAAAAAAAAAAAGCTACCCTCTAAAAAATAATACAAACACACACATAAAAAAAA
>Ga0123357_10009956_pt1 | contig 12039 bp, 6 predicted proteins | sample TergutEmb28metaG_FD_89873 | JGI IMG/M metagenome (GOLD analysis project Ga0123357, IMG submission 89873) | Embiratermes neotenicus P4 segment gut microbial communities from Petit-Saut dam, French Guiana - Emb289 P4 | ecosystem: Host-associated > Arthropoda: Insects > Digestive system > Gut ...
ATCATTCACAATCATCTTCCCTTGTGACACTAGATATTCCATGTGGTTGAGAAGACAAGAATTGTTACTTAGTTCACTTAAAAGTAAACTATGAAACAATTAACATAATTAGTTTGCTTGTCTCAAAGGCAAGTTAAACACAATGCACATCTTGAACTTCTTTCTAAGAGTTGTATTATCCCTGACAAATATTCTGGTTGGAAGTACCTGTCAGCAGTTGCCACATGTTTGTGCATAGAATATACCCTTAACAGGGTTACAGCTATGATGCAGATGCCAACCATTCTCCATGCTGCCGGCGTGGCCACAAGGCCCATTGGGCTGTGGTATCAGGCGTGATCCTGTCAGCTTCAGCACAACGTACCTGCCATCTTCTGGCCCGGCAAGGCAAGAGTCGTCACCTTGCTGTATGGTCATATGATGATTTGCAGCGTAGCAATGAGAACCTAGTAGAGCTGGACCCAGGTAGAGCTTCTGATGGTAGAGTTTATGTTCTGCCACCTGGTGGAGTGGCTGCAGGGCTGGGTGGCAGAGCCATCCTACTTCATGGTTTAGGAACAGATCATTATGCCATGGCAGGCTCCTTGTGAAAGAGATGGCAAGGTATGTGGCATCAGGGCTGTTTCACCTCTTGGCACATTCTACTCAGTATTTTAGCCAGTAGAGAATGGGGGGGGATACTAAATATGCACAGAAAGGACTTTCTAAGTTGTACAGGAGGGACATCTATCATTTGGTAAAGTGAAACAAGTTTTGTATTTCATTGGAAAGTGATATGCCTAGTCAGGTCCATGATATTATTTTCTGCCCATATGAAGAAGATGAGGTGCTAATATACAAATGTACTTTAAGGTTATGTTATGAAAATTCTGCAAAATAAATGGAAGAATTAGACACAGATGAAAAAAATAGCTGGTATGTCCACATTAATTACATTATAAAAGAACAATAAGCCACTTCTAGTAAAGGGACTGGCAGTACTGTAAGTTATGTCATACTTTTTGAAGCAAATATGCCAAAAGAGGTTTGTAAATTAACCTTTACTGTTGGCTGTGAGTTACACTACTGTAACAGCATATATGGTTTAGTTGTCTCAGCATTGCAGTACTAATACCATTACCACTGAGTTGAAATCTGGCTGCCAGTCGTCTGTTACTGAGGGATTTAAAATCCCAGATACTTGCACAAAAGAGTTCAAGGAGCAGGATAAAATAGGCTAGTTTAAATGTCAAGCATGCATTTGAAGAGGCAGCTAAAATTTTTCATCAACAGAACTTAATAAATTCTATTTTATGTGCAATAAACTACCATTTACAAGTGCTATTAAACTCTTGTATTTGACACACTACCAGTAAATAACCTACAAGTTAATTATCCCATTATGGGTAGTGAGGTTAGAGTTTTGAAAAGTATGCTTGGAATTATGTCTTCAGTTAGAGATTTCATACTCTACTAGCAAGTGAATAATGCTTACTAACTTCTTATCCATACAGAGTGTTCCATCATTCAAGCAAATAATACTGGATAATGAAGATAATACTTGTCAGTAGTGAAATGAACATTCACAGAGATATTTGCATTTGGAGTGTGTGTAGGTAGTTCATATTATTTGAGTGTTTCTGTATAATTCTAATTCACATTAACACAGTCACAAAAGAAACAGTACTTGCTCATCCAGCCTGCCTGTCTGGTACATGCATTAAGAAAATGAAAGAAGGTGTTCTAGTCTCTTGCTGCTCAGTTGCATTACTGACAATGCATATTGGGTGGTTTCCATGCTTTTTTAAAATTAACAAAAATATGAGGAGCAGTCATTATGTTTTCTGCTTTCCCAGAATCTGAAAACATGCACCAGTACATCTCAAGAGTTCAGTAATAGTAAATGCACACCACACTAGTTTGAGTGAACCTCTCCTAAGAGTGGATTTTTCAAACTTAATTCCTGTTGATAACTTTGTTCCATTGCGTTAAGTACATTTCGTATTTCACCATTAACCTTTCCTCTGTTCAGACTAATATCATTAACTCTTCAGTCCAGAAATCAATATCTTTGCTAAGTTTTTCAGTAGCAACATGTTTTCAAGATTTGCAATAATTTTTGATAATTCTTGATAATATTATACACACTTTTTAATTTTGAGTAAATTTGAGCTACGTGATGCTATGGTATTCTTCTGAAAAAGAAAATGCAAAATGAATCTCTCTGCTGTTTCATCCCTTGACTTCAATAGTAATCCATAATGACTTACTAATCTCATCTCAAATTGTTTGCCTAAAATCATGCTCAGTTCTGTATACAGATGTTATTTTACTGGGACCTTGCAGTCTTTCCTATAATCTCTATGTATTTTCCTTCACTTTTCTTAGCTCTTTCTTTCTTCTCTTTCTTGATGTTTTCATTAGTCACAAGCTCCAACTCTACAGTGCTAATAACTTTAATTAAAATATCTTGCACTAAATGTAAAAGGTTTCCCTTCTGAGGTTTAGTGCAAGATATTAACAGTTCACAGTTGACCTTCAGTTACTGTGGTAGAGTTACACTGACTTTATGGTTGCTGTGCTAGGCTGCCAAGCCTTTTGTAATTATCATTTTTTTCTGTTTATGAATATATGCTAGCTTCATGGGTGGAGGGACACTAAAATAACCCTGCTGACCATGTGGTATATCCTATAGCTCATTTATGTGTTGCTGCACTCTCTACTTTCTACAGTCATGCTACACAAGGTATAGCTGATTGTGGTTCAGTGAAGTAAACTTTGGCTGTTACTGACCTGAGGTGATCTGAGTTTATTGCTGAATGGTGGTGATACAAACAACACTGATACCAAGGTACTGAATGGAGAGATGGGGTTACTGTAGATGTGTTGCAGCAGTGTAGGGGTGAAACTGTGTGAAGACACCCTCAGATTTACTTGCTTTTACCTTGGGCACAAGTAATGCCATTTTTAGGCATGTTCACAAAATTGCTAAAAGTGACTATTAGTTTCATAATGTCTGTCTGTCTGTCCTTCCACATAGAAAAACTAGACTCCCACTCGATGGATTTTCATGAAATTTGAATATTTTTTTTTAAAATCTGTCAAGAAAATTCAAGTTTAATTCAAGTCCAACAATAGACCAGTATACATTTTTATTATATCTGTTAAGCAGAAGTCATGGCATTGAAAGGAAGTGCTAACATTAGGGCAAAACAGTTGTTGAAACAAGGTAATTAAACAAAAATAAATGAATTTAACTACTCTGGATTTGGTGCGCTGTACGTAATGATATACACACCAAGGTGCAAAGGTTACAGTGTATGTGTGAAACAATTCAATGCACATTTATAACAAATAATAAGAAAACACTAATGCAATTATATAAGATGAAGGTGGTACACTGGAAGCATCAGCGTGGAACAGAGGGCGTTGGAGGAAGAAGACTGGGGAGGCCATGGCCCAAAAATGGGCTGAAGCTCCACAGAGGAAGAAGAAGAAAGGTGGTACCAGTGCTTCTATATAGGTGTGAGAATTGGACTATACTGAAACAGCATGATAAGAATTGAGACTACAGAGATGAATTTAGGTGAGTTGTAGGATATACATTATATGACTATAAAGCAAAGGTATAAGAGAAGGAAATGTATACGTTTGAATGAAGTGATTATGAGCTACAGATGCAAGCAGACAGAACACTTATTAAGAATGAACAATACATGTTAGTGCATGAATACCCTCTGACTGGTGCAAGAAACATGGGTCAACCAAGGAAAGGCTGGAGAGATCAACATCAACAAAGATGGAACAAGCTTGGAATGGCTTAAAACCCTGTTACTGCTGATGATAGTGATTTATTGAAACATGATCACAGGGTAGCATAACAGTGGGATTTAAATTGGTCTAGTATGGTGACATGGGTAAACTGCTGTAACTTATAATCAGTGGAAATGGAGATATGGTCATGCAGACAGCAAAATTCACATTGTGTATACTATACTGAATACTAACACAACATGATTTACAAGTGACAATGCTAGTGCAATAGCAATAGAAGTGCATGAGTGGTTGGTCACAGTATTAATGATATATTTCAAGTATCATGAACCATCACCACTGGTGTCTGCTCTTCAAATGCATGCTGATGCTAACATAAATTGTATTTTATTCTTGAAATATTATTCCTGTATGTGATTGGTTCTTCTCCTCTAACTCATTTGAAGAGCAGTGAAGATATTAACTTTAATTAATATATTCATGTAGTAAAAAGCACTTTTACTGTTATCATTTCACTCTGAATTGGCAACAGACTCTCTTACATTCTTGACAGAGGAAATTCTCTGTCATCCTTTATTTCAGAACTGTGGTTACAGAAGGTTGAACAAACTGTGATTTGGACTGCGGGTCACAGTAGAGTGAATTATGGTATGCTGCAAAGCTAGCTTCCAGGCTTAACTTAATGCTGAATGTGTCAATTAACATGCATAGCTTACAAAGAATATATTAGTGGTAAGTGCAACAGCAACGAAAGTGATGACACAGTAAATGGACAGAACTTTTGAAATATACTGTTGTGATGTTTAGAGATGTTGGTGAAGCATTGTGAAGGAAACCAAACAAGAATAGTGAATATTGTAATTGATTATTTTAATTACAACCTAAAAATGGAACAGAAGTACTTGTATAAATAACAAGCAGGGAGACAAAAATGTGCATATATATATATATATATATATATATATAAAAACTGCCAACATGAAACTTGAGTATAAGAGTGCATTATTTAAATGTGACTGAAGAAGTCAAATACTGTACTGTATTTATGTTAGTTATATGCATTTTTTAATTCATTCCACGGCACAGAATAGCAACACTGCAGTGCAGTACAGAATCTTGAACTTCTTTCAGGACGTGACTTGGGCAGTTCTCTCACTTGGAAATATCACATACAGTTCAGCTTTGCACAGTGGCGTACCGGGGGGGGGTTGGGATGTTCAACCCCCCCCGAAATTCCGAAGGCCCTCCAAAATTGTGCCAAACTCAACCCGATTGTGAAAACTGTTAAAAATTGCTGAATTTAGGATGCAAACACTCCAAGATGTTTGGAAAAAAGACAGTAAAATTCTAAAACTACCTAGGTTCGCAGTTATTTTACGTTAGCAATGACAAATAAATTGGTTGTCATCATAAATAGTCTTAAAGTACCAAAAGTTAAGAAACTTTTACTATATGAAATGAAATTTCTTGTACCAAATTACAGCTGCCTCCAGAACCCTTGGCTAGGAGGTAGGGGGCTACCGCCCCCAGATCCCTGTTCTCTGTCTTCTGTCCTCAGCTGAATTTATTGAACCCCCCCCCCCGAACAAAATTCCTGGGTACGCCACTGGCTTTCCATGAACAAATTGATTTCAGCATTTATATGTTCCATTACCAATTGTCTACTGCAGCAGTACTCACTGGCAAAAACACTTAAGACAGTAATTGGTTTTGAGTGCTGTCGGGTGGCCCACAAATTTAAGTTTTAGTTAAAGGATGGGGGCAAAAGAACCCAACTACAAAAGAAACATTGAGATGTTGATGCCGATTAAAAATACAGTACTGTTGGATATATAAATAGCAAGGAGCAAAGCAGGATAAATACAAAAGAAAGTGACAGTGTGGTAGCAGAATTTGAAAGTTCAATACTGCCACAACCTGCCATTGGACACAGATTTGAGGTTGTTCACTCCACCTCCCATCCTGACAACTTTACTGATTAAGATAAATACAAAAATATCAGAGTTCTAAATAATACAGTACATGAATCTGGAATTTAAGCTTTGCAACAAAACCTTGGTGTTTAAAATTCATCAACATGGAGACTGAACACAGACACCGTGAAAGTAACTTTAAAATCGTTAAAAATTAAAATAAAAGTTTCCAAACTTATGAATGATCTTACAGCATAAGTAATATCATCTTGTGTACTGGATCTTTGACTTTGGGGGGGGGGGATATTAACCTTTTGGCGCCGGAATTATTTTTTAATTTTAGCACACCCTGTATATAAAATGTGAATAATCCAGGAACCAAATATGTTAGAATTATGAAACGAACTGCATTTTGAAGAGGAAAAAACAGAGGGTATATACCGTGTTTAAAATATTCAGTACCTATATTTGTTGAATAAATATATAAAATGCAACGTTTAGAGGTTAGCAGTGCGGTACGACCACTATAGTCGTCATTAGGCGTCAAAAGGTTAAGCAGAAATGCACTTTCAAATGAGTGCTGCAGTAATTAAAATTTTTATGTAACTGTTGCATGAACAACTGGGAAACAATATAACAAATTAGGAGTGATTGACAGTTTCTCAGCCAGTTTTCTTGCTGATAGAAATGACTGTTGGAATGACACACTTGAATGGCAGAAGGAACCGAGAAGTGACCTTACCATATGATAACTGGATCATTTGTTAATTCTTGTGTATATATGACTGTTACTCTTATTGTTTATCCAATCAGATTTTTACAGCATAGGTGCCCAAACATGTAGCAGAAGCATAGATTTTGAATGTACAAAAAGAAATCTGAAACCCAAAAGTACTTGTATTCAAAGATGAGCAAGACTGTGCCTCAAACTTACTGCTGTCATGGTAGAAAGGAAGCGTTCCTAAGCTTAATTAAGCACCATGCCTTGAAGGTGTGTGGGAGAGTGGAGATACATCTCCTTGTATTCTTAACTTCTGCATTTTGGGGACATGAGTGGTCAGCTCTGTGTGCTGTATACTTATCCCCAGGATAGGTGTCCCATAGCTAGCCTAGATGCTGTACAAAAGAGAAAAAAAAAAAATTCTCTAGCCCCTGCAGGGAATCAAACCCCAAATCCTCAGTCATCCAATTAATAGCCTAGTGACTATACTGACTGAGCCATCCCAGCTTTATCCTTGTGGTCATTTAATAAAACAGTGATGATACTGGTATCAACAGAGCAAACTGTGATTAAACAACAAAGGGGAGACGATTCTGACTTTTAATGGCAAAATACTATTAAGGTAATCAGCACCAAAGTTGGCAGGTGTAATTCATATGGCTCACTGACGGGCTTCCATCTTTTTAACACAAATTGGGCTCCTTTGTGTTACTGCAAGACTGATGAAGTGGTTAATCTGTATTACTGAATGTAGAGTGAAGGAAGTGTGGTTAGGCTACAGTTAGTGTCACAACACGCATGTTTTGTACAGCTAGTGTTGCATGATGAGCAGACAGAATGGTATTCTTGCATTTATACATCTGCCTGATGTTTTGCTTTATCCTTCAAGCAAAATATTGTTTCATGGAGCTCCTTGATTACATGCAGTTTCTGAAGTGCCATGTATTTTCTCCTTTTTTCCCATTTTGAATGAATTCTTGAAACTTCATTTATTTTGAAACATGTTTATTCTGTAGAGCCATGGGTAAAGCTAGATGTTGGTTTTCACAATGAAAGATATCGTCATGCAAAGTCCTTGAAATGGTGCAGAAGTAAGGTCTGCATAGTTACAGTGTGTAAATGTGATTGTAGAATCAGTAGTTCCATGATAGGAGACTGTCTTCATCCTTGTATTTGATCTCAACCTCTTGTCCACTACCTGTTCTTGTATACATCATGTAACTTATATGTGTTAGATCAGACTAATGAAAGAAAACAGAACTAGGCTATTATGGAAGTGTACATCCATGTGTGTGTGTGTGTGTGTGTGTGTGTGTGCCCGTGTGCGCATGTGTGTGTTTCAGGATAGTTTCTTTTGTGTGTACACTTTGTTGCCCTCCTGCCCTCTCTCATTCATACACACACACACACACACACACACACACACACACACAGCAGCTGGTGAAAAAGAAAGGAAGTTTGCACATTTGTCATATTTGTAATTGTTGACTTTCAAACATTCTTTCATATGTATGTGGATATGTTTTATATATATGAAATACTGTTTGCAAATGAACAGTTACAAATAAGACAGCAATTCAGAAATCTGAGTTTATGTTAAGAAAATGTCATTTTCTTGTGCCACTGAACACACACACACACACACACACACACACATACATCCCTGCACACACCGTACAATAAATCTGCTCAGCCCACTGCATCAAAAGCTGAGTGAAAGAACTCCAGCTAAAGCAGTCAGTCCTAACATGACATTATTATCAGTAATGAACACCCTATCATAATACTGTGATTATAGATTTATGCATGTGCACATGTATGTGTATGTGCATGATGGACGTTGCTAATTTCACAGTTCACTTTATGGTACCAAAGATAAACAATTCTTGTATGAATTATTTAAGGGATATAATGTAACTCTGATGTCACATGAGTTGTTGCAGTTTTCAGAGTGTTGTATTCTGAAGCACTGCAAGGCAGCAGTGAGCACCTCAATGTGCAGGTTGCGCTATTTCAAACAACCAGTTACAAGAGGCACTGATATAATACAGTTAACACTGGGCCAACAAACAGAACTCTTGAGATGTATTTGCAATAGTGTATTACCAAATGTACAGGGAGTACAAATGAAAACTGTACTCAGATGCATGGCCAGCATAGTGGCCTTACATTGCCGCATATAACACACATATCTTACCGCACATTAGAGCAGCTGTTGTAAATGGTCTCCTTCAACTGTCACAAATGCTTCATTTCAGAGGATCTGAAACAGCAGGATAGCATAGTCTAAATTCCCTACAACACTTCATTCAGTTTCTTCCTTATATAGGTTTCCACAATGAAAATTCCTGTGTATTAAACTGTACTGCATACTCACAAACAAAAATTTTCATTACACTGTGCTTCACACATATCAGCAATTTCTAGAGAAGAACTTCAAACAGTATTTAATAATCTGTTCACCAGGTGTCAAGCACCTACTCTAACATGCAGGAAGTTACATATTTTACATACTAAGTAAGGGAATGTGGCCTTAAGCTTGCCTTGCATCTGGGTTCAGATTTAAATTCACCTTCCTGTAGTTCAGGAATATTTTATGGTTCATAATTAATATTTTGAGATTTTATGATAAGAGAAACATTAAATTTTACTAATGTGTGCTTCAAATATGTAAATGTAAAAATGTATATAATTAAATGAGCTGTTGACATGTTGTGACTTCTGCTGCTAATAGTTCACAGACTGTGATAAAATGGTAAAAACATTTTGAGATTAAAATATCATTTTCCCTTTAGTTTCTTACATGTATGTATAATCACTTTTAATTTATTTATGATGCTTTCAATACCTCATGTAATGTAGGCATACATAACTATAGCAGTGGATTGGTGAACAGTGAATTGTGAAGGATATTGAAGGAAGCATCTGTGTCATACTTGGAGGAACAATCCTGAGGAAAATCACAAGGAACCTCAGAATAGCTATTTTCTGGGCTGGTATCTGAACCTGGGACCTACTTAATATGAAGCAGGGGTGCTAGGCACTCAACTGCAACATTTGGTTTCTAACTTCGATGAAATGTTTTCACAAAAAAAAACATGCTACTAGATTATACTGGCACTATTTCCTATCCATGGGCCAGGTAGCGTAGTTGGTATAGCAACTGGCTATGAGCTGGACGGTCCGGGGATCGAATCCCTGTAAGGGGTGAGATTTTCAGCACCTGTCCAGACCGGTCCTGGGGCCCACCCAGCCTCCTGTACAATGGGTACTGGGTCTTTCCTGGGGGTTAAGAGCGACTGGGGCATGATGTTGACCCCTCACCCCCTTCTAGTGCTGTGGTCAAGAAAGGGTAGAGCTATACCTCTACTCCCCCTATGGGCCCTACGGCCTGTACAGAGCCTCAGTGCCTGTACAATGGTTCACTTTATCTTTACCTTTTATTTCCTGTCCACTTGTATTTCCACTGTTTACACACACAAACACACACACATACATGTAAATTAACTTATACTGACTGACTGGTCCAACCTCAGGGTATTTATTTGATAGCTGCATAAGGCATTTTTTATATGTAGCATCTTCTGTGTTTTTGCTAACATACAACTCTTCAGAAACAAGGGGCCTAATTTAATTTCAGCAGCTTGCTTTAATTGTTATCCTTTTCTTGTAAAGCGCTTGAAGTTGGTATTTTCTTTTGTTTCCTCTTCCTTCTCTATATTGCTTGAAAAATGGCAGACTATTTTTAAATTATCTAAAATGCATTGCCATGCTTACTGTCTAATACAAGGTTCAAGGTACACTTCCCTTAACAAAACATAAGAGCAAAGTAAAGGCAAAATTGTCCCAGTGCCTGAACACGTGTATGTGGAGGTAAATCACGCATTGTAGACCTCAGTATCCGATGGAGAAGTATGGTCAGCCTCATGGTTCAAGTCTGTTACCATGCAGACTTCAGGACAAGCATCACTGTCACCCTACAACTTACCATGGTCACCATACTGATATTACCAATACTGAAATTAAAAACTACAAATATGGGGTGGTCTGTATTGCAATGATGTCATTGGTTTCAAACATAATTGTAACTCATTTTGTGGTGCTGCTACACCTCTCTCTCCTTATAACATAAGCAAAGGAAACCAATGTCAGGTCTCTGCACTTTATGACAGCTTTTTTCATTTAAAAAAAATAAAAGTTTGCATGTTACATTCTTTTTGGATTCCCACACTCAGATGCAGGAGTTGAATACTGCTGCCTCCCATGCCATTGGTCTCAGACCACTGCTCCCTCACTGAACATGTATAACTCTAATTGCAATGGAAAGTTGACATGCACTGGATGTATGACAGGCCACACTTCTGATATGTTATATCTGAGCTTTAACATTTTAGTATTTTTTGTTGCATTCTTTCTTTGTAGCCATGAATCCTGTAGTATGATATAATTTTGGTGTATATGAACTTCAGTATATTTACAGAGTTTGTTACTACAAATCCTATCTTCCTTCCCGCCACCACAGATGTTAAAGACTCAAGTTAATGGGTCAATAAATTATACAAGGAGAAAATAAACACAATGGGGAAGTTACTTAATTTTGTACATATAGATTAAATGTGCCAATTCAGTTTTGTATGAGAGAGGAAAGGCACATTAAAGCTTTACACATTTCACCAAAGGATATTGTACAAAGTAAATTTGCCAGTTTGTATATTTTATTCATGAAATAAAGTCTTTTAAGTAATCATTATAATGTATGGCATTTTATAAGTAATTGTTGCTGTCAATAATGCTTGCACTGATGTATCAAAAATGTTTTTTATCAATGCACTTTTAGGTGGCAGAACATAACACTCTATGGATGACACATGCCAAATGTCTTTGTTTATAAAGGACTGCTAGCACAAGAACAAAAATAAAATTATTTGACAGAAAATGGCTTCACAAACTGATAATAATTATGTGAAAGTTATTTAAATGCATTCAGGTTTCAGGAATATTGTGTTTTTGCAAAAAAAGGCATTTTGCCCTGTTCTGTCCTGTAAATGAGGCACAATATGAGGCACAATGGAATTAATGAAAGATAAATTACAAAAGATAAATAAAAAATGGCAATGTTGTTTGCACTGAGTGCAAACAACACTGCTTCATTGGCACAGACCACAATTCCAAATACATTCTTGTTATTCTTCCTTATGCATTTCCAAAATATGAGTACATGGCATTTGTGTATTAAGTTGGCAATTTTACTATGCCACAAGTGTTGAAGAGATATTTCTGCTGATGAGGGAACTCCCAATATTAGGCTTTTATTTCTCTTTTATACAGCAGATTGTGTATGGAGGAACAGCCTCCAATATGGAGGGTAGCTGCGAGTAAATTGAATAAGCATTCGTGGACAGCTTACAAATGGTGGTCCTCCAGTTTGGGGGTTGGACAGCTCACAAATGGTGGTCCTCCAGTTTGGGGGTTGGACAGCTTACAAATGGAAGTCCTCCAGTTTGGAGGTTGGACAGCTTACAATTGGTATTCCTCCAGTTTGGAGGTTGGACAGCTTACAAGTGGTGGTCCTCCAGTTTGGGGGTTGGACAGCTTACAAATGGTGGTCCTCCAGTTTGGGGGTTGGACAGCTTACAAATGGAAGTCCTCCAG
>Ga0123357_10009957_pt1 | contig 12039 bp, 5 predicted proteins | sample TergutEmb28metaG_FD_89873 | JGI IMG/M metagenome (GOLD analysis project Ga0123357, IMG submission 89873) | Embiratermes neotenicus P4 segment gut microbial communities from Petit-Saut dam, French Guiana - Emb289 P4 | ecosystem: Host-associated > Arthropoda: Insects > Digestive system > Gut ...
AGTGTTTGTTGGCGTCCAGCCATCGAATTCATATCCGGCTTTGGTTGGGTCAGCAAGCGTGATTGTCGAGCTCTCAACTGTGTATGTGGCAGGGTTCGTCAAGGCGTTCGTGCCGCCGTTCAGCACATAAGTGATGTTGTAGACTATCGGCGCGCTCCATACCGCGTACAGGGTAGTGTCAGTCGTGATGATGAAGTCCGCCGGCGTCACCATCGTGCCGCTCACGGCATAGTCAACGGTGTTTCCCGTGCCGCTCGTCATCGACCACCCCATGAAAGTATAGCCCGTCTTGGCCAAAGACCCGGTATTGCCCAGCACTGTCACGGTGTCGCCGATGAAATATGTGTTGCTGTCAGCAGGTGCGCTTCCCGTTCCGGCTGCTCCGTTGCCGGGCCAGTTTTCGACATACGTCACCGATGGGCGCTGCGCCAGGCCCGCGTTTACTGTCTGGCCTTTGAGCGTCAATTTGATATCCACTTTGCCGCTCTGGTCTTTTACGGACGTATCCTTGTCGTCGCTGCCGTTTGTCAACGTGAATTGCGTTGTGGCGGTATCGGGGTTCACAAACCATACCTGGTGCGCGCCTGGATCAACCGCCGGAAATTCATAATCCCCGTTCTCGTCTGTCTGTTGGGCAGTTGCCGCTTCCTTCCAGACTTTGTCCACGTCGTCGTATTTCATCAGCTGTACTTTGACGCCTTCGTGGCCCGTTTCGCCTGCCATCATGCCATCCACGTTGGCGTCGTCCCACACATTGCCTTTTACAATGGCGATGGGAGTCGTTGGTATCACGCCGACATTGAAGTAGTAAGTATCTACGGTAGCCGCATTTACGTCGAGTGAATCCGAAAGAGCCGCAAGCGAGTTACCATTGTCGTCATTCACTACGATTGTCGATTTGTAATCTTGAAAGGCCGCGGAATCAGGGTCAACCGAGCCGACCCATGTGCCGAGGTTGAGTATATTGAATGTGTACAGGCCATCGCTATCGGTCTGCGCCGGGATCGGATCACCAGTAAGTACGCCGCTTTCGCGCTGCTGCCAGGAGACGTCGACGCCCGAGATGGGCTCGTCTACGCCAGCAGTGTATACGCCGTCACCGTCTATGTCAATGAATACATGGCCCATGATCATTGCCGTCTTGTTTTGCCACAGAGCTGCGTTTTTGTCTGTGACCGAAGCGGTGTCGATCTCGACGGCAGGGATCACAAGGTAATCGCCGCCTGGCAGACCATCAACTTCATCCTCGTCAATATGCTTGAGATAGCCCTGGTTATCGTACGCACGGTCAGCCATAGTCAGCGCGGCCGGCGTGTACATGAGGCTGTTGTAGGGCACGACCACATCGTATGACGTGCCGGCCTCCAGCCCGCCGAGGTTGTAATTGCCGAGGTTGTCGGTAGCGGTAGACCCGGCTATCACGTCACCTGACAAGGCGAATATCTGTATACCCGCATAGGCCGGCTCCCCAGCATCCATTTTCTGATCCTGGCTCGTATCTATCCACAATTTGCCACTGATGGCGTAGTGTGCCGGGCCTGTCATCGTGAAGTCCGCGTTTGTCCATGTTGGGGTTGTATTGGTCAGATTCTTGTTCTGTGTACCGGTACTGGGGGTCCCAAAGGCCAGGCCGGTCATAGTGTTGACAGACACTGCGTAATTGATACCTGCCGTGTTTGTAGGCAGATCCGCAAAGCTGTATTGCCCATTCTGGTCCGTAGTTGCAGTGCCTATGATGGTGGACCCTTGCTTCAGCGTCACAGTCACACCCGGGATCGAGACCACAGGGGCGCTCCCAGCCAACGTCACCGCGCCGCTGATCACGCCTGCGTTCGGCGTCTTGATACCAGCGTCGATATTCGTGACGTCCTGTCCGGACAGCACAACAAACGACGCGGTGTAGGCCGACGTATCGCCCGCGTTCACAGGCACGGGTTTTGAATTGACCGTATTGTCTGTCCCCTCATTCTGTTTCGCAAATTCATACCCGGCCAGTTCATCAGGGATGGTGAACTTTGCCTTATATGTGCCGTTGCTGAGGCCTCCTATCTGATAGTAGCCGGGCATGCCCGCCACATTGTCGCTTGTGATGCTTGAAGCCACCTTGACGTCCGAACTGTTGTACAAATCCACCGTCACGCCGTTCAGCCCCTGTTCGCCGGGATCCTGCAGGCCATTGTCGTTCAGGTCGAGCCAGACGAAGTCGCCGACGCTGCCGAGCGCGGACGTCGACATCTGGAGGCCCTTTGGCGATGGCTCGAATACATCAGTATTGTTTAGCGCCGTTGTTCCCGGAAGATTGTCCTTGAAATAGCTCGCGGCGTAGGCGAACGAATTGAACGCCTCCATACCGGACGCCACGCCGACCGGCGACGTGAAGTCCATCTCAAGCTGCAGCGTTTGTCCCGGCGCCAGTTTGTTTGCGCCGAAACTATAGATAAAGCTCTTGACGGTCGTCATGTTCGAGGGAGCGACCAGTGTCCCGGAAAACGTGGAGGAGCCACTGTGGACAGTAGTCGTACCCGACATTGCCGCCGAGCCAGGGTTATATGTGATCGTCGGATCGGTCTGCGTCGAATACGACATACTGGTGCCTGTGATGCCGCCGACCGGAGTCACATCATTTCCGTCATAGTCGAGAATCTTCGGAACGATGCCCTTCAGCACCGGCGACCAAGTGGAGTTCCTTTGCACGCCCGTCGTCAGCGTCGTGTCGCCGATATGCGGCAGGATGTCCCACAGCAGGATATTGCCGACATAGGTATTGCCATTGTTGATGACCTTCAGGATGATCTTTCCGTCTCCGCCAGGCACCATCTGCGCCACGAGGCCTGTAGTGCTGGGATTGCCGCCGCTCTTGTCGCCCCAGACCGCCGTGTTGCCGTCGAGGTTTGTCACCTGGCTGATGGTGAAAGACAGCGAGCCCTGGCCGTACGCTTTTTGGCCGTCGGCGATCGTTCCCGGGAAATCCCCGGACCAGAACGCGCGGTCAAGCGGCTGCCCGTTCCACGTCATGGTCGTGAACGGGTCGGCCGCCGTTGGCCGGGTATTGTACGCGACGGACGGAGGGTCGCTTGCGTTCGGATCCGTCGTCACAATGCGGTTCAATACGCCATTTTGGCCGCCCTGCGGCGCGGTCGGCAGGATATTAAATTTCACCGGGATTGCTACTGTGGCTGAGCCGGTATTGTTTTTGTATATATAGCCGCTGCCAGAAAACTGGTACAGATTGTAGTCGTCGCCCTCATGCAGGATCTTCAGCGTCGCCTTTGTAACCGTGGAACTCGATGTGCTGCCAAACGAAGAGAGCACATCGTATTCAGTGCCGTCCGGATCCGCGATTTTCATCCACGGCGCGGTCTGGAAAATCATCACAGGGTTCTGCCAGGAAGCGTAGCCGTCAGCTATATGGGTGCTGTCATATATGAACCTCGCCTGAAAATCATTTAGCTGGCCGGGCGTGACGCTGCCGGTCCCCGTGTAGACGAGGCTTGAAACGGGAGCCGTCCAGTTGTCGCCATATACGATGGTGTACTGGCTGATCGGCGCGAGGCTGTTCACAGACATCTGCTTATTCGCGTCGACTGTGGCGTACGGGTCATTGTCATAATACGCGGTAGCTGTCAGGTTCACCACATTGTTCGCGTTTCCGTCATAGGGCGCGCCTTTATCGTCCTGCGAGCCCTGCGGCCACTGGCGGTAAGTCAACGAGCTTGGCACAGGCGTCGGCAGGGCGCAAGGCCAGGACTTGCATGCAAAACCAAAACTAAAACCGGTAGAGGGAATCATCACGCCTACCTGATCGTCAGCAAGAAAATTTGGGGTATTTTGAATGGCGCTCAGCAGCCCGTTCGCCGGGCGCGGTCGTGCGGTCGCGCTCATACCGTCATGATATCCGCCAGCGATAGCTTCATCGCTGTCTTTGTTAAAATATCCGTCGGCAATACAGTCCACCTTAGAGATATACTCACCTTTCGTGTCGTCAACGCCGCCAATGCCAACCATCAACCCTCCGCCAGCTGTAGATGTGGTGTAACACCGGTACGGTATAGGATTGCCTTCCCCGTCTACGTTTTTCGGCGAATCGTCCGCGTTGTTCACATATATGTCGACGATATACCGGGCCATGGTTTGATACGCAGTGGAACCGTCCTCCGCGTTGGTGGTATATTCACGGGCTGTTCCTACTGTAAACGAGCTGAAATCGGCGAGCGCGGGACCGAAAGAAGGCTGCCTGAGCTCCCACTTCGCGCCCGTTATGGGGATCAAACCGGTATTCTTGAACGCGGTTGTGCTTGTATACGCCCCTCCGCCCCCAGTCGATATAGAGATGTTGGTGACACCGTCTGTTCTGGCCTGATTCACATAGCCGCTGCCTGCTGTGGCGCCCATTTGCATACTGGCGGACGCGTTGATCGCCCAAAGCTTCTTAATAATCACCGGCACATTCAGCGAAGCGCTCTGCGTGACAGGCGGCGCGCTGGTATAAAGCTGCTGATAGGTGACATCCTCCTGTAGTGGATATACCTGCCCGTCAAAGGAAGTATCCGGAAAGATAATTGTAGGGCCAGCCCAAATAGTAGGCTGAGTTACTATCGGCGAGGCAACAGTGAATGATCTTGTAAGAAGTATCCGGCCATCGCTGTCAGTCCCCGCATCGACATAGCCATTGTAGTTAAAAACAGTACAACCCGCAGGCAAATGCAGGACTATCGCCACAGGAACGCTTGTATCGATAAGGCCGGGAAGATTTGCAAAAGCCGATGCTGTGTTGGAGACGGAAACGGAATATGCATAAGGGCTAACCCCGTAAAGCAGCCCCAGCGTGTTTGCGGCAGTGTTGCTGTTATTAATATTAAGCCCCCATCCGGAAGCTTTTTTGGTCGTTATTTGCGCTGTCTGCGTAGTGTAGTCCACATCGGCACTGCCAGGCAGCGTCACGTTCGCCTTGATCCCGTTCCACAGAAGCGCCGACGTCCCGATAGGCACAGGGATCACGGAATAATAGGTGTTGTAGATGAAGACGTCCTTCAGGTGGAAGGTCAAAGTGAAACTCTGGCTGAAACCGATGTTCACGGCGTTCAGGGTGATGACCACCGCCGGAACCGGACCGGTGGTATCCAAGGTAATATTGTTGATGACGGAGGCGTTGATGCCATCGTTGCCATCCGTGTCCGCGCGGTACTCATAGAACGGCACAAAGCCGCTGCCCAGATCCATCCCCTCGCAGTCGATCGGGATCCGGATCGTCGTCCCCGGGTCGGCGCCCAAGCCGGTTCCGTCGTTGACGCCCGCGACCGTCACAGCCAATTTCAAGCCGAGAACCGTGGTCTCGCCGCCGGTAACCCTTCTAACGTCTGGCGTGGTCGTGCTCGGCGTCAACGTGACCTTCACCTTTTGGTTGATGTACGCGGCGCCCGCCATCAAGGGCATGACGCCTACAGTCCCCGCCAGGGGCTGTACGGACGCTGGGGTTGAGCCCGCTGATCCGACGGGCGTGTTTCCCTGGACGTCCGCACCTGCCGATCCGGTATCACCACTTGCCTGCGTACCGGATCCATCCGAGAGAGAGCCGCTATCGCCCGCGTCCGCCGCGTCATCACCGTTTTGCAACGCACCGGGATCGCTTGCTGCCACGCTGGCATTGCCGCTTGCCGTCGCGCCGTCGCCATCCTGCGCCGGGGCGACGGTGAACGCTATCGGGTCGCCCGACGGCTGGCCCGCTTCATCCATCATTTGAAGTGAATAGTCACCAGCGTCCGCTGTGAAGGTATATGTCGCTTCACCTTCAATGGACAACACGCCCGCTTCCGCATACTGCGGCGTATCCGGGCCGGCCGCTTCCTGAAGATGCAGTCCGTCCGGCAATGCCACGGTCAGCGTCTGGCTTCCCGCGTCAAAGGTAAGCGGAAAAGACTCCCCCTCTACATACGTGGCGTCGCCGTCACCGGCCTGCCCTTTGTCGAGCGCCGACGTCGTACCCGCAAACGGGACCATGATCAGCGTTACAATCAGAAAAACAGAAATGATTATCTTACTGATGACATTTTTTTGACTATTGTTTTCCATGTTTTCTCCCCCTGGTTCAATCAGAGAACCTTATTGCTTGGATTTTCCTTACAAATATCTTTTATCGATCCGATCCCTATCCGGTCCTGATGAAAAAATTACAGCTCAGCGTATACCGGTCTCCGGGAGTGTCCGTGACATCGAACTTGAGCAAGTATTCACCGTCCCCTCCGCGCTCACGCAGATCCGTGAAGGCGCTTTCGACAACGCCGCCGTCGCCGCTGTAAAGAACCTCGTCGCTCCCCGCCGCGGTGATCCGCCATTCGAGCGCGGTCATATCGCATTGTCCGGCGTCGACTTGCGCCGTTGCCTGGCTTGGGTTGATGAACCCGTCTTCCCCTTCGCCATCCATGACCACCCTGCCCTCGGCCTGAGCCGGCGGCATATTCGTATCAGGGGCTTTCGCATCCGTAGATATGACGCTGAGCCAGGCGCCCAGCGCGGTCACGGCGACTATAGCCAACACTATGAAAACCCCCATGAACTTCATGCTACCCACGGCTCCGACGCTGCCGGAGGCCGCCGCGGTTTTTCCTGCGGAAAGCGTGGCGCCCTTGGATATAGCCTGCTGCACCCACGATCCGTCACCGGAAACGAACATATCCGCATTGGCGCGCAGTGTCTGCGTAAGCAGCGGCCCGATGGGCAAGAGGCCCATGCCATAGGCCGCGGTTTCCGTTCCGCCGACCTGTTTTTCGATCATATCCCTGACTTTTTCCCTCGCGAATTTGAGATAGTGCGATACGTTCGTCTTCGCGACTTCCATCACACTCGCCGTCTCTGTCACGCTGAGGCCGTCGCAATAATGAAGCAGGACAGCTTCACGCTGCCGTTTCGGGAGGGACTCCACGATCTCCATGACCGCCCTCCGGGTTTCCTCCCTTGCGATGAACTCGTGCGGCAGGAACTCCACGCTGTCTTCTTCGAATTCATCCTCGGTGGTGTCCAGATATTCGTGAAGACTCAAAACCCCTTCGTACTTTGAGTTCTTCGCTGCGACGCGGCGCGTTTCATTGATGATGATCCTGTCCAGCCACGCGCCAAACGCTTTCGGGTCGCTCAGATTGTGGATGCTCTTGCATACGCGGATCAGGGTTTCCTGCGCCGCGTCCTCGGCGTCCATCTGCTGGCGCAGTATATAGCTGGTACGGAACAAGACGCCCCTGGCAATCAGCCTGCACAGGTTTGCCAACGCTTCCTTTTCTCCCTGGATAGCCAGCCCTATCAATTGCTCAAACGCCGCTTTGTCCCCTTTGCTCTTTTCAAAAGCGGGCCTTTGCTCTTCGCGATTCAGTTCACTTTGCATACCAAAAGATTCTCCCCATTTTTCTGTCTTATATCTTCCCCCTGCGACTGCGCGCTCCCACCCGCTGCAATCGCCGTTTCGGACTACGAGAGTCCCGCTGTAAACTTTGTTTTGATGTCGGCTCCGAATACCTGCTGCGCCGCGTTGCCCGACTGACGTGCCCTCGCAAACGCCCCCTCGCGAATGAGTCTCAAAACCGGCTCCAATACCCGGGCTACCTGCTCGTCAGAGATCTTTTCATCAATCCATCTGTCGAACATCTGCTTCAGCACCGGGATTTGTTGCGGAGCCATCACTCCTGCCGCGGAAAAACAGACGATATTATTGTTATCCTTGTAGCAACCTGCCATTTACAATCAAAATCCTCCCTTGTATCGACGCGCTGTATGGCCGTGCTGCGTAAATTCAGATAATGTATTGCTTTTTCGGCCTTATATAAATAAAGACCCTGAAGAATACGAAAAGTGACCTTGAATAATAGAAAATCTTGCAAAAAGTTTTTTAGCACCTGGAAAGCCCTCCCGTTCCAACATCAAATCCCAATATTTAGCTTCCCACCGTGTCACATAATGCTATAAGCTATGCGATCTATGCATTTATATACCCCAAATTTCTGACATTAAACGGGGCTTTTGTAAAAAAACTAATCAATTAAAAAAGCCTGTCTGTCAGACCCCTTGAATCCGGCAAACAGGCTGTTTTCAGCTTACGAAACCGTACTCCCCTTTGAGTACCTGAGCCACCGCGTTGTATACCGCGGACGCGCGGCTTACTTATAGATCCGCGAGCAACTGTTTTCGCAATTCGCGATGCGCGGCGGAAAAATTGCGCCCGGAATACAGCCTTTTATTCATATGGCCGGCAATCGTTATCGCGACCCTTCCCAGCTCAAGACTGCTGTACAACTGATACTTTGTAACTGACACGACACTGATACCCGAAGAAGCCAAAGCGTTCCGTCGCTTCGAATCGTTTGCGATCCTGTCCGATCCTGTGTGGTGTTGGTCGCTATCGTATTCGACCGCAACTTTTTCATCCGGCCAAAACATGTCGCAGACATAAAAGGCCTTTCCGAACTCCTTTCTCGCGGTCTTTGAAAGAAGGATGCGTTCATTCAATTCCGGCAAGCCAAACCCGTACCCGCCCAACATCCTGGGCAGAGTCAAAAACATGGCAAGCTTTGTTTCCATAGGTGACGCAGACCCATCCCGCAAGTAATGCAAAGCGCGTGCTGCCTTCTGATGCCCCTTAACACCCGGCATACCATCGAGAAACGCCTCAAGCTTTGCAGCGCTCGTAAGAGGCGAACGGTTATGAAAACCCCTCTCAGGCACATCCGAATCATCAGACAGTGGCAGTGAATATCCACCGCACATCTCATAACCCAGCTCAATGAGCCCGATCAGCGACAACTCGCCCGCCAGCTGAAGAAAACAGAACTCAGGAGAGCTTACCATCAGCCCTCCGCCGGCATTCATGAAGCACCCGACAGGCGTTTCGCCACTGAACACATGCTGCCTGAGAAACTTGGAAGCCCGCCGGCAACCCGGCCGCCCTATCATCACATGAACCGGAAGATCAAACCTCGAAAAGACCATCGGATCGATTTCCAAAGGCGTGTCCGTAAGCGCTGCCTTACATCGCCGCTCCGCACTGCCTTCGGGAAGTTTGCGGACCCTGCGCCAATAATCCAGAGCCGATTTGTGGCTGATATACAGTCTCATAAGATAATGGTATCGATTTTTGCGAAGTATTTCAAGTTGTGCGCGATTATTTCATAAATATTCCATTAAATTTACATAATATGGCTGATTTTCGCCGTTTTTGAGCCTGATCCGGCGAAAAACAGGTGAAACACCGAACACAAGTTCGATTTTTTCGCAAAAATGACCCTCAAAATCTGAAATGAACGATTTTCGCTGTTTTACAGCGAAAATCAACATATGATCAGCCGGTCAACCAGCCGTTCAGCCCATCAGCCCATAGCCGGTCAGGAAATCATCCAATCAGGAAATCATCCAACCAGCCAAACAGACCATCAGCCGATCAGCCGATCAGCCGAGCGGAAGGATTTCCTTTCCGTATTCCCCTTTGAGTACCTGGGCCACCGCGTTGTATACCGCGGACGCGCCGCAGAAGATGCCGATGACTCCGGATATCTTGTCGATCACGCCTATGCCGGTGAAATTTGCCAGCGCCAGCCCGAGGAACAGGATCGTCAGCGACAGGAAGACCACCTGCGTCGCGCGGTTGTGCTTGAGTGTCCCGATATACATGAACAGAGAGAATATGCACCAAAGCAGCAGATAAAACCCAAGCGACTTCCCGTCCGCCGCGTCAACTTTGCCGCCCGGATTGAGCCATATGAAGATGAGCGACCACCAGAAAAAGCCATAGCCTACAAACGCGGTGCCGCCAAACGTATTGCCCTGCTTCAACTCAAAAATGCCGGCGATGACCTGCGCAATCCCGCCGAGCGCGAACCCCATGGCAACGATGACGACCGAAAGCCCAATGATCCCGGCGTTGTGCAGATTGAGCAGGATCGTGGTCATACCGAACCCGAGCAATCCCAGCGGCCCCGGATTTGCGAGTTTCATCTTGGTTTCTTCCATTGTTTTTTACTCCTTTAATTCTCTTAATAATAATTCCGGACAAATTTTTACAAAACCATCAGTCATTGTACATTATCATCCCGAAAAATGTCACTGTATTTTGTCCGTTGATATATTTAAATCCCGCGTCTTTCGCGAATTGGAGCACATTGATCCCGCACGCCTCGATCGGTGTGAACAGCAGATCGGGATGGAAGCATGGCGTGTCGGGGTACGAGCAGTTCTCGCAGCCATAGCACCCGCCGCCCCCGAAAATCCGGTAGTCCTTCATATCGAGCCCGTCAGCGTGCCCCTTGACGCTTACGAGCAGTTTGCAGAGCCCGCGCCCGCCTTCCATCATCCCTTCCCAATCAAAGGAGTCGCTGATGCGCGTGACGATGTTCACGAGTATACCGCTCTTGTAGCTGAGGCACGCGGCCTCAAGTTCCGCCACAGTGCCGCAGACCGGCGGGCAGTTCCACGCCCGGCCATAACGCCCGCATGTATTTTGCTCGCACATATGCCGCACGTCGTCCGTAAAAGTCAGGACCGCGGGATCGAAAAAATCCGCCTGGTTGACGACCGGATCGCCTTTGAGCATCTCCAGTAGCTGTTCGCCTTTGCTCTGCATTTCTCTCTCCATTATCCGCAAATAATTAATTAATAATCAAACATCATGGTCTCCATGAATTTGTCATTGAACGCTTTGTGCGCGCCGAGGTTGATTTCGCGCGCGGCGGCAATGATGGCAAGCGACGGCAACGACGCGTAAGGGCCGTCCATACCTCCGGCGCCGTCCTCTGAGGCGTCTTTCTCACTGTCAAACGTAGCGGGCGCATCCGGGTCGCGCAGACCGTCGGGGACGCCATCTGAGGCGCCTTTCTCACTGTCAAACGTAGTGGGCGCATCCGTGTCGCCCATGCCGCCGGAACCGTCCTCTATACAGGCGTCGACGCAGCCGCCAAGCGACGTGTTTCCGACAAAACTGATGTGGCCGGAAAGTCTGCGCGGAATGAGCCCTACGCGGAACGCGCTTTCGAGGTCGATATTTTGCCCAAACCCGCCGGCAAGGTAAAACGATTGTGGGGGTTCCCCCATTTCGTCGATCAGGATTTCAATCCCCGCGCGGATGGCGCCCTTCGCGAGCTGGAACTCTCGTACGTCCTTCTGCGTGAAGACGATTTGCCCGCCGCCATTCCCGTCCGCTTCCGCAATGACAAACTGCTTGACCGGCGGGACGGCCCTTGTGTCGGAGGGCGCCGGCGCCGAATCTCTTTGCTGTTGCGCGATGAGCAAGTCCTCATTCTCGGAAGGCGCTGGCGCCACGGCTTTTCGCTGCTGCGCGATGAGCAAGTCCGCTGCTTTTCGCTGCTGCGCAATGAGTAAGTCCGCTGCTTCCGAAAACGCGCCGGTCTCGGCGACAAGCCCCGCGTCAAGCAATGTGGCCACCAGGCTTATGACGCCCGAACCGCAAATGCCGATAGCAGGTTTGTCGTCTATGGTCTTATACGAGAACCCGCCCGGGCCGTCTTCGTCTTCCTTGTAAGTGACTTCATAAATCGCCCCGGGCAACGCGCTCATACCGCAGGTGATATTGCCGCCTTCAAGCGCCGGCCCGGCGGCTGTGCTTGTAGTAAAAAGCCGCTCCCCGTTCCGATACGCTATCTCGCCGTTCGTCCCCATATCTACGAGCATATAAGACGGCGTGTGCCCTGATGCGGACGAAACGGCGTCATCGTCCATCCCTGTGCCCGCGAGCTTACAAGGCTCCTTTTGACCTGATACGGACAGGACAACATCATCGTCTGTCCCTGTGCCCGCGAGCTTACAAGGCCCATTTTGCCCCGATGCGGGCGAAACAGCAGCAGCGTCTGCCTGATCGTCAGCCTGCGGTCCTGCAGGCCACAAATGCTTCTCTATATTGACGAGCCCTGATACGATATCGCCGCCGACAAAAGAAGATATATATGGATAGATCAGGACCGGGCAGGATAGCGTCTCTGTCCCGAAAACCTCATTGTAGGTGTAGACCGGACTGAACGCGAATTCCGGTTCAAACGGCGCCAGCCC
>Ga0123357_10009958_pt1 | contig 12038 bp, 5 predicted proteins | sample TergutEmb28metaG_FD_89873 | JGI IMG/M metagenome (GOLD analysis project Ga0123357, IMG submission 89873) | Embiratermes neotenicus P4 segment gut microbial communities from Petit-Saut dam, French Guiana - Emb289 P4 | ecosystem: Host-associated > Arthropoda: Insects > Digestive system > Gut ...
ACAAAGAACATTACCGGTAAGACAATATATAAGGCATATTTTATTGGCATACAGACGATTGTTCCCGACGAAACAGATACATCGCTGACAACCGAACCGGAAACAGAAACGGCGGCTATTGGCGAATCTGTTGAACCAACACAGGAGACCGAATCAAAAATGACATGGATTGCCGACAAAATGGTAGATTATATTCCATTCATAATCGCGAGTTTTGCGGGAATCGTGCTTGGCGGCGGTGTAATGTATTATATAAAAACCAAAAAATTTAAAAAAGGAGCTAAATAACCACATGAAAACTAAAAAACTTATTATTTTATCTGTGACTGTTATTATGTTAATTAATATGAGCTTACCAACACTTGCGTACAATTACAATTTTGAGAGCGGGGTTGACTACAACGAGGCACTCGGCAGCCCGACAAACACGGATAATCCCGTTTCATTTGACCCTATGCAGGAAAACACGCGCCGGAACAAAGACGCGGCGTATATGCCGCCGCCATACTTTTATGGAAGCGGTGACATACCGACCGACCCGTCAAGTTTATATCATGATAATTCCGCTCCGTATAGTGTTAATACAAATGGTAGCGGTAGCAGTTCACCTTTGAACGGCTCTGATTCCAGCGGTACGCTTCCGCCTACATCAATATATAACCCTGATGTTATCAATACTCAGCCATTATATTATAGTGACGGGAGTATTGGGACGTTAGAATTTCCGCGATTCAATAAGACGATAAAAGTTTACGAAGGGGATAGCCTCGAAAATATGTTGCTTGGAGCGGGGCATTTTGAATCAACGTCGGCGTGGGACGGCAACTGCGCAATCGCCGCCCACAACAGAGGCGTACCGAATAATTTTATATTTCTCAAAGACATGGTAATAGGCGACAAAGTAAAATATGTCACGAAATACGGGCAAAGAACGTATGAAGTCATATCAACGACGCAGATTTCCGCTGACGATACATCAGGTTTGGCATGGTCTTCGGAGAATCTTTTGTCGCTTTATACCTGTGTAGAAAACGTACCCAGCCTGAGACTGCTGGTAGTTTGCAGAGAAACTACAAATTGACTTGTTTATCCGGCAGGTCATTTTTGCTTATATACCATACTTAAATAAATCGAAAGGCGCGGTGATTTTATACCTGACACATCATAAAAATCGAATAATAAATATGTAATCGGCGGGAAATCCCCGCTTTTTTATTTGTAGAAACACAATTTATAAATATCAGGAGAAATTTATTTATGAGTAAATTATTACAAAACGTGAAGACGCACAAAATAATATCCATTTTAATAGTGCTATTCATTGTACTCTCTATATTATTGGGAGTATCTTTACCCGTCTGGGGTGCGGACACTATTCAAATTTTAAGCCACGACATAGGCGCAAATCCAATTGGCATAGCATACGGCGGCAGTCAGATACACACCAGCGATGGCTATTACGTCGCAAGTGGCGTTGAATATCCGGCATATTGCCTCGACCCGTCCAAGCCCGGTGCAGGTGAAGCGGGCAGTTACTCTGTTACACTTTCGGATAGCATAACAGATCCGAAAATTTATGGCATTGTTTTGGCTGGGTATCCGTACAAAACCATCGACGAACTCGGCGTAGGCAATGATTGGGACGCGGAACTCGCGACAAAGCTGGCACTTCGAGCTTATCTAAACGGTTGGAATATAAACAGTTTTTCAGTGTACGGTTCGGACACAAGCGGCGAATACGCCGAAGTGTTAGCGGCAATAAAAAATATATACAACACAGGGATGAAAAATACGGTGATACCACCTGCGCCGTCTGTAACAGTTACGGCTACGGGTGGCAATACAATGACAGAAAATGGCGATAATCTCGTAAAAGAGTACACTGTCACATCGAATGTCACCATAAATAGTTATATTGTGGCGCTTCCGTCAAATGCTCCGGCTGGTACGAAAATAACGGCTTCGGATGGGGTGACTGAAAATACTACATTCAATGCAGGAGAAACGTTCAAACTGATAATCCCGAAAAGTAGCGTAACATCAGCAGGTTCGCTTACGCTTGACGTTACAGGGGAAGTTGCGAATCAAGTGATATTGTACGGTACGGCGAGCAGTTCATCATATCAGGATTATGCAGTGACAGGTTCGCCGCTCACTTTTAAGGACGCGAACGCATACGCGACATATGACGTTACAACGACCGAAACAACGGAGACACCTACAGAACCGACAACACAGCCTGACACATCTTCTCCTCCAACTACTACAGAAACAACTCCGCCCGAAACCACGACTCCACCTCCAGTTCCCGGCACTCTTGAGATTATAAAACTCGACGCTGGTACAAACACACCATTACCCGGAGCGGTATTCGAGATAAAAAACAAAGTAGGTAGTATTGTTTACACTGGTTCTACGGACGGCTCAGGCAAAATATCGCTGAGTTTGGACGCGGGATATTACAGCATTACTGAAATAACGCCTCCGCAAGGGTATGCGCTTGACCAAAATCCCCATAAAGATAATATTTTACTCCGCGAGGGCGAGACAACCACTGTGACTTTTACAGACAAAAAATTATCAAGTCTCGAAGTCACGAAAGTTGACGCAGATACGGGCACATTATTGCCAAATGCAACAATCAGAGTTGCCAAAAACGGCGGCACAGATTCATGGGACATTGTGACCAATGCTCTCGGCGTTGCCGTTTTAAAAGATATTCCGGACGACACTTATACCGTTACTGAAATCGTCGCGCCTGCTGGGTATATCCTCGATTCTGCGCCGCAAACCATAGTTTTACAGGCAGGTAAAATTGCAGCAATTACTCTCAAAGATAATGCAAAACCCGGAATTGTCATCAAAAAGTACGACGAAAATACGGGACTTGCGTTAGCCGGCGCAGAGTTTTCCGTCTCCAAAATGGACGGTCAAATCGTTTACGAAGGTATCACTGACGAAACGGGTATAATCAGGGTTGACAATCTTGACGCAAGGTAGTATAATATCACTGAAATCGCCGCTCCTGCCGGATATCTAAAGGCAGCGGAAAGTAAACAGGTGTATCTCGATGCAGGTAAATCTGTAGAGGTAAAATTTGATAACAGATTGCGACCGTCGTTGAAAATCATCAAAGTCGATTCGCAGACTAATCAACCATTGTCAGGCGCGAAATTTAAAGTCCAAAAGACCGAAAGTGCGACAGTTTCCGATTATGTTACCGACGCTAACGGTGAAATTATAATTCACGATTTGGACGAAGTGGTATATTCAGTTTGGGAAGTCGAAGCGCCTGACGGCTATTTGTGTAATTTTGAACACAAAGATATAAGCCTCGAATGGGGTACTACAAAACAATTGATTTTCACTAACACAGCGAAGCCGAAGTTAGAAATCAAGAAAATAGACGAAGCCACTGGGAAACCGCTTGCTAACGCGAAGTTCCGCGTCACAGCGACGGAAAGCAAAACGGTATCTGAGTATGTGACGGATAATACCGGGACGATTTTAATTGATAATCTGAACGAGGAAATATACTCGGTTGAGGAAATTGTCGCTCCATCGGGGTATTTGCTTGAAACACAGCACAAAGACATTTCTCTCGAAGCTGGCACAACAAAGACGTTAGTATTTACTGACAAGGCTTGCCCGAAGTTAGAAGTACAAAAAATAGATTCAATTACAAAACTGCCGATAGCTGGAGCAAAATTCCGAATTACAAAAACAGACGATTTAACAGTATCTGAATATACGACTGACGATACAGGCACAATTTTGATAGATAATCTCGAACAGTCCACTTATACTGTGCAGGAGATTACTGCTCCTGACGGCTACATTGGGGACAGCCAAATCAAAAATATTCAGTTAGAATGGGGTAAAACCTCCACTTTAATATTTGAGAATATTCGCAAACCTACTTTGATTTTTACGAAACTCGACGGATTAACCTATCTGCCTGTGCCGAATACGACATATAAAGTTGAATATGAAAACAGCGATGGCGGACTTGTGAATCTCGGCACATATCGTACCGATACCAACGGACAAATAATTCTCCCACAGGTAAATGCTGGGTGGTATGTGATTACCGAAACGATACCAGCACCCGGATATACTTTGGCAGCAAATCCTGTGACACGGAAATATCTTGCCCCCGGTGAAAATGCCTATACGAATTTCGCCGCGACATCAGGAGAAGTTGGCGATATAAGCGGAGCGAATATAATGGCTTTGTCTGGCAGCGATTATTCCGCTACAGGTCAGGAAACGATAAATTACCCGTTAAATTCTATAGTTATACGCAAAGTGAACGCGGTTACCGGCGAATTGCTTGCAGGTGCGGCTTTCGAGGTGCGACAGGTTTCGGGCGACATATCAGGCAATTCGGGAACTATAATCGGACGCTATACGACCGATAATTCCGGCGTTATCGTGATTACAGGGTTACAACCCGGCGCATATATAGTTGAGGAAGTGAAAGCCCCCACGAATTATATGTTATCTGAAAACAGTCAACAGCAGGTATGGCTGAAATCAGACGGCACAAGTATCGTCGAGGTTACATTTGCGAACATTCCGTATGGTTCAATCCTCGTCACAAAGACAGACGCGCAAACCGGCAAACCTCTCGCAAACGCGCGTTTCCTCGTGACTGACGGTTCAGGCGCGGTTTCGGGCAATACAAACGGCGAATTTATCACCGATGAAAACGGCGAATGTTTAGTATCGAACCTCAAGCCGGGCAGCTACGTTATAACGGAAATCGAAGCCCCTGCCAATTATGCCATCGACACCACGTCGCAGACAGTAAACGTAGGCATTGACGGCAAGACTTATAAAGTGAGTTTCAAAAATCAGCCTGCCGGAACGATTGTTATACGCAAGATGGATTCCGTTTCAAAAGAACCTCTCGCAGACGCGGAATTCAAAGTAACAACAAGCGGCGGAAATGTCGTCGGCAACAGCAACGGTATTTATAAAACCGATACCACAGGCATTATCACAATCCCTCACCTGCCGAAAGGAAGCTATATTATTCAGGAAACAAAAGCTCCTGACGGCTATATCCTCGAAAATCAATCACAGACCATAGAGATTGACTACGGAAAATCATATACACTTGATTTCTATAACAAAAAGATGAGCGGGTTACAGATTATCAAGATAGACAGCACCACAAAGCAGCCGCTTAAAGGAGTTGAATTCACCGTATATATGCAAAGCGGCGAATTGGTAGGGCGATACGTCACAGACGCGAACGGAGTTATCATCGTTGATACGCTCTCTCCGGGGTGGTATAAGGCGGTCGAAACAAAAACGCTTGACGGCTATTTAATCGACGATACTCCTAAAGATTTTCAGATTACCGCAAACCAATTCGTTCAGTTGGTATTTGAAAACGCACCCATGTCAAGCCTGATTATACGCAAGGTTGACGCCGATACCCGCGAACCGTTAGAGGGTGCTGAATTTACCGTCAAAACGGCAGACAGCTCTATCATAGGCATTTACCGCTCCGACGAGGACGGCACGGCGGTTGTTCCTACGCTTGCTCCGGGGTGGTACACTGTAACGGAAACCGCCGCTCCCACAGGCTATTCTCTCGGCGATAATATGCAAACGGTTGAAATCACAAACAGCAAAACGGTCACAATAGAGTTCGGAAACCGTGCTTTCGGCTCGATAGTCATCAAAAAGGTTGACGAAATCACAGGCGCGCCGCTGACAGGAGCGACTTTCAGCGTATATCGTCAAGCCGGAGCTTATGTCGGCGAATTCACAACGGGAATCGACGGCACAATCAGCATACCGAACGTAGAACCGGGTTGGTATGTAATCTCTGAAACTAAATCTCCGAATGGCTATACGCTCGACAGTACGGCAAAAACCGTGGAAGTAAAATCGGTCGTTCCTACTGTTACGACTTTCACCGATAAGCCCTTGTCCGGTATTCAAATAATAAAGACAGATTCCACGACGAATTTACCGCTTGCGGACGCTACATTCAAAGTTGAACGACCAAACGGCGAGGTCATCGGGACTTACAAAACTGATGTTTCAGGCAAAACCCTTATAAGCGGACTGACTGAGGGGACGTATATTGTAAGCGTGCGCCCATAAGAACATTTTGAAAATAAAATGTTCGCGGGGTTATGTTAAATTCCGCCTTTAGCAAGCGGTAGGTAAAAGTATTGAGCGGTACAGCTGAACCTAAACTCGCAAGCGAGTTTCATTCAGCAAAACCGCAACCTATTACCCCTTGATTTATCCAAAAGGGAAACCGGACGGGGAGTGTAGCATATCAAGGACGGTTATGTAAATATAATCGGACGGTGCGTGTGGAGTATGAACTTCACATATTTCACAGGACGCACGGGGGTAAAAACATTGTGTACGAGGATGACAGCAGGATTGCTTGAAGCGATAGCCGGAGGTCGGGGATAATATACTCCCCTGCATACATGAAGATATACTTGCAGGTGCTTTGGCGGTAATATTTCACTTATATATTACCACGAGATACTCAAAGCAGACCAGAACTACAGGATAGTAGAAAACGGCGTAAGTCGCGTCCGACAACACGATAAGCTAATTTCATAACCACTAAATGGGGATTGCCTAAAAGGAAGCGTCGCGAAAAATCGCGGTGTTGGGAGCATAATGAGAAAAGCGTCCCTATACTAATATAACGGTGATAAACCAATATATTCAGTAATTCCTCACTGGGTGAATAGTATTTCCGCAAGGGAATATAATAGCTCAGAAATGGTAACAAAGCTCTCATAGTAGTCAGAGTAGCCCGAAGTAACGGGCATAGCCGCAAAACGGAAGCGGGAAATCCGCGCACACTGGTATGGCAGCATATCAGACACTATTTACGAATGGTGCTGGCGAAGGGGAGCAGTTTGTTTGTCAATACAATAAAGGAAAATGCGAGGTGCATAAAATGAGAAATCCAAAACATGTATTGAAAAGTTTAGAAGAACAGTCATGTAAAGACAAAGAATACAAGTTCGACAGGTTATACCGTAACTTGTATAACCCAGAGTTCTACGAGCTGTCATACAACAAAATTGCGAAGTCGCAAGGGAGTATGACGGCGGGAACAGACGGATTAACACTCGACGATATGACGACATCGCGAATAGACCGCATAATATCGTCGCTTAAAGACCATTCTTATCAGCCAAACCCGGCAAGGCGCGAATATATCGCCAAACAGAATAACCCGGCGAAAAAGCGTCCGCTCGGCATACCGTCTACGGACGACAAGCTGATACAGGAGGTAGTCAGAATGATTTTAGAAGCAATATACGACAAAACTTTTTCAGACAGGTCGCACGGTTTCAGACCCGGTAAATCATGCCATACCGCACTAAAAGAAATAAAAGTATTATTTACAGGCGCAAAGTGGGTGATAGAGGGCGACATCAAAGCGTGTTTTGACAGCTTCGACCACCATGTGCTAATCGGCATATTGAGACGAAAAATAGAGGACGAACAGTTTATCAACCTTATGTGGAAACTGCTGAAAGCGGGCTATATGGAGCAGTGGGAATATCACGGCACATATTCCGGTACCCCGCAGGGAAGCGGCTGTAGTCCAATACTCGCGAATATATATATGTCGGAATTAGACGTATTCATGGAGAACTACAAATATGATTTCAACATCGGAAAAACAAAAAGACCTGCAAGCAAAGAGTACAGGAAAATTCATTGGAGATACGGAAAGCTGAAAGAAAAACTGAAAAGTTCGGAAAGAACGGACGAAACAGTAAAAGAGCTTAAATGTATTCAGAAAGACCTGTTATCAACGCCGTACTATCCCGCAATAGACCCGAAATACAGACGCATACAGTATAATCGGTACGCAGATGATTTTGTGGTGGGAATAATCGGCTCAAAAGCGGAAGCTGAAAAGGTAAAACAGGACATCAAAACATTTCTTAAAGATACTCTGAAATTGACATTATCAGACGAGAAAACCAAAGTAACTCATTCAGGCGAATTAATCAGATATCTGGGCTACGATTTCACAGTATCAAGAAGCAAGGACGTAAAACGCTCTGAAAACGGAGACCTACAGCGAACCATATATGGCAGAGTATTACTGTACGTGCCATATGATAAATGGTTCGGCAAACTCCAAGAATACAAAGCTTTTAAAATCGTGAAAGACAACGACGGCAAGGAAAAATGGAAAGCTCTGCACAGGGGCTTCCTGATGAACAGAAAAGAAATAGAAATCATCAGTCAGTACAACTCGGAAATCAGAGGCGTATATAATTATTATAGATTGGCGGAGAACGTGTCGGTGTTAAATGACTTTTACTATATAATGGGAACCAGTATGTATAAAACATTCGCCGCGAAATACAACACATCTATAAATAAGATAAAGGAAAAGCGCATGAGAAACGGCGTGTTCGGCGTGGAATACACAAATAAAGCCGGAGCGCAGTTCTGCGAATTCTACAACGGTGGGTTCACCAAAGTGGACGAGCCGTACTTTGAAGATGTAGATATATTGCCGAATTATAAGCGTTACGACAAGCCGAACAGTTTAGCAAAACGGCTTAAATCCAACAAATGCGAAGCGTGCGGGGCAGTTTCGGACGAATTGCATATGCACCATGTCAAACGCCTGAAAGACTTAACTGGCAGGAATGAATTTGAACTGATGATGTTGACAAAACGCAGGAAATCCCTCGCGTTATGTCAGAACTGTTTCAATAAAACGCATGAATGATTCTTTTAAATTGAACAAATGGCGAGCCGGATACATCGAGAGGTGTCCGTCCGGCTCTTGTAGGGGGTGCAGGCGAACTCTGCGGAGGTTACACTCTGAAAGACGCGCCAATCCTACCTTATGAAACTGTCGCGCCGAACGGGTATATATTGAATGAAAGTCCGAAATCGGTAAATGTCAGCGGCGGTAAACTTGTCAGCGTTGAGTTCCTCGATAAACCTTTAAGCGGGATAGCGATTGTCAAACTTGACGCTGTTACGCATAAACCATTGCAGGGCGCGGCGTTCACAGTCACAAAAGCGAACGGCGAGCGTATTGGCACTTTCAAAACGGAAGCTGACGGCAAAATCATTATTCCCAACCTTGACGAGGGTGTGTATGTGGTAGGCGAAATAACCGCACCTGATGGGTACACTATCGACGAAACGCCGAAAAACGTGACTGTGAAATCCGATGCGCTTGCGACGGTTGAATTTAACGACAAACCGTACTCAGGCATACAGATTATCAAAACTGACGCTGTTACGAATGCCCCGCTTACAGGCGCGACTTTTGTTGTAGAACACGCCAACGGGGAAAAGGTCGACACGTATAAAACAGACGCGGCAGGTAAAATTATTGTACCTGACCTCCCTGAAGGGACATATGTCGTTTCGGAAACAATCGCCCCGTCTGGCTATGTCAAAAGTGATACACCTCAAACAGTTACCGTAAAATCGGGCAAACTGACAACGGTTGAATTTACAAACCATCCGATGTCCGGCATTGAAATTACAAAAAAAGACTATTTTACAAACACAGCGTTAAGCGGCGCAACCTTTGTTGTTGAACGCTCTGACGGTTTGAAAGTCGGAGAATTTACAACAGATATGACAGGTAAAACCATTGTTTCCGGCTTAATCGACGGCACTTATATAATTTCGGAAACAGTCGCCCCATCTGGCTACGTCATCAGCGAATCGCCGAAAACAGTGGTTGTGACTTCGGGTAAACTCACAAGCGTGACTTTTCTGGACAAGCCGCTTTCGGGGATAGAAATTTTAAAGCTTGATAAATTTACACATCTTGCATTGAGCGGCGCGACTTTTGAGATAGCCCGTGCAGATGGCGAAAAAATCGCTACAGTAAAAACTGATAGCACGGGGAAAGTTGTTGTATCAAACCTTAATAATGGTGTGTATATTGTTAGTGAATCAATCGCCCCCGATGGATACCAGATTGACAATGTTCCTCAAACAGTTGAGGTGAAATCGGGCAAATTAACACAAGTAGAGTTCGACGATAAGCCGTTTTCTACATTGAAAATTCTCGAACTTGACAGCATTACTCGTACACCGCTTGCTAATGTAGAATTTACAGTCAGCAAGATGAACGGTGAAAAAATCATGAATGAGTTCGGAAGCCTCACTTTTAAAACGGATGTTTCGGGTGCGATTTATATTCCTCGATTAGTTGATGGGTATTATGTGGTAACTGAAATTAAAACGGCAGACAATTATTTTATCGACAGCGAACCCAAGACTGTTTTGGTCGAAGCCGACAAAGATACAGTTTTGGAAGTCACCAACGTTCCAATGAGCAGTCTGTTAATCGTGAAAACAGATGAACAGACGGGCAAACCGCTTGCGGGAGTTGTGTACGATGTAAAAAAAGTTGACGGCACATTCGTCGCAGGTGATATAAAAGACGGCAACCAGCCCGGAACGCCGGATAATTCGCCTACCAAATCTACAAGCGAAAACGGAGATGTCACGGGCAGTTATACCACCGACGCGAATGGCAGAATACAAATCAACGGCTTACAAGCGGGTGAATATATGGTCGTGGAGCGCAAAGCGTTAGATAACTATGAACTTGACACTAAAGTATATAATATCACCGTATTACCGGGAAAACAGGCGACATTACAGCTCACAAATAAGCCAAAGTCCGGCATAAGATTGACAAAAATAGACAGTGTTACTAAAGCACCAATTTATAACGTAGAGTTTATGCTTTTCGACGCAAATAATAAAGTGATAGGCACTTATTATACAGATAACGCCGGAGTAATCGACTTCCCGAACGATATACCCGCAGGGCGCTACACGATACGCGAAACACGTGCGGCAGCTGGCTATTACCTCGACGATGTACCCAAAACGGTTGAGTTTGTCGCTGGTCAGGTTACGGAAATCACATGGATGAATACTCCGCAGATGGGACAGATACAGCTACAAAAGAAGTCCGCAGACGCTAACGAAATAAACGGATTGCCTGCGGGTACGCCTTTGGCTGGTGCTGTTTTCGAGGCATACAATTATAAAACGGGAAACCTTGTTGACCGCTTCGTTTCCGGCAGCGACGGTAAGGCTGTATCAAGTCCGCTACCTCTTGGACGGTATATCATCAAAGAGGTTCAGGCTCCGAACTATTATTTGCTGTCTGACAAAGAATTCGATATAGAGATAGAATTTGCCGCGCAGATAATCAAAATGGATTTTTTGAATTATTCTGTCAAGACAGGCGTGAGTATTATAAAAACCGGCAATGTGGAAACCATGCCCGGCGACCTTATACGCTACGACATCAAAGAGATACGCAACACGTCAAACGTACCGCTTACCGATTTCTACTGGCGTGATGTACTGCCTGTTGACGCTGTGCGCTTGAATAAAATCGTGACCGGCAGTTATAATCAATCGCTGAAATATAAGATATTAGCTGTGACAAATAAGGGTGACACAAAAATAATAGCAGACAATCTTTCTACTACGAAAAACAACGTAATCAACTGTTCTCCAGCTTCGTTAGGGTTGAAAAACGACGAATTTATCACGAGTTTTACGTTTATGTACGGCACGGTCAAGGCAGGGTTCGCGCAAGTCGAAACTCCGCAGATATATGTTGATGTATTAAAGACATTACCTAACGGGTATAAGTTCAGCAACAAAGTTGACGCGGGCGGCAAATACAACGGAGAATGGGTTGTATTCAATAATTCGTGGCAGACGACAGTTTTTTCAAAGGCAGACAAGCTCCCCAAAACGGGTTATTAAGCAAAAAATGGGTTAGGGGCGATTCATTTCGCCCCTTTTCTCCCCTGTCTATACACGTACAAAATTTTCATACCCGGTATGTTACGTCATTTTTTCTTATATGCGGATTTTGCTTATTTTTCCCTTGTGTTCATATCGCATTCAGCTTTGATTTTCATACATTGAATAGCATAGTCTGTATCTTCCTCGGTTTCTATTTTAAACCTGTTTTCGTTGGATTTCCATCCCATTTTATATAATTTGCC
>Ga0123357_10009959_pt1 | contig 12038 bp, 10 predicted proteins | sample TergutEmb28metaG_FD_89873 | JGI IMG/M metagenome (GOLD analysis project Ga0123357, IMG submission 89873) | Embiratermes neotenicus P4 segment gut microbial communities from Petit-Saut dam, French Guiana - Emb289 P4 | ecosystem: Host-associated > Arthropoda: Insects > Digestive system > Gut ...
CCTCCCCGTGATGGTCTGCGCGCAACGTTTTGAAACAGGCCTCCAGGCCCCCGCCCGGTCGCAACAATCGCAAACCAGCGAGCCGGATGAAGGATGAAATCACTCCATCGCCAATCGAGCGGTTCCGGTTGAGATGCGCGAATCGCGCCAGCCGCCTCTCACGCAGACTGCCTCAGATCGATGGAACTGTCCCGGCAGTCGATCCTGCTGTGCGCAATCGACGCGTTCAAACCTGACTTGCGGAACCGCCTGGTGCCGCGATTTCCTCACGGCATCCCGCACAATTCGGGAAACAATTCCAGCCGCTCGGCTCGGAGGACACACTTCCGCCGCCTTTCTGAACGGGTATGGATCATGAAGACGGGTGGCGAAGCCGCACTCTACGGGCATTTGCCGGCTCGAATGGCAGGTGGCGGTGGCGGTGCAGCACTTCACCGCAAGTCCGGCTGGCGCGCCCGCGCTGATCGGGAGGGCGATAACGCCTGCAACCCCGCAGCCTGCCGCTTGTCTGTGCGAAATCGCCGAGTCGGCGATGCATGGCCGCAACCGTGCCTTCGTCGACCTGTTCTTTCGCTCACTGCATTCGGACGAAAAGCTGGAGCTCAGCTTGCAGCACGGGCTTCTTCGCAGCCCACATGGAACCGGCTGTGAAACATGAAACATCGTTGTGAAGCAGACTGCGAGATTACAACATGGACAGGAAGATCATCAAGGGCGTCGAGGTCTGGTCAGGCAGCGCAAACGTCCATGCTGATCTTGAACTGCCAGATGCTGAAGAACTCAGGATCAGGACGGATCTCGTGATCAGGATCCGCAGAACGATTCTTTGCCTCGGACTGGCCCAACAGGCCGCCGCCAAACGGATGGGGATCCAGGATCCCGAGATGGCACGCATGATGCGTGGAGATTTTGCAGATCTGACCCAATGCCGGCTGATTGAGTGTCTAGCCCGCCTCGAACTGTGAAAAACAAGACCGTTGACACGAAGGTCACCATGGCTTGAAGAACCTGGCGCGACGCCATGTCTCGGCCGCAACCACCGCACGTGCATCGTCATCCATCACATTGAGCGTTGCGCCAGTCAACACAGATGCTCGTAGCGACAGATCCCGATCCATCGCACCAATAACCAGATCGGCCAGCGCGCCGGGTTGCTCAACCTGCAACACCAGAATGCACTCCACCAACTCACGGCTGCGACCTTTACGGAATGCCTGTTCCATCCTTTCCAGGCTCCATCACAACACCATCGGTCACGGCTTTTTGAGCCTTTTGATCTGTGCAACCACCGCCGCCTGTTGTCTTTACGTTAAGCGATCCACTATCCTTTTCCGTCGCGCTTTCCCGGCCTTCTTCACCGTCCGCCCCGCTCCCGGCTGCTTCGCAGCTCCCCTGTTTCCTGTTGTCGCCGATTTGGGTGTTGACGCGATTCTCTTCCGCCTGCGTCTACAGACGAAAGCTGAATCTTCGCTGTTGTGCATGTAGAGGTGGCCGACGCCATCGCCCGATGCGCCGATCATCATCCAGCCTCGGCCGCTGATGGGGTTCCCCTCGTCGTGTCCTTCCCACGAGAATTCGGCACAGGGCGAGCCGTCGTTCACGCCATAGCGCACATCGAGAAAACCCTCAACCGTTCCGAAGGAGAAGTGACCTTCCGAATTCTTCCCGAAGGTCAGATGTCCATCTTCGAGAAAATCCAGGTAGTCGTTGTCCCAGCTGTCCATTTCCACAAGGCGCCAGCGACCCGCAAATGTCTTCGCCACGCCGGGTTTCTTGACCATCATCGCACTCGATCCTCACTCCACTTGCGGTTGCCATTGCTGGATTATGGATCTTCGCCGACCGCAACGCCAGCATGATCCCGATCTGCCGTCAGACCAGTAGACCTGGCACGGCACCAGGCATCACCCGCAACCACCGTCAGCGCCTCATCGTCCATCCGATCGAGCGCAGCGCGCAATCAGAGCCTATGCGCCGGCGGGCAGTTCGCGATTCCATCGCACCAGGTCACTCAGGGCACCGGGCTCCTGAGCCGGCAACGCACACATGGGCTCGATCTGCGCAAGGTCGCAGGTTCGCCCTCAAGGCCTGTTCCGTCCGGTCCAGGATCTCACGGGGGGGCATGACAACTCCTTCGCCTGCCGGATCTCCCGCCCATTTTCCCGCAACCTGCGCCGTCTTCAAGGAGCCTTTTTGTGCACCAGCCTTCGGTCACCGTCCTCCGGCTGCACGCATCGCGCCTCATGCTCACGTACACTGCCACAGCTGCGCGCTGATCCGACAGCTCGGGCACCAGAATGTATAATTGCAGCCTCCGCTCCCCCACGCCCATCCCCGGCCATCCCTTTGCGGCAAGTGCGAATCCAGTTGCATCACAAAAGCCATAGTCTTCTGGCAATCCGGGCATTCGGGATGATCCGCGCTCTGCACCCAGGCCGGAGGGCCGCCTGCCCGATTCAGATTCTGGCGATTGTTGGATGCCCCCCAGTCCTGCCATGCCCACCGCTGCGGCGCCCGAAACAGTTCAACTTTCGCTTCCATCAAGGGTTCCTCCACAAACTCCGGTGTCAGCGGCGCGAGATGGCACTGCGATTCATGGGGATGAGGCAAACCAGCAGCATCATGGCGATAGAACAGGACAGAACTTTCCCAGCCCTGGCAACTCAGACAGGTGCCGAAGGTGACAACTTCCGCTCCGCCCACATCCGCAACACAGAGCAGCCGATGCAGAGATCCGTGACAGAATCCACAGATCTCGCCCAAGGTTCCGCCCATCGCAGTGGTGGCGACGGCCTGCGCACGCCCCGCCACATCAAAAGTCGGATGCACATTCCAGATCGCCCTTTTCCATTCGGGAATTTCGGCCCACATATGTTTGCGCTGCACCGCAGACAGGCGCAGGTGCAGCGGCCGTTCATCATGCAGGGCCCGCAGTTCCGCACCATCCAGATCATAACCCGCCATCAGCAGCAGAGAACGGCCGTTGAAAGCGGGAAAGGTACCTCTTCCGGCCAGTCCCCGTTCGGCCATCTCCCGCACCACGGCGGGGCGACGTGAATGCAGCAATGCCACAACCAGTTTGTCGTGGTTCGGGTCTGTCAGGGACAAGCCCTCAAGCCGCCGCCTGGCATCGGCCACGGCGGCATCGTCCATGGCCCGCCAGGCAGCGGTGACATTGAGTTCGCCATCTCCCCGAACCCGCGCCAGCGCCGTCAGCTGGTCCCAGTCGTTCTGAAATACCGCCGGCATCTGCGCGCTGGCAAACTCCAGAACGTCTTTCACCATCTCCGACAGCCCTCCCGACTTTGAACCGGACCCGGTGCCGGACCTCGCCGTGGATCTGGCACGACGCCAGGCATCGGCCACAACCACCGCCAGCGCATCGTCATCCATAAGATCGAGCGTCGCGCCAATCAAAGCCGATGCCCGGCCAGGCAGTTCCCGATCCATCGCGCCAATGACCAGATCGACCAGCGCCCCAGGTTCCTGAGCCTGCAACGCCAGCATGTCGTCCATGGGGTCAAAAGCCCCCTTCGTCCTCCAGACCTGTTCCGTCTTATCCAACAACTCACTGGGCGTCATCACAGAAACACTCCTTGCGACTTTGCTGCCTGTCCTTCGCAACCACAGCCGGTTTCACAGCCTTCCCTGCCGCAGCTTTCCCGGCTTTCTTTGCTGTCTTCCGGACCGCTTCGGGCACGTTTTTCGCAGGCGGTCTTCTTCGCTTCTCACTTTCTTTCCTCTTTCCTGTTCGTTGCTTTCCGGCTGGTATCTCTAAAGCAGCCATCTTTGTCGCAACCTTGTTTGTCTTCCTGGCTTTCTTCGCCGCGGATCACCTCGACGCCCCTCCTGTTTCGCGTTTCGCAAGCTCACCGCCAGGAAATGATCCGGGGCTGTCTTTTGTCTTTCCTGGGTGTGCCCTTGGCCTTCGGTCTTGTCGCACGCGGGCCGAGCGAGGCGAAGAACTCTCGATGCGCCAGTCTACGCACTCGTGAAGCCCAGACGCCAGACGGCGGGGGGGGCGATAGACGCGTAACGCCTCGCGCTGTCGTGGCGCGAGGGGTGTTGCGGTGCACCAGGATCAATCGGTTCAAGATGGGTTTCGCAAGCGACCGTCTCCCGGTGGAGATTTGGCGCCAGCCGCGGAGAAAATTCGCACTTACCGAAAGACGCCCATGGCTGACACCGGCTGACACCTGACTGGCGCCAACATCGCCGCGACTGGCACGCCGGCAACAGCCCAAAGATTTTTGACAAAATTTGTGTCGAAAGCCTTGAATTCCGCAAATCCTTTGACATATCCTTTGTCGAAAGAAGCCGCCCCCTCGGTCTGCCCGACATCACCGCCTGCCTCTCGGGAAGTCCTGCCATCCCTGCAAAAGCCTGCATTTTCCCGCCCGCCATCCAAGGAGAAGCATGTCGCCGCCATTCACCGCTGCCTCACCTGCGCCAACGCTGCGAAATTCCTGTCCGCCGCGACCAGACTTCTTCTTCTGCATAAGGAGCAGGACCCGCTCCTCGTGATCGCTCCCCGGCCCATCACCCCTCACCACCAATGGCCTGCCGTTTCATACCTATCTTTCGCCAGCCCCCCACCCTGGTTATGATTTTGAGGAGACTGAGATGACTGCAACACGGCAGCAGACCACGATTGATCCCCTCCGCATCTTCATCGGCAAAAGGGCGCGGGGTCTGCCGGTGCCTCTGGTGGCGACCAGCTTCGATGTCGTGATCGACGGCGGCCTTGCCGTGGTCACCGCATCGCGCATTTTCCGCAATGCCGAGTCCTCCAGCATCGAGGCCACCATCACCTTCCCGGTGCCGGTCCATGCCAGTCTGTTTGCGCTGAAAATCCGCATCGGCGAGCGTGTTCTTGGAGCGCACGCCAGGCGCAAAGACGCAGCGCGCCAGACTTACGAAGATGCACTTGATCGCGGCAGGACCGCAGTGCTGCATGAAGAGGTGCTGCGCGGCGTGCATATGCTCTCGGTCGGCCATCTCGCCCCCGGAGCCGAAATCGCGGTCACATCAAGCTTCGCCGCTTCTCTGACCCATCTGGGCGACCGCGCAACCTTGCGCATCCCGCTCACCGTCGGCGACATTTACGGGGCCTCCCCCCTCTCCGACGTCGATGATCTGGTCTGCGGCGATACACTGCCGGACGCCGAACTCACCGTCGCCTGCCGTGACGGCAGCGTAAAGCTGATCGGCGGTATGATTGAGGACAGCCGGGCCCGGATCGCCCTCAACGCCCCGATTGATCTCGAAGTGACGGGCTGGACGCCGCACGATCTTACCGGCCGCGCCGCCGATGGGCGCAACGTCGCTCTGCGCATTGCGCCGACGCCAGGTGAAGAGCTCCCCCTCGATACTGCGATCCTGGTCGATCGTTCAGGCTCAATGGCGGAGCCCTGCACCGACAATCGCGAAGCCGGCACCAAACATGATGTCGTGGTCGCCGCCTTGCGACGGATCGCCGAGGCAGCCTGGAAGTCCGACAGGATCGATCTGTGGGAATTCGCCAATGTCGCGACCTTTGTCGGCTCAACGCGACCGGGAAGTGACGGGCAGGCCGATCTCACCACACTGGCACAGGCACTGAACAGCCCCCATGGCGGCACCGAGATCGGAAGGGCGCTTGATCGCGTCCTGAGCGCATCCAGCACGCGCAACCTCTTACTGATCACCGACCGCAAAAGCCATGCGCTCGACGTCCAGGCACTGGTCCGACGCAGCCGCCGCATCTCGGTGGTGCTGGTCGGCGAAGACAGCCTGGAGGCCAATGTCGGACATCTGGCGGCGCTGTCGGGTGGAGAAATCTTCGTTGCCACCGGTTCCGATCTGATCGCGGCAATCGAGAGCGCAGTGCGCGCACTCCGGATCCACTCTTCGCCGCCCCTGATCACGGGTTCACTGATCGAGCAGGTCGAGCTTCGTCGTGGCGCAATGACGCTCACCGCACGCTGGCGCCAAGGCGACGCGATCGATGGCGATGCGCTGTTTCATCGCGCTGTGACCGCCATGGCGGCGAGCCTGGCGCTGCCGGCCATGGCGGATGAAAGTGCCGCAGCGTTTGCAGAGGCCGAGGGGCTCGTCACCCCTCTCACCAGCCTGATCCTGGTCGACGAGGAAACAACCCAGGACGACGCCATTCCCGCAACCCGGAAAATTGCGCTGCCCGCTCCCCGAACCCTCTCTTCCCTCCAGGAACTCCAGGATCGCCTGCGTGACAGCCTGTCCTGTGCTAACCGAGTTCGCGATGCGGAATCCTCGGACGCGGAAGCCTTGGACGCGAAACCCACTCGCAATTCCAATAAGCCCAGCCGCACTCCCAGACTGGAAAACCTGCCGTGCGTCCGCGCTCCTAAACCAAAGTTCCTGCCAAACCGCAAACCTTCACTCAGCCTCATCGGCCAGATCCGATATATTGCTCTGCGCATCCGCTGGGAGGATGTCACCGACCAGCTCCAGAACGGTGATCTCGCCGCTCTGGCGTCGCCCGACGCCAAGGCGATCCGCGCGCTTGCCGGACGGCAGGCGATGATTGATATGGCCGCGAAATACGCCATCGACCCGGTGTTGCTCGTCATCGCCCTCATGGCATTCTGGAGTTCCGAATCCAGTGCTGCTGCGGCAGCGACCTGCCGCGGCATCTTCGGCACGCGGCCGATCGACACCTGCCTGGAGGCGATTGAAGCCATTCAGGCCCTTGAAGGCTTTGAAGCACATCCCCCGCACTCCCTGCCTGCGGATTGAGAATTGAGTGACTCCGCATACTGGAATTCATCAATCAACAGACTCCCGATCGCGATTCTGAGGAAGCAGACATGACCGCAGCACGCCAGCAGACCACGATTGATCCGCTCCGCATCTTCATCGGCAAAAGGGCGCAGGGGCTGCCCGTGCCCCTGGTGGCAACCAGCTTCGGTGTCGTGATCGACGGCGGTCTTGCCGTGGTCACCGCATCGCGCATTTTCCGCAATGCCGAGTCCTCCAGTATCGAGGCCACCATCACCTTCCCGGTGCCGGTCCATGCCAGCCTGTTTGCCCTCAAGATCCGTATCGGCGAGCGTGTTCTCGGAGCACAGGCCATGCGCAAGGACGCCGCGCGCGAGTCTTATGAAGATGCACTGGATCGCGGCAGGACCGCTGTGCTGCACGAAGAGGTGCTGCGCGGCGTCCATATGCTTTCGGTCGGCCATGTCGCCCCCGAAACCGAAATCGAGGTCACCTCAAGCTTCGCCGTTTCGCTGACCAATCAAGGCAGCTGCGCAACCTTGCGCATCCCGCTTACCGTCGGCGACATTTACGGGCACTCCCCCCTCTCCGACGCCGATGATCTCGCTTGCGGCGGCGCGCTGCCGGACGCCGATCTCACCGTCGCCTGCCGTGACGGCAGCGTCCGCCTGATTGGCGGCAAGCTCGAAGACGGCCGGGCCCGGATCGCCATCAACGCCCCGATCGATCTCGAAGTGACGGGATGGACACCGCGCGACCTCAACGGCCGCGCCGCCGACGGCCGCGCCGTGGCCCTGCGCATTGCGCCGACGCCAGGTGAAGAGGTCCCCCTTGATGTCGCGATCCTGGTCGACCACTCCGGCTCCATGGCGGAGCCCTGCACCGGCGATCGCGAAGGCGGCACCAAGCATCACGTCGTCGTCACCGCCCTGGAACGGATCGCGAAGACGGTCGGCAAGTCCGACAGGATCGACCTGTGGGAATTCAACTATGAGGCGAGCTATGTCGGTTCAACACGACCGGGAAGCGAGAGCCAGACGGATCTCGTGACCCTGGCGCAGGCACTGAGCAGCCCCCGCTACGGAACCGAGATCGGAGGGGCGCTTGATCGCGTGCTGACCGCATCCAGTGTGCGCGACCTCTTACTGATCACCGATGGCAAAAGCCATGCGCTCGACGTCCAGGCACTGGCCCGACGCGGCCACCGCATCTCAGTGGTACTGGTCGGCGAGGACAGCCTGGAGGCCAATGTCGGACATCTGGCGGCGCTGTCGGGTGGAGAAATCTTCGTTGCCACCGGTTCCGATCTGATCGCGGCCATCGAGAGCGCCATGCGCGCACTCCGGATCCTCTCTCTGCCGCCTCTCATCACCGGTTCACCGCTCGAACGGGTGGTGCTTCGCCGTGGCGGAATGACGCTCACCGCACGCTGGCAGGAAGGCGACACGATCAATGGCGATGCGCTGTTTCAGCGTGCCGTCGGCGCCCTGGCGGCAAGCCTGGCACTGCCGGCGATGGCGGATGACCGCGCCGCCGCGCTTGCCGAGGCCGAAGGGCTTGTCACCCATCTCACCAGCCTGATCCTGATTGACGAGGAAACGGTTCAGGAGTCCATTCCCGCAACCCGCAAAATTGCGCTGCCCACGCCCAGAACCCTCGGTCTGATCGAAACCGCCCTTGTCTGTGACCTCGCGCCCGGCCCGTCGTCGTTGAGTTCTCTCGAGGTGCCCCACGAGGAAACCGCAGGCGCGAAGCCTGCACAGAATCCGAACCTCGAGTTCGTCGCCGGAGCTCCTGAACCACTATTCCTCTATAAAGCCGAGCCTCCATTCAGCCTGTTCGACCACGTCCGATATATCGCTTTGCGCATCCGCTGGCAGGATATCGCCGCGTCTCTCCAGAATGGTGATCTCTCCGCCCTGGCAGACTCCGACGCCAGCGCCATCCGGGCTCTTGCCGGCCGGCAGCGGATCATTGATATTGCCGCGAAATATGCCCTCGATCCGCTGCTGCTCGTCATCGCCCTGATGGCATTCTGGAATGCTGAATCAAGTGATGCGGCGGCCGGGACCTGTCGCGTCATCCTCGGCGGGGTGCCGATTAAAAAGTGCCTGGCTGCCATTGAGGCCGTTGGCGTCATTGATCGCCTGGAGGCCATCAACGCACTCGATGCTGCGGATTGAGAATTTCAGTGGCTCCGCACGGCCCCTCGGCTGTCATACCGCCGATAGGCTCGGACGCCACCAGCATCCTGGAATTCATCCGCAAGACGACTGATCGCAATTTTGAGGACACCGACATGACCCCCGCACGCCAGCAGACTTCGACGGACCCGCTCAGCATGTTCCTTGACGCAAAGGTTCAGGGCCTGCCGGTGCCCCTGGTGGCAACAAGCTTCGATGTCGTGATCGACGGCGGCCTTGCCGTGGTCACCGCAAGGCGCATTTTCCGCAATCCCGAGTCCTCCAGCATCGAGGCCACCATCACCTTCCCGGTGCCAGTCCATGCCAGCCTGTTTGCGCTGAAAGTCCGCATCGGCCAGCGTGTTCTTGGAGCGCACGCCATGCGTAAGGACGTCGCTCGCTCGTCTTATGAGGATGCACTGGAGCGCGGCAGAACCGCGGTGCTGCACGAAGAAGTGCTGCGTGGCGTCCATATGCTGTCGGTCGGCCATGTCGCACCCGAAACCGAAATTGAGGTCACGTCAAGTTTTGCCGTTTCTCTGACCAATCTCGGCGACCGCGCAACCTTGCGCATCCCGCTGACCGTCGGCGACATTTACGGGGCCTCCCCCCTCTCCGACGCCGATGATCTTGTCTGCGGCGATACGCTTCCGGACGCCGATCTCACCGTCGCCTGCCGTGATGGCAGCGTGAAGCTGATTGGCGGCATGCTTGAAAACGGGCGGGCCAGGATCGCCCTCAACGCCCCGATTGATCTCGAAGTGACCGGCTGGACGTCGCGCGATCTTCACGGGCGCGCCGCCGACGGCCGTGCCGTGGCCTTGCGCATTGCACCAACGGAAGGCGACGATGCCCCCCTTGATGTCGCGATTCTGGTCGATCACTCCGGCTCCATGGATGAAATCTGCACCAGCGAACGCAGAGACTGGAGCAAACATGAAATTCTGGTCTCCGCCCTGGAAGGGATCGCAGAGACAGTCGGGAAGTCCGATAAAATCGACCTGTGGGAGTTCGACTGTATGGCGAACTTTGTCGGCTCAACGCGACCCGGAAGTGAAAGCGAGGCCGATCTCGCCACACTGGCACAGGCACTGAGCGAACCCTATGGCGGCACCGAGATCGGAGCAGCGCTTGATCGCGTGCTGACTGGATCCAGCGCCCGCGACCTCCTGCTGATCACCGATGGCAAGAGCCATGCGCTCGACGTCCAGGCCCTGGCCCGACGCGGCCACCGCATCTCGGTGGTGCTGGTCGGCGAGGACAGCCTGGAGGCCAATGTCGGACATCTGGCGTCCCTGTCGGGTGGCGAAATCTTCGTGGCCGCCGGCTTCGACCTGATTGCGGCAATGGAAAGCTCTATGCGCACACTCAGAACCCTCTCTGTGCCGCCTCTGATCACCGGTTCACCGCCCGAACATGTGGTGCTGCGCCGTGGCGGAATGACGCTCACCGCACACTGGCAGGAAGGCGACACGATCGATGGCGATGCGCTGTTTCAGCGTGCCGTCGGCGCCCTGGCGGCGAGCCTGGCACTGCCGGCCATGGCGGATGACCACGCCGCCGCGCTTGCCGAGGCCGAGGGGCTTGTCACCCATCTCACCAGCCTGATCCTGATCGACGAAGAGACGGTTCAGGAGTCCTCCATTCCCGCAACCCGCAAAATTGCGCTGCCCGCTCCCCGAACCCTCGATCTGGTCGAAACGGCAGGCGCGATGCCCGCACGGAAGCTCAATCAGGAGGTCCTCCTCAGGGCTCCTGAACCATTATTCCCTGCCGCAGCGAAGCCTGCACCGAAGTGCGCAAAAGACCGCCAGGGCCTCGGCGCTCCCAGACCATCCAACCTGCTCGACCACGTCAGATATGTCGCGCTCCACATCCGCTGGAAGGATGTCGCCGCGCCCCTCCAGAACGGGGATCTCTCCGCTCTGGAAAACTCCGACGCCGGGGCCATCCGGGCTCTTGCCGGGCGGCAGGCGATCCTTGATATTGCAGCGAAATACACTCTCGATCCGCTGCTGCTGGTCATCGTTTTCATGGCATTCTGCTACTCCCAATCCAGTGTTACTGCGGCCAGAACCTGGCGCAGCAACCTCGGCAGACTGCCGATCGACGACTACCTTGATGCCATTGCAGCCCTTCGTGCCCTTGAGCGCATGGAGTTCATCAGGAGACTCCAGCGGCGCCGGCAGGCCCGAGGGGGGCAGTGATGCGACCGGTCGATGACATCGAGTCTCGGGATCATTCGCTGGCGGTGTTGAAGGCGGAGCGGGCAGTTCCCGCCTTTTCCTGCCAGCTTGCACAGATCACTTGACACCCAAGCGCAAACAACGCGGGCAACAAGGTTCCATGAGATCTGCACGCTGCTTTGCCTGCTGCCGGCCAGTTCCGGCCGCGCGCGCCGGGGCTGCCGCACCCCACCGCGAAGGGCAGGCCATCGAGGTCGGGAAGCCAACATGGCGATCTCCGGAAAGCTCACTGATCCAAAGGGCGCAATGCGCGCGATACCCTCACCTGACGGGATCTTTGCCGACATCATGGATGGGAGCATCCGTGCTCATCGCTCCACAGGCTGCAACATGTGCTGCGGAGCGCCAGCAAAATGCCGGGAACAGCCCGGATCCATTCCTTTGCGGCCAACTGGACCGGCAAAGCGATGCTTTCACGATCCGGAACGGGATGGTATTTCGCAAAACCACACCACCATGGCCACATCAGGAAAGCACGGGCAGTATGGGAACGGACGCGGAGCAAGACGCGGCGCTTCACGCAGCAGAAACCCAGGAGGCCAGCCAGCATCCCTATTGCCGCCCTCGCGATGCGGCGACCATGATCCTGGTCGATCGCGCCAGCCCGCAGCCCAGGGTGCTGGTCGGGCGACGCCACGACAATGTGGTCTTCATGCCCGGCAAATTCGTCTTTCCCGGTGGTCGGGTGGACAAGAACGACCATCGCATACCCATCGCCGCGCCAATCCCGCCCGGGCTCGAAGTCAATCTCCTCAAGGGCCGCCCGAAAATCTCGTCCGCCCGCGCCCGTGCACTTGTTCTCGCCGCCATCCGCGAAACCTGCGAAGAGACTGGGCTCTGTGTCGGACGCAAGATCGATGGCCGGTCCCCG